>JABLTT010024789.1_pt1 | contig 11237 bp, 8 predicted proteins | sample 7160061 | NCBI WGS metagenome assembly JABLTT01 (sample SAMN14651232, study PRJNA627086) | human gut metagenome | isolation source: feces | host: Homo sapiens | reverse complement strand
CGGATACGCGGAGACGTGTACGTCCGGTTTGGGGGCGAGCTTCCGAAAACCCACCGTAGTAATACGGCAGGGCGTTGGATGCTTAGCCTACCTTTCGAAAGCAACGACGGTCGTCTGAAAACCATTGTAACCAGTTATAAGGACAAGAATGGTGTCGTTATCAACAAAGATAATCTGGGGGTGAGATGGAACGGATATATTATAAATAAATTCCCGCAGGAAACGATGACTACTTTCCAGGGTACCGATATTCCTTTGGCAAGATGGGCCGATGTATTATTGATGTATGCAGAGGCAGAAGTGCGTAAAACAGGAACTGTACCTTCCGTAGCTGCTATAAATGCGGTGAATCAGGTGAGGAAAAGAGCCGGGCTGTCGGACTTGCCGAGCGTGACAACCAATACAAAAGACGCTTTTTTAAACGCTATTCTGATAGAGCGGGGACATGAATTTTTCTATGAAGGTAATCGAAAGATTGACTTGATCCGTTTTAATAAATACGCGCAAGAAATGTATAAGGCGAAAGGCATAATGCCGACGCATCAATACATGCCGATTCCTAACTATGCAGTCGAACAGGCCATTTCTTATGGAAAAGAGCTGAAGCAGACTTGGGAACGTCCGGGTTGGGCGGAGGATAAGAGCAAAGCGCAACAAAGTATAAATTAAACCTATTAACTGAATAAAAGATATGAAACGTATGAGTTACTATATAATTGGTCTATTATTGTCTTTAATGAGTTGGTCGTGTTCGGATGATGCAGAAACAGGCAGAGAAGAAATTCCGGTGGAAACTGATGGCGGATATTTGTTCGCCCACATGACTAATGCAAATTATGGAAAGTTATATTATGCTGTTTCCCGGGATGGCATCAACTGGGAAACACTGAATAAAGGCCGGATCATCAATAGCGCTTACATTGGACATCCTGATATTTGTCAGGGACATGATGGAGCTTTCTATATGATTGCAGTCAATCCGCTGGCTTTGTGGCGTTCGGAAAATCTGGTGACATGGACATCTACCCAGTTGAATGAAATGATTTTTAATCGTAGTAATGCACAGGGATTCTATACTACCTATTATTGGGGAGCACCCAAAATGTTTTATGACAAGGATAGCGAACAGTACATTATAAGCTGGCATGCCTGCAACGACCCGGATAAGGACGATTGGGACAGTATGCGCACTCTCTATGTGTTGACAAAGGATTTCGAGACCTATACGGAACCACAGAAATTATTCAATTTTACCGGTACGGATGAGAATATGGCTATTATCGATGCTATTATCCGTAAAGTAAACGGTGTTTATTATGCGATTATGAAAGACGAACGCGATCCGGCTGTTGCTCCGGAAACAGGGAAAACAGTCCGTATTGCCACCTCTTCCAATCTGACTGGTCCCTATACCAATCCGGGAGCACCTGTCACTCCGAATGATATGATGCGTGAAGCACCTATTTTTATCGAACGGCCGAATCATAGCGGTTGGTTTATTTATGCGGAATCTTATGCAGCCAAACCTTATGGGTATCATTTGTTTCAGTCGACCTCTATGGACGGGCCATGGAAAGAACGTACTTTCTCCGGACCTAATGTAAAGGATGGTACGGACAGACCCGGCGCACGACACGGCTGTATTGTGAAGGTGAACGAAACAGTTTATCAAGCTCTGCTGAAAGCATATAAAAAATAAATGTATAATCTTAATATGACTGCATTATGAAATATTATATATATACGGTCCTTCTGTTGCTGTTAACGGCATCTTGCAGTGATGACGTACAGAAATGGGATCAATGGCCGGAATGGAAACTTGCCTCTCCTCTTTCTGTAGGAGGTCAAGTGTTGGATGAAGAGATTTACTCTAATTTTCAGGGAAAAAGCTTCATCTGGACAAAGGACAGGAAGTCGAGTTTTCGGGGATTGACGAAATAGAATCCATTCTTTCACCGGATTACTTTGAATATGTGTCCGAAAATAAGGCCCGTTTCAAAGGAGAGACGGCTGATTATAGTGTGCTTTATGATCCTGCTAATGAGCTTTTGTACATAGAAAAAGCCGGGGCGACCTATCCGGACGGATTATGGTTCTGCGGAGCCAACTGGGGACATCCTCAAGCGAGGCTGGTTACCACAAGCGGTTGGAGTATGGACGGACCTAACAATGTGCTTTATTGTTATAAAAGTGCCGACAATGTTTTTCAACTGACTCTCTATCTGGCTAATAACTTCTCATTTAAGTTTTTCAAGCATAGAGGCTGGGGAGAGGGAGACAATGAGATCACTACTCTTCCCGAAGATAATATCACTCTAACTACCCCTTTCTTGGTTGCCGGAAAGACGGGAGGAGATTTTATTCCGGGACCGCTGTTCCAACCCGGAGTTTATCTTATCACGCTCGATTTGAACAATAACACTTGTGCTTTTGAAGCGAAAGATGAGAATATTCAAGAACAATCTTTCCTAGTTAACGGTCAGGAAATGGGTATATTAGAAGAGGCTTCATCTTTTCTGGGCATTGCTTTGGAACTTCATAAAGGTGATGAAGTGACTTTCAGCAATTTTGGTGATGTGAGAAAGATGCTTCAACCGGATTTCTTTGAAAACATAACAAAAGATAAAGCTACATTTATAGGAGTAGACGGAAACTATAAATTGTATTATGATCCGATAAACAAACTGACATATCTGGAAAACCGCTCGGTAAATTATCCGGATGGGTTATGGGTTTGCGGATCCAGTTTCGGACATCCTCAAGCCGGACGGGTGACTGTCGGTGCATGGACTTTCAACTTGCCGAGTGATGCATTCCAGTGTGTGAAGGTAGCAGACAATATTTTTGAAACCACCCTTTATCTGGTTAAAGATTTCCAGTTTAAATTCTACAAACAACGTCCTTGGGGAGGTGAACTGGCTAGTACTATTGTCAATACGCAACCTGTTAATTTATTGGGTAAGGGATGGTATTACAGTGATCCGGTAACAGGTGGCACTGGTGGCGGACATTTTACCGGTGATTTTGTAGCCGGACCGGATTTCACACCGGGAGTATATCGTGTCCGGATAGATTTGAATAAGAATATATGTATGTTTATTGATAAGGTGGATGAAGGACAACTTGGACCGGAATCTTATAAAATAAATGGTACGGAACTGACTCAATCTACTAATCCAAGCTATACCGCTGTAGAGTTAAACCTCACGAAAGGACAAGTGGTCGATTTCGAAGGATTTAGTTATCTGGACTATATGCTTCAACCGGAATACTTTACGAATGAAAATGGACAATATAAGTTTAACGCTCCGGACGGTAAGTATCGGATTTCATATAATAAGGATAGAGAACTTATATATGTAGAGAAAACGACCGATACGGAATTCCCGGAAACAGTATGGATAACTGGAGCTGCCTTCGGCCATCCTAGAATCAGCGGACTCCTTCCCGATGACATTGGAAATTGGGGATGGGATAATCCAAAAGACTTTATTTGTTGTGTGAAGACCGGAGATCGTGTATATGAAACTAACCTCCTTCTGAACAACGATTTCATGTTCAGATTTTATAAAAGAAAAGGTTGGAATAATGAAATTACTTCGTTTGATGTGACCATCGTATCTGAAGGTGATTTAATAGCCCGGGGCGGTTATTGGGATGGAGATCAATGGAAGGAAACAGAGAACTTTGGACCGGGAAATAATTTCAGAGCCGGTATATATCATGTCAAACTGGATATGAATACAAATACCTGTACGTTTACAAAGAGATAATAGTCTGACATAGGTATTAGTGTTACATAAGATAAAGAGGCCGGGTTTCACCGAAACACGACCTCTTTATACAAATAGCAATGTGGCTTTTTCTTTCAGAAATGTCTTATTATATAGATTCTAAAAATAATATTCATGAAGAATTTCCTATTTGTCTTAACTTTATTGTTTTCATTATCATCCTTTTCCCAGTCTCCGGTCGATAAGTCTTTTCCTCCGGAAGAGTTGTTTGCTTTGGGCTCTTACTATTATCCCGAGCAATGGGATTCCTCCCAATGGGAGCGTGATTTGAAGAAAATGTCGGAAATGGGCATCAAATTCACCCATTTTGCAGAGTTCGCCTGGTCTATGATGGAACCGGAAGAGGGAGAATATCATTTTGAATGGCTGGATCGTGCAGTCTCTCTGGCGGAGAAGTATGGTCTGAAAGTAATCATGTGTACACCTACCCCCACGCCTCCCGTCTGGCTGTCGAAAAAATATTCCGACATACTGATTCAACGGGATAATGGAGTGACTATTCAACACGGACGACGTCAGCACGCTTCCTGGAGTAGCGATCGCTACCGTCATTATGTAGAAAATATCGTTTCCCGCCTGGCAATACATTATGGCAATAATCCCACTGTTATCGGCTGGCAGATTGACAATGAACCGGGACACTACGGGGTGGTAGATTACAGTGAAAATGCACAAGCCAAATTCCGTATCTGGTTACAGAAGAAATACGGCACTATTGACAAACTGAATGATACCTGGGGTGCCTCTTTCTGGAGTGAAACCTATCAGAACTTCGAGCAGGTTCGCCTTCCCAACCAGCAGGAAGTACCTGATAAGGCCAATCCTCACGCCATGCTCGATTTGAACCGCTTTATGGCGGATGAACTGGCAGGCTTTGTCAATATGCAGGCAGACATCCTTCGGCGGCATATCCACAAAGACCAATGGATCACTACCAACCTGATACCTATTTTCAATCCGGTCGATCCGGTACGGATCGATCATCCGGACTTCCTGACCTACACCCGCTATCTGGTGACCGGACATAATCAGGGAATAGGCAGCCAGGGTTTCCGGATGGGTATTCCGGAAGATCTCGGTTTCTCAAACGACCAGTTCCGTAATCGCGTAGGTAAAGCCTTTGGAGTTATGGAACTCCAACCCGGGCAGGTGAACTGGGGAGTGTATAACCCCCAACCTTTACCCGGTGCCATCCGTATGTGGGTGTATCACGTCTTTGCAGGTGGTGGGAAATTCGTATGCAATTACCGTTTCCGTCAACCTCTGAAAGGCAGTGAGCAATATCATTACGGTATGATAATGACTGATGGAGTAACTCTTTCTCCGGGCGGTGAAGAATATGTACGCATTACGCAGGAGATGAAAAAACTGCGTGCCGCCTACGATAAGAAAAATCGTATGCCCGGTCAACTGGCCTCCCGGCGTATTGGTTTACTTTTCGATATGAGTAATTATTGGGAAATGGAGTTTCAGCGGCAGACGGATCAATGGCGGACGATGGCTCACGTGCATAAATATTACAATCTGCTAAAATCTTTTGCAGCTCCGGTAGACGTGATTTCGGAGAAAGAGGATTTTTCCGGTTATCCTTTCTTGATAGCTCCTGCCTATCAGTTGCTTGACAACAAGCTGGTGGAACGTTGGACTGAATATGTGAAGAAGGGAGGACATCTGATCCTGACTTGCCGTACCGGTCAGAAAGACCGTGACGCCAAACTGTGGGAGGCTCCTTTGGCTGCTCCGATTCATCAACTAGCCGGAATAAATAGCCTGTATTATGACCATCTGCCCCACAATCTGTACGGAAAGATCGATTTCGAGGGTAAGGAATTTGCCTGGAATAATTGGGGAGACGTACTGACACCGGCTGCCGGAACAGATGTGTGGGCTGTCTATACAGACCAGTTCTATAAGGGAGCTGCTTCCGTGATACACCGCAAACTGGGTAAAGGAACGGTCACTTATATCGGAACGGATACCGATGACGGCAAACTAGAAAAAGAGGTAGTGCGTCGTGTATATACGGAAGCAGGAGTATCGACCGAAGATCTGCCGTACGGAGTAGTGAAAGAATGGCGCGACGGTTTTTACATCGCTTTAAATTATACATCGGACGTTCAGGAAATAGCCATTCTCGACAAGGCGGAGATACTGATCGGCAGTGCACGCCTCGAAGCTGCGGGAGTAGTGGTGTGGAAAGAAAAATCAGACAACAGGCATAAATAATCAGCTAACAGGAAAAATGAAGATAAAGAATTTGGTCTTTTATACCCTTTACGGGTTTACTCTCTTTGTTTGATCTTAAGATAAAAAATGAACAAATAGATTTATATATTAATCAATTGAAATAGCATGAAAAATAAATGGTGTGTTAATGTTGTGTTTTTATTCTTTTTTGGGATATGTGTATGCGCCTGTACACAGGATTCTAATTCTTCAAACAACAGCCGTTGGTCGGAAGAGAAGATACAGGAATGGTATGACAATCAGCCTTGGTTGGTAGGTTGCAATTATATTCCGGCAACGGCAATCAATCAGATAGAAATGTGGAGTGCGGTTACTTTCGATTCTGAGCAGATAGACAAAGAACTTTCATGGGCACATGAACTGGGCTTTAATACCTTACGCGTTTTCTTGAGCAGTGTTGTATGGCAAAATGATGCAACAGGAATGAAAAAACGTGTGGATGAATTCTTGAATATTTGTCGGAAGTATTCAATCCGTCCTATGTTTGTGTTCTTTGATGATTGTTGGAATCCAGAGTCGGCTTATGGCAAACAACCGGAGCCGAAGCCGGGAGTTCATAATTCCGGATGGGTACAGGACCCTTCATGCAGCTTGCGCAAGGATACGCTGACTTTGTATCCTTTTCTACAAGAGTATATCAAAGATATTGTACGCACTTACGCTCATGATGATCGGATATTGATGTGGGATTTGTATAATGAACCCGGAAATAGTAAACACGAGGAAACCTCTTTGTCTTTATTGACCAATGTTTTTCGCTGGGTACGCGACTGTAAACCGTCACAACCGATTACTGCCGGTATCTGGGACTATAATTCTTCCCGCAAGAATGTTCTGAATGCATTTATGCTGAATCATTCGGACATTATCTCTTATCATAATTACGATAATGAGGCACGGCATGCCGAGTGCATCAAATTTCTAAAGATGCTTAACCGTCCGTTGATCTGTACCGAATATATGGCCCGCCGCAATGACAGCCGTTTTTGCAATGTTCTTCCTCTGATGAAAAAAGAAAAGACCGGAGCTATTAATTGGGGATTTGTTGCAGGAAAGACAAATACTATTTTTGCCTGGGATGAAGTGATTCCGTCGGGAGAAGAGCCGGAGTTATGGTTCCATGATATTTATCGTTCTAACGGAGTACCTTTTCAACAGGAAGAAGTCGATTGCATAAAATCTCAGACAGGAAAAAGATAGAATCCCGTATTCATTTTTCATTTCTGTTTTTTAGTTTTCATATAGGTTACTACCATATATTATTTTATTTTTGCATCATTCTTCTTATGATTTGATAACTACTATAATTAAAACCATGAAAAAACTGAAGATTTTATTATTTCTATGTGTTGTCGCATGTACGCTTACGGTACAAGCACAAAAACAATTTACCTTGAATTCTCCGGATGGGAAACTCCAAACAACTATTACCGTCGGTGATAAGTTGACTTATGACATCCATTGTGACGGACGTCAGATACTGGCTTCTTCTCCAATTTCAATGACATTGGAGAATGGAGAAGTTTGGGGAGAGAAAGCAAAGTTGGCCGGCACTTCCGGGAAAAAAGTAGATCAGATGATTCCTTCTCCTTTCTATCGCGCCAACGAACTAAGAGATTACTATAATGAACTGACTCTCCGGTTTAAGAAAGATTGGAACGTAGAGTTTCGTGCTTACAATGATGGTATTGCATATCGCTTTGTCAGCCGGTCGAAGAAACCTTTCAATGTAGTGGATGAAACTGTAGATTACCGTTTCCCGTCCGATATGGTAGCCTCTGTTCCGTATGTAAAAGCGGGGAAAGATGGTGATTACGAATCCCAATATTTCAATTCTTTCGAGAACACTTATACTACTGATCGATTATCGAAACTGAATAAAAAACGTTTGATGTTTCTGCCGTTAGTAGTGGATGCTGGTGAAGGTGTCAAGATTTGTATCACAGAATCCGGTTTGGAGAATTATCCCGGTCTCTATTTATCTGCTGCTGAAGGGGAAAAACGGTTGACGGGTCAATTCGCTCCTTATCCCAAGAAGACGGTGCAGGGCGGACACAATCAACTTCAGATGTTGGTGAAAGAGCGTGAAGCTTACATTGCCAAAGTAGATAACCCCCGAAGTTTTCCATGGCGAATGAGCATTGTTACCACTTCCGATAAAGATTTGGCGGCAAGCAACTTGAGCTATTTGTTGGCTGCTCCTTCCCGTCTGACGGATATTTCATGGATCAAGCCCGGTAAAGTGGCATGGGATTGGTGGAATAACTGGAACTTGGATGGCGTTGATTTTATCACCGGAGTAAATAATCCGACTTATAAAGCATATATTGATTTCGCTTCTGCAAACGGAATAGAATATGTAATCCTTGATGAAGGTTGGGCAGTCAACCTGCAGGCGGATTTGATGCAAGTAGTGAAAGATATTAATCTGAAAGAACTGGTAGATTATGCAGCTTCCAAAAATGTAGGTATCATTCTTTGGGCTGGTTATTATGCCTTCGATCGTGATATGGAGAACGTTTGCCGTTATTTTGCCGACATGGGAGTCAAAGGCTTTAAGGTCGATTTTATGGATCGTGACGATCAGTATATGACAGCATTCAATTATCGGGCTGCCGAAACGTGTGCTAAATATAAATTGATTCTCGATTTGCATGGAACGCATAAACCGGCCGGCTTGAATCGTACCTATCCGAATGTGTTGAACTTTGAAGGGGTTAATGGCTTGGAACAGATGAAATGGAGTCCGGCTTCGGTCGATCAGGTGAAGTATGACGTACTGTTGCCTTTCACCCGTCAGGTTTCTGGTCCGATGGATTACACCCAAGGCGCGATGCGTAATGCTTCGAAAGGTAACTATTATCCTTGTAACTCGGAACCTATGAGCCAGGGAACTCGCTGTCGCCAACTTGCTCTGTATGTGGTATTCGAGTCTCCTTTCAATATGCTGTGCGATGCGCCAAGCAACTATATGCGCGAACCGGAATCGACCGAATTTATTGCCAATATTCCGACCGTATGGGATGAAAGTATCGTGCTTGATGGTAAAATGGGAGAGTACATCGTAACGGCACGCCGGGCAGGAAATGTCTGGTATGTAGGTGGAATTACCGATTGGACGGCACGTGACATTGAAGTCGATTGTTCCTTCTTGGGCGACAAGACATACGATGCTACATTATTTAAAGATGGAGTGAATGCCCACCGGGTTGGACGTGATTATAAATGTGAATCTTTCCGGATAAAGAATGACAGTAAGTTGAAGATTCATTTGGCACCCGGAGGCGGTTTTGCACTGAAGATCAAATAATAGCTACTTTAGGTTCTATATTCTATCTAAATATTGAACCGGATTTGATAAGTTTGAAATAGGTTCGATGCTGTTCAGTAAATTTGATACAGCATCGAATTTTTATGAACAGGTTGATTGAAGACCTGCCATGCAATGACAAATTAGAACGTGTCAGGATAATGCCGCAATACCTGTTCCTATCAGATTGGCATTATTCATACTTTTTATGTCGATCTCTACGTCTTCCAAACCAAATAAACTGAAGAGTTCCCGTAATTTCTCCATGACAATCATATTATAGTTTTTATCTTTTCTGTTCTTGCTCCAGAAAAGACTTCCTTCGGCAACCAGGCAAATTCTCCTTATCTCCTTATTGTATGACTTTAGCAACATGATAAGCCCTGTAAGTGAAGCTGCAACCAATTGCGCTGATCTGCCATATATCCACTGTGCTACCTGCACATACACTTCTTTATAAATATCGGGATAGTTCATGATAGAGGTAAGCTTTTGTGCATCGAATTTTTCTTCAAATTCTTCCAGAGGGAAAGTCGCTTTTAGAATGTCTCCCAAGTACATGCCGGATACAGCTTTCTCGAAACGTTGTCTTCCCGGATTGTCGGAGATTACATCTACCGTATTATCTACTGCGGTGAGGAATGGTGGATGGAAGTTCCCTGACTCCAGATTAACGGGAATCAAGCCATCAACCTTATGTGACGGACTTAACTTCTTAATTTTGTCAGCCGGAATAAAAGTAGCCATATTGGTACCTGTTCCCACAATCAGACCTATATATGCATCGTAACTGCTGTCGGTAAGTCCTGCGAATAAACTGGCTACGGTGTCATTAAGTACTTTTATATTCGTAAACTTGATTTTATTTCTTTCGTTTAGATAATCCAATAAAGGCTTCCCTACCACTTCTCCGATCATCTCTTTTATGTCAACTCCTTTTGTCCAGCGTAAGAGTTTTGCATCTCCGCTTGGCACAGACTCTGTCGGATAAGAAAAGCAATATCCGATTGGCATTTCTTTTTCCCGTTTTATTCCGGTAATCATGTCTGCCAATTCTTTGAATAATTCCTCGCGGGTATAGCCGGGAGATTTCATAACCGACATGTCTTTCTTCCAACCATTGTTGGGGTGAATAGTTGGAGGAACTTTACTGAAGTCAACGATTGCCACCCGATAATTGGTTCCTCCCAAATCAAGCACTAACGATTTACCATTAATACTACTTGCTTTCGGAGTGATAAAAGTTGGAATGCATTGTATCTCTGCATTTTCAGTGTTCAATCCCTCTTCTACTTTTGCTTTGAATGAACGGGCAATTTCTTTGAGTTGCTCATTATCTAACTGAAAAATATTCTTCTCCATGATATTGACTTTTATTGTGTATACTATGATATATATGAATAACAACTGAAAAGGAATTTTGCTCGGTCGGTATACGGTATATGGATTCGGCCGGATTCCTGATTTATCTCTTTCTTTTTTGCTCTTTCCTAAAAAATAACCTTTCGTTGAATTCAAGTTCTCCTGCAAATGATTTTTCATTTTCATTTCTCATGTTCTCATAAGTTGTATGGTATTTGTTTGTAAATCAATAATATAATGCTATGAAAAATAAACTGTAAAGTGGTATTTCTCATAGTATTTCCATCATTTATCCTTAAAAAAGCTGCATTTCTCATCGGTTTCAACTCATTTTTCCTCTTATTCTCATACTCCTTTTATCTGTTTTGCTTATTTCTCATGCATGATGGCTGCAGCTTTTCCCGAACTCTCGCCGGACTTACGATTATTCCTTTCCTTATGTTGTTTATTAATCAACTTCCTATTGTTTACTGCTTTCCTGTGTATCATTCACCTTATATCTTACTGTTTTCCCTTACTCATTG
>JABLTT010064045.1_pt1 | contig 11240 bp, 8 predicted proteins | sample 7160061 | NCBI WGS metagenome assembly JABLTT01 (sample SAMN14651232, study PRJNA627086) | human gut metagenome | isolation source: feces | host: Homo sapiens | reverse complement strand
GTCGTAGGGGGTCGGCACCCAGCGCGCGAGCTTGTAGACGCCGTGCCCTTTGCGGATGAGCCTGCCGTCGTTGCACCAGCGAGTCATCTCCCCGGTCGTCACGCCCGACTCCCGCGCCTGCGAAGCGGTCACGATGCCGTGCCCGTCGGCCGCGATCTCGTATATGTCGTCGAAATGAGCCATGCCAAAATACTAACACTTCTGTATGCCTTTTGACAGTATCGTACAGAAGGGCAATTCCCAGATAGGAGGCTATCCTGCGGGTTCAGGAAAGTCCTTACCTCGTTTCTGATTAGCTGTACGCTCTTTTCGAGAAGATAGACGAAGCGGCTACGGTGAACTGACAAATCGGACGATGTCTCTTAGTTTGCGCGTTCTACCGGCTTGCATCGACGGCTCTCTCGGCGGTTCGGTTCTCGGCGGATGCGGTGCGGGCTGCTCCGGCGCGCTCGGTTAGGCGCCTCGCATCGCGCCCTGGCGTCCTCTCCATCTCTCCGCGTTCCCGTTCTCCCGGCTTTCGTGTCCCAAGTATCTGCTCCTCGATGCCGTCGATGATGCCGTGCGATGCCAGGCGAACATCGTCGAGCGACGCGCGCAACTCGGAGATCTCCTTGCCGCTGCTCCATGAGGCGATGTAGCCGAAGCTGTAGTCGCTCGTGTCGAGCCCGAGCCAGTTGGAGACGACGAAGGCGACGCTCTCCGCTTGGACCTCGCGAGTGTTCCGGTCGGGCAGCGGGCGGCTCTTGTCTTCGGGCTCGAAGTCGTGCATGACGCTGTGGGCGAGCTCGTGGACGGCGGTTTTGAGTGTCTGCGCCTGAGGCATCCCTTCCTGGATCACGATCCTCTTGGGGTCGGCGTGGGAGAAAAAGCCCTTCGCGCCGCCGCTGATCTCCTCGAAAGAGATCGGGTATTTGCTGATCTTCCCGATCGCGTCCATCACGGTTTCGAATTCCCCGACATCGCCCTGCAGCTCATCGACGCCCATGGACGGAAGATCCCTGCCTTCGGTCTGGCTCACGTCGAACACGGTGGCGAGACGGAAACCCACGAGGCGCTTCGCTTCGGCTTTCTCGGCATCCGGATCGCCGGTGTCATGCTGTTCGTCTTCGGGCAGCTTGCCCTTCACGACGATGGGGCTGAGGATCCGGATGCCTCGCTCTCCCTTTTTGACGTGCCTTCCGAACTTGTCCTGCCAAGCGCGGTATCCCGCAACCAGGGTGGCGTCCGGCCTCTGCCATGCGATGAGCATGCAGTTGTTGAAGCTGTAGTTGTGGAAGCGGGACATCACGGTGAGGTATTCCATGTACTTCCCCGAGGTGAAGATCTCCTCGACGCCCTCTTCCAATCTCTGGAGGGTCTGCTGCAGCTCCTCTTCTCGCTTCGCTGCGGCATCTGCGCTTTTCCAGCTGCTCTTCGCCATCGTCATCTGCCTCTCTCTTGCCTGCCTTCCTGACTACGTGGTCGAGAAAGAGGGCGTCGTTTCGATAGCTCGTTCCTCGCGTCGTAAAATAATTGGAACGCGAAAGGGGGCATGCGATGATCTACGGATATGCCAGGAGCAGCGACGATGCCGAAAGGGATGCCGCCGTGAGGGCTCTCGAGGAGCATGGCTGCGACGCCGTGTCGGCGGATGCGGGCTCCCGGGTATTCTTCGATGAGGTCGTCGCAGGCGCTTCCGATGCGGATACCGTCGTCGTCCCCAGCCTGTCGCTGCTCGCGCCCGATGTGTGCGGAGTCCTCGACGCGCTGGCTAGGATCGAGTGCGCGGGGGCGACTTTCATGGCGCTCGACGAAGGGATAGAGGCAGCTCCCGGCGACCCGTTCTTCTCCCATATGGGCGCGTTGTCGAAGGTGGCTTCCCGCGCCCGATCCCGAACCATACGGAACGGCATGGGAAAGGCGCGCGCCAAAGGAGGGAGCGTGGGGAGGCCGGCGGCGGACTCGTCCGCACTCGAAGAGGCGATGAGCATGAAGAAAAGCGGCGAGTTCACCGTCCGGGAGATCGTCAAGGCGACGGGTGTCAGCAAAGCGACCCTCTACCGTCATTTGGGCAAGGCCGGCGCCGGCGATACATAGAGAGCAGGGGGCGCCAAGGCTCCCGAAGGCCCGCTCCCGCATAGCGCCGATTCCACAAACGGGGTCCAGCTCGTGTTCTCGCCCTATGGGACGGGGAGGCGTTGCGCGCTGCCGAACTTCGAGTATTTCAGCAGGAAGATGGATTCCCAGAGGCATTATTGGAGACGATACCTTTACGCGGAGTACGAGCAGGCCTGCAAGAGGGAGGGGTTCCGCGCGTATTCGTTCAACTCCTTCTGCCGTGAGCTTCTCGCATGGCGCAAGCAGGCGAGGGCGGAGCAAACGGGGGAGTGGTACCCCGCCGAGAGGGCGACCACCTACTGGTCCACCATCGGGGAGAGGGAGGGGCGGCTCGACCTGTTCGTCGCCCAGCTTTCATCAAGCGATATGACGTTCTGCCTTGCCTCGAAGGGCCGTAGCTACCGTGACTGGATGCGCTGCTGCGCCGCGGCGTACGAATACTTCGGCGGCGTTCCCTACGTCACCTGCTGCCCCTATCCCAATCTGTCGCGCGACGGGGCGGCCACGCTCGAGGCCTTTGCCGCGCATTTCAGGACCGTTCTCTACGGAGCCCGACCAAAATCGATGAAGACGGCGGTCAGGAGGGGAGGGCTCCTCGATGAGAAGGGCTCCTCATTCGTCGCCTCCCATGTGCGCGCCGACTTCGCCCACGTGGCCTTCCTGTCGGAGGACGAAGCCAACGCCCTGATCGTCGACAGAGCGGACCTCTACAACTCCACGTCGTTCGGCGGCGAGCCGTCGCGCCGCACCCTTTTCGAAGAGACCGAGGCCGAGCTGCTCCTCCTGCTTCCCGAAGGGGAGTACGGGTTCGACCGATGGGCGAGGCGCACGGTTCAACGGGACCATCATTTCCTCTACGGAGGCGTTCGCTATTCCGTGCCGTTCCGCTACGCCTTCGAGGAGGTGAGGGTCCGCGTCGTTGATGGAGCGATCGAGGCGTACCACATGGGAGAGCTCGTAGCCCGACACGTCATGCCGGGGAAAGGAACGACCGCGAGGACGGTAACCGATGAAACCCACAGGCCTCCCGGCCATAGGTGGTTCGCCAAGAGGGTGGAGAGAAGGTTCCTTGCGTTGGCGTCCGAACTGGGACCTTGGGTCGTCAAAGCGATGAAGGTCGCGCTGCGCCAGTGCCGATCCGAGGGGCGTGGCTTCAAGAGATGCAAGGAGCTCATCGATTTATCGAAAGAGTCCTCGCATACAACGCTCGACGAGGCGTGCAGGAAGGCCATAGGGTCCGGCGACCCCTTCTCCGTCGAAGCGGTACGCCAGGAGATGGCGGTGAGAGCCTGATGCCCCGTTTGCCTTACAGGGAAATAATCGAGATGAGGTCCGTCGGGCTGTCCGAGAGGAAGGTCGCAAGCCTGTGCGGGTGCGGCGTGAAGAAGGTCAGCGAAGTGATCGGCTCCGCACGAAGGCTCGGCATAGGATGGCCCGTGCCCGCAGAGCTCAGCGACGACGAGCTGGAGCAGTTGGTCGATCCGCTCAATCCTTGGCGCAGGCACCAGCCGAATTTCCCGGTGATACGCGAGATCCTCGGCGGCCACCTGAAAGAGGAGGACCTCGATGCCGCCTACGACGCCTACGTCGCCGAGGCGGAGCTCGCCTCCACGAAACCCTACGTGAAGGCAACGTTCAAGCGCGCCCTGCTCAATTGGCTTGGGCCTTCGGGCGAAGGCGTCTCCATGAGGATCAACTGGGCGGCCGGCGAGGAAGTGCAAGTGGATTGGGCGGGGAGGACGCTGGACATCGTCGGCGCGGATGGGAGAACGGCGCCCGCGTTCCTGTTCGTCGCCACCATGCCGTACAGCGGGTACACCTTCATCCGCGCATCGCTGGACATGGGCATGCAGACCTGGCTCGAGCATCATTGCAGCATGTTCGAGTTCTTCGGCGGGGTTCCCATCTGGCTCGCGCCGGACAACCTGGCGCAGGCCGTCTACTTCAAAAAAGGCGGCGGGAAGGTCGTCAACCGCAAGTACCAGGACCTAGCAGACCACTACGGGATCATGGTCGAGCCGACGAGGGTGGCGACGCCAACCGACAAGGGCGCGGTGGAGGGCCATGTCAGGATCATGGCAAACAGGGCGATGAAGACACTCGAAGGGCTGAACTTCGGCTCCATCAACCAGCTCAACCGGGCGATATCCGAACTGCTCGCGCTGTACAACTCCAAGCCGAGCCCTGCCTTGGGCGGCATGAGCAGGCACGAGCTGTTCGTCGTGGACGAGCTGCCCTGCCTTCAGCGGCTGCCGGAAGAGCCGTATTCGCCATGCAACTGGCGAAGCTGCCGCGTGGCGAAAGACGACGTCGTCGCCGTCCGCGGGAACTACTACGGCGTTCCCGAGGGGCATGCGGGCTCGAAGGCGAGGGTGAGGATCGGAGTGCACGACATCTCGATCTTCACCGGAGACGGCAGACAGCTCCTTGCCGAGTACCCCCGACGCGAGGACGGATCGGAGACCTTCGACGGGTTGCCCGGCGTTTGCCCCGGCAGGTTCCGACCGCTTGCCGATTGGTGCACGGGCAACGGCAGGACCCTGCTGCTCGACCAGTGGGATTTCCAGAAGAACGGCGATCTTACCCCTGGGGACATCGTTTGCAAGTCGCACAAGAAGGTGTGGTGGAAATGCCCCGACTGCGGTTTCGAATGGGAGGAGGCCGTGGCGAGACGCACCCAGCGCGGCTTCGACGATTGCCTCGCCTGCTGCGGGGTCGAGCTCGTTGCGGGCAAGAACGACCTGGCGACGTTGTTCCCCGAGATCGCGGAGGAGTGGCATCCGGACAAGAACCCGCTATCGCCTTCCAAGGTCTTCTCCGACTACCGGCAGCGCGTCTGGTGGCTGGGCAAATGCGGACACGAGTGGTGCGCTCCGATTGCAAAGCGCGTGGGAAGCGCGGTGGGACGGCTGTGCCCGTATTGCTCGGGCAGGAAGGCATTGAAGGGCTTCAACGACGTGGCGACCGTGTGCCCTGAGCTTGCGGCGCATTGGCACCCGGCGAAGAACAGGGGGCTGAGGCCGGAGGATATGAGCATCCTGGCGCCGCATGCGGTCTATCTGTGGGATGGCCCTCTGACGCGTATCTGGAGAGAAACCCCGAGGTCGTGGATGGTGCGCCATGGTATGGCTGACAGGATAGAGCCGTTCGAAGCCGCCTGCAGAGAGGCCAAGGCGATCGATTCCTCCTGTGAGATGAGTTCTATGCAGAGGTTGGGCAAAGGGAAGTCCACCGTGAAATGGGCGCGGTTCATCACCGGAACGGGACTGAGGGGCATGAGCCTGCAGGATTGGTGCCTCGCCTTCAATCACGAGGACCTCCTCAAGGAATGGGACGGCGACCGCAACGGCAGACTGCTTCCCCGTGACGTACCGTACAGCAGCCAGGAGAAGGTCTGGTGGAAGGGTTCGTGCGGGCACGAGTGGCGCGCTTCGGTGCGCGACAGGGTGTACGACGACAACGGGTGCGTGTATTGCAGCAGGGCGCGCATCCTTCCGGGGTACAGCAGCGCGGCATCCCTGGCTCCCGCGACGTTGAAGCTATGGCATCCGACGAAGAACGGCGACCTCACTCCCGCAGATGTGAGCGATCGCGACCATCGCAGGTTCTGGTGGCAATGCCCCGTCTGCGGCTACGAGTGGCAGGAAGGCCTGCGCAAGACCAATTTGCATTCGAGGACCTGCCCGTCTTGCAACAGGGAAAGATCGGGCTATCTGGTTGCGGGGAGGAACCGGGCCTCGGACAAGGAGAGGCTCTCCGAGTTGTGGGCTGGCGATCTCAACGGCGGGATGACCCTCGACAAGTGCTTCACCAAGGCGAAGAAACCGTTCTGGTGGAGGGGGAAGTGCGGCCACGTGTGGAAGGCGAGGATTGATCGGGTATCCGCGATCAAGGGCGAGCCGTGCCCCTACTGCGGCAATAGAAAGCTGCTCAAGGGGTTCAACGACTTGGCGACCGTGAGGCCGGATGTCGCCGCCCTGTGGGATGCGGACCTCAACGGGGGAACGACCCCGGATGCCGTCCGCTTCAACTCGGGGGAGGCTGCTTGGTGGAGAAGCGAAGGGTGTGGGCATTCGTGGAAGATGAAGGTTTCGAGTGCGGTGGCCTCGGAGGGGAGGTGCCCTTACTGCTCGAGCAAACGCCTGCTCAAGGGATTCAACGACCTGCAGATCGTGGATCCTGCTTTGGCGGCGCAGTGGCACCCGACGAAGAACGGCGATCTCGGTCCCGACGATGTGATGCCGGGCAGCAGCAGGCTCAAAATTTGGTGGATTTGCGAACATGGCCATGAGTGGACGGACAGCGTGAACAACCGTCACCGCAACGGCAGCGGATGCCCCGTCTGCGGCAATAGGAAGTGCGTTTCCGGGGTGAACGATTTGCAGACCACGCACAGGAAGCTGGCGAAGCAGTGGGACAAAGAAAGGAACGGCAGCCTCAGGGCAAGGGATGTGACCGCGCGTTCGCACAAGAAGGTCTGGTGGAGGTGCGGCGAGGGGCATTCGTTCGCCATGGAGGTCTTCAGGCGGGCGGGAGAACGCGATCCGGGCTGCCCGTACTGCAAGGGCAGGAAAGTGCTGCCCGGATTTAACGACCTTGCGACGACGCACCTCGAGCTCATGAAGGAATGGAACAAGATTCAGAACCGGAAGATGGATCCACGGGAGATTCTTCCCAGCAGTTCGAAAGAGGCGTGGTGGATAGCCCCTTGCGGGCATAATTTCACGCTTTCGATAAGGAAGAAAGCGAGGGCGAAGCCGGGTTATTGCCCGATATGCTCGGGGCGGATGAAGATAGAGCGCCCTGTCAAGTTGAAGAAGGTCTTTGACGCAAAAAAAGGGGAAGGGGCGGCATCGCCGTCCCTTCCCCTGGATGGATGTCGGTCTCAGTTCGAGTCGAGGCTAGTCGTTGTCCTCATCGCCATCGTCATCGCGCTCTTCGATGCGATAGTCCTCGGGGATGACTCCACCATCGCTCGTGCAGACACGTCCAAGTTCGTCGCGCTCAGGTTCCATGATGACCTCCTTTGTCGTGGCGGGTTTCCCGCCGGGTTCTTCCGCGTATTCTCGCGGCTTCACTAATGAGGTCGAAAGAAGGGTGTCCGTTTCGAAAAAAATGCAGGCAAATTTTCGATCATTGATGAACCGAAAGACGAGAAGGCTGTTATTTCGTATCGGATGATGAGCCGAGTACCTGGCTCTTTATGTAATCTTTGAACCAGAGGATCTCTTTCGCCTTGATATAGTATGCAAGATTCATCGGCTGTGTCGTTTTCGCCACGGGAACAGGAGTCATATCGGTCGGAATGACCTTGACTTCGATTTTTCCCTCGGCCGTGTATGTCGGAATTGCATATTGAATTCCCAAGAAGATTAATCGGCCTTTACCCAAGTAGGTGTTTCCGTGACGGTCGGAATACCCGCTCTGGTTGTAGATAAATATCGGTGATCCCGAAGAGCCCCACAACCCAGCAATATCCATCAGCCCAATAGGCTTGCCGTTAAAGTCAATTGCTGGGTGAGATGCGGTGTAGCCTTTGCGAAAAATCGGTAGTCCGTGGGCCTCATCGCAAAGTCCTTGGGAGTAGCCGACCATGGTTACTTTTTCCAAGGCTGAGAGCTGGTTGAGCTTATCGTCTGTGGCGATAATGTCTTCATGCAGGGGGCGACAAAGAGCTCTCGTCCATATGTTGTCTCGACAGTTTTGAATAGTTCAGCTGCGAAGCATGCTGCGAGATCGCATCTTGGGTGATGAATCCAGTTTGTTTCGTAAGAAATCCTATGAAACTCGAGGGTTTTAAAGTCGTCACCGTCTAAATGGATTTCAAAGCCTACGGTTTCTTTTGGTTTGCCATTGATGACGTGTTTGTTTGTGACGATAAGAGGGATTATTCCTTGCGGGGTTGAGAAATTAAAAAAGAAGCCTGTACCGGATCCGGTTGAGGTCCGTAGTCTCAAAGTTGAGAACATCATTTGTTCGGAAACGGAGAGTTCCTGCATGCTTTCCTCCCTAACCATTAGCACCTGATAACGCCCTAATTCTTCAAGCGTAATGAATAGCTTTATAGACTCGCGCTTACGTGCATGAAATATTTGTATCAAAGAATAATACTGCTCTTTAGTTTGAGGAACGGTAGTAGGAACAAATGTACTGCCTTCCTTAATGTTTGGCATGTGGACGAGTCTTATTAGATGTTGCGGGTAAGAGTGAGCTTTGTATTGGGTAAAACCAAGTGGAATAGAGGCCATTTAACCGACAAAACGCACGGTTTATCAACTACTTAATCTTCGAAGGGGATTCGGAGTTCGAAAGCCACCTGGCCGAGGAAGAGGTGCACCAGCGCGTTAGGGGTGATGCACATCTCCTTGCAGTACTCGCGCATCTCCCGCTTGAAGTCGGGCGTCATCTTCACGACGACCCCCGTGACGATGCCCGTGCGCGGCGAGGCTTTCTTCTCGATGCCGTAGTGCTTCGCGACGCAGTCGGACATGCCGACGCCGGCGAATACGGGGTCGCGCGTCACCTCGAAGGGGATTCTGTGCTCCAGGATCCCGAGGGTTACCATCCTCCTGATCGCCCCAGAGAGGCTCATGCCCTTCGCCTCGAGGACGCTCATGGCGCGCTTCTTGACCCCGGCGTCCACTTCGAGGCTGATGTTCGCGGTTTTGGCCGTCATCGCCTTTACCCTTTCTCGATTTGGGCTCGCTGCCCTTGCTTCACCTATGTGGTCGAGAGAAAGCAGCCGATTTCGAAAATGGATTCAGCTGCAAAGGCGTATGGCGGACTGAGGCCATTGTTGGGACTTTGATTGAAAAGATGAGCGAGAAGAGGCTCGAATGACGCTTCGATGTGAGCGGTTGTGAAGATGTGTCTCATTGCGGAACCACCCTTTTGAGACATTCTCGATATGTCTCAGACAGGACTCCGCGTGCCCGATGTTTTCCTATTACCGCAGGTCAACAAAATTTTTGCTGTGGTCGATTAACCACTAACAAGTTGATTGAGCCTGCCTTGCCAGAAGTGATAGACGAGCTGCCCCAGTTCCTGAACTGCCTCATGTGGTGCGAAAGCCTTGTTAGAAGAAGAATCAAACGTTTCCGGGCGCAGACTGCCGCACTCCGAGAATTGGATCCAGCGAAAGCCGTCATTCCTCGTTAGCAGCAAACAGCAGAATTGCAATAAGCATGCATTGTGCATGAAACCGCAGTTTCATCGCTGGTTTCATCTGCCCAGCAGAAACCCCTCTGCCGCCTCGTTGAACTCCGCCCGGTTCTTCCTCGCCACGAAGTGATCCCCCTCCACGAAGGCGAGCCTTGCATCCGGGATGCTGCTCGCTATAAACCTGGTGTGCTCTTCCTTAATCATGTCCCTCGTGCCGGCCACCACCAGCGTCGGCATGCTCAGGGCGGCTAGCTCCTCAGGCGCGATGTTCGGGTCGTTCACCATGAGGCCGAGCATCTCGGCGTTGCGGCGCGCCCGCCCGCTCCGCCTCCCGAAGAACGACGCCACGCGATAGCCCGCCTCGATGGGCAGCTGCACCGACGGCTTCACGCCGTGCGCGTCGAGGTTCGCGCCGTTGAGCACCAGCTTGCCCACGCGCTCGGGATGCGCGAGCGCGAACACGAGGGCGATGTTCCCTCCGTCGGAGAATCCCAGCAAGTGAGCGCGCTCGATGCCGCGCTCGTCCATGAATTCCAACAGGTCGTCGGCGAACTGGCGGATGGTGAAGGGCGCCTTCCCGCGCGGCGACTTCCCGTGCCCGCGCGTGTCGAGAGCTATTACGCGAAAACGCGGCGCGAATGCGCTCATCTGATGCTCGAAGTACGAGCCGTCCTCGCCGTTGCCGTGCAGCAGGATGAGCGTCTCGCCCGATCCCTGCTCGCGGTAGTGCAGCTCGACGTCCATCGCCGCTCCCTCCCTTTGCGGGCGTTTCGCCCCGATGCGGGATATCATACCAGCTTGGAGCATCGACGGGCGTACAATGGCCGGGTAGCGCTGCAAGGGGAGAGTGGGGGGGTTGCCGTGAACCAGCGCACCGCACTGCTGTCGGAGGCGTTCTTCTGCTTGGGGCTGGGCGCGTCGAGCGCCTGGTGGCTGTCGATGACGTCGAGCCCGTTCGTCTGGTCGTCCTCGTCCCTCGATGCCGGGAGCGCCTCGCTCGTCGTCCATGCAGCGTACCTGCTCGTGCAAATCGCCTGCGTTATCGCGGCGTTGCGGTTCATGCTGGGTTACGCGCAAAGACGTACGTTCGCCCTCTCGGCGGGGCTGTGCGCCGCTGGCACGGCAGGCCTGCTGGCCGCCTTGTTCTTCGGGCTTCCCGTGCCGTGCGTCATGGCTGCGCGAGCCGTCGCAGCGTGCGGCGGGGCTTTGCTGTTCTTGTGTTGGATGTCGCCGTTCACGGTTCTGATAGGCCATAAGAGGCCGGGATCGGTCTTCCTTGTCGCCACGGTGCTGGGCACGGTCATGTGGTTCGTGACCACGCACATCGATGCGACCGTAGCAACCGTCTCTCTCGTGGCGCTGCCCATGCTCTCGGGTGCCGCCATGCTCGGCCTTCCTCCTGAAAGTCGCGAACCCGCCCGTGTGCTTCGACCGTGCGCGCGCAAGCAGCGGCTGCCGCTCGGCAAGCTGTTCCCGCTCGCGTTCGTCGTCGGCCTGCTCGTCTACGAGCTGCCCGTGGGGTTCGTCACGGGCTCCGCGAGCATCGCAGCGTCGGACGCGTCGGGCGGCGCTCTGTTCCAAACCTACGGCATCTACACGGTGATCATGGCCATCGTCGCCGGGGCCGACTACGCTCTGGCGCGCCACGAGCGTTACTCGGCGCTGCTCTACCGGTTCGTCGTGCCCATCATCTCGATCGGCCTCATCCTGCTCGCGCTTGCACGGGCCGAAGACCAGGTGCTCGCATCGGCCATGGTGCTCGCCGGCACCATCCTGTTCGAGATGTTCATTATGGTCGCGTTCGCGCGCATTACGCTCGCTGCGCGCGAGAGCCCCTGGCGCATCTTCGGCTTCGGGGGCGCCGTGGTGCAAGCGTCGTTGCTCGCGGCGTTCTTCGGCGGCCTGGTTCTGGCGAAGGCGGCAAGCACGTGGGCAACTGCCATCGCGCTCGGCCTCGTGTTCGTGTTCATCCTGGCGGGTTC
>JABLTT010037590.1_pt1 | contig 11251 bp, 10 predicted proteins | sample 7160061 | NCBI WGS metagenome assembly JABLTT01 (sample SAMN14651232, study PRJNA627086) | human gut metagenome | isolation source: feces | host: Homo sapiens | reverse complement strand
TGAGCATAAAAGTGGGATGATAGTTCCACGATATGCGAATATTGGGTAGGATTGTGGGAGTGCGCAGCACGGAACAATCCGTAGATATCATAGTTGGGGGCTTTTGTTCCACACCATTTTTTTGCGTTTCATGAAATAAACACAAATCAATCATTTTTTCATCACATTCCGTTGATATATTCATACCAATGAATCGCAGGAAGCTGCGGAAAATCAACAGAAGAAAGAATATCGGGACAGTGATAATCCGGTAGATGAGGAAATGAAGATGAAAAAGAAAATCAGTGCAAAAATACTGGTACTGGCAGGCATTTTATTTGCCGCCGGCATTGCAAGCGTATTGTTAGGCTTTTTATTTATCCACAGCATGAATAAGAAAAGCCAGAAAATTTCCAATGAGTGTATGGAAGCCGTTACTTTAATGGCGGACACTTCGACCTCTATTGAAAAAGTGCAGAAATACGCAAACAGTTCGGCGGCATTCAGAATGCAGAAGCAGATGGAAAAAAATAACGCTGACGGTACATCAGACAGTACACAGAACACATCAGATGCCATGCCGCAGGCTGAAAATATGCAGTCGGAAAATGCACAGTCTGAGAGCGGACAGTCAGAAAACATGCAGATGATGCAGACAGACAATGCTTCGGATATGAAGACCAATATGGAAAATGAAATCCAGAATCTGACGGCATCTTTTGAAGCCTTAGAAACAGCGGTGAAAGCATTCGGTAATGCAGAAGTGTTAGCCGGTCTGGAAGAATATGAAAGCGTATATGAAGAATACAGCACTAAAATCCAGTCCGTATTAAGCAGTGACAGCAACAGCATGGATGATTATTTTGAACTGACAGCAGAGGGTGACGACAGTATTACTTCAAGACTTGAAACAGCGGCAGATAATCTCAATACATTAATCAGTGCACAGGTCAGTGAAGCATCAAGCCAGTTAAATGAGCAGTACAGCCAGTCTATTATGGTATATGCGGTTATTCTGGCAATCATGTTGGTCATCGGCGCAGCCATTATCGTGATGATTATGTTTATTATCAAGCCGTTAAAGTCAGCAAACCGCCAGCTGAATGATATTATCAAAAATATTGAAGAAAGTAATGGTGATTTAACGGCGAGAATTGAAGTGAAATCCGAAGATGAAATCGGGGAACTGGTTGACGGAATCAATTCATTTATTGAAAAGCTACAGCTGATTATGAAAGATATTAAAAGTAAATCCGATGCCCTACAGGAAGCTTCCGCAAATATGAACGGTCAGATTACGGCAGTCAATGACAATGCAGGCAGTGTATCCGCCGTTATGGAAGAAATGGCAGCGAGCATGCAGGAAATCTCAGCAACGGCAGAACAGCTCAGCGCAGGGTCAGACAACATTTTCCATGCAATTGTGAATGTAACGGACCAGATTACAGAGGGAAATGAAATTACTGCCCGGATTCAGAAAAAATCTGTGCGCTACCGTGAAGATACCGAGCAGGGAAGACAAAGCACAAACGATATGGTAGCACAGATTAAAGACGGTTTAAACCAGTCGATTGAAAACAGTAAGCAGGTGGCACGGATTCAGGAACTGACAGAAGACATTTTAAGCATTTCATCACAGACCAATATGCTGGCACTCAATGCTTCGATTGAAGCAGCAAGAGCCGGAGATGCCGGAAAAGGATTTGCAGTTGTTGCAGAAGAAATCAGGGAACTGGCAGAGGACAGCAGAAAGATTGCTAACAGTATTCAGGAAATCAGTCTGGTAGTAATTGACAGTGTAAAAGATCTGACAGGCAATTCAGGAAAACTGCTTGCTTATGTCGATGAAAGTATTCTGGCAGATTATGAAAAATTTGCAGCGATTACCAATGAATACCGTGATGATGCGGCAAAGGTCAACGATATTCTGGAAAATTTTGCGGTAAATGCAGAAACACTCAAAAATACCATGGCAGAAATGAATTCGGGTATCAGTGACATTTCAACGACGATTGACGAAAGCAGTCAGGGTGTCAATGATGCGGCAGACAGTGTCGGCGGTATTGTGGATTCTATCAATGATATTGAAAAAGATGCTGCAAAAAATACGGAAATCGGACAGAAGCTTCAGAATTATGTCGAAGTGTTTAAAAAGTTCTAACGATTCAATATGAAAGCTTAGACTGTCAAATGGGGCGTGTGACTCCTTAAACGAAGAAATTAGAACCACCGGTAAGGCGGCAAAAAAGAGTGAGTATATTAAAACGTATTCACTCTTTTTTTATTGTCAGTGGCAAAGCAATATGATATAATTTTTAATTATAAGAAAAATTGCGTGAAAATATAGACAAAAAGGAAAGTATATGAAAAAAACATTGTCGGCGCTTATTAAAATCAGTTTTGCATTGGGCTGTGAAAATGATTTTGATGATTTGTTTGCAAAAAAAGGCTATTCGTCCATTCAGGAGGGTATTAATGAACAATTATAAAAGTTTACAGGTGTGGATGAACGATAAAAAAGTAGGTACGTTGGCAATGGCGGCAGGATATTCAGGAAATTGTAAATGAAGAACTAAAAGACTATATTTAAAATGCAGGACACAGAAAAGGAGAACAAACATGATGAATCCGGCAGCAATGATGAAATTAATGAATGCAAAAAATAAATTTACGGCAAACCATCCGAAATTTGCAGCGTTTTTAAAGGCAGTTTTTTCAAGAGGAATCGAAGAAGGAACGGTGATTGAAATAACTGTGCAAAGACCGGGCGAAGCACCGATAACATCGAATATTAAGGTGAAGGACAGCGATTTGGAACTGCTCCAGAGCTTAAAAGATATGGGAAACTAATTTAAAGCAGGAAATTAAAGGCAAAAAGATAAAGGATAAAAAGGGGGAGAAAAAATGGCAGTCATTGGCATTGATTTGGGAACAACAAACAGTCTGGCGGGCGTCTGGCAGGACGGAAAAGTAGTGCTGATTCCGAATGCATTTGGAGAGTATCTTACACCATCCGTTGTCAGCATCGGAAAAAATCAAGAGGTATTTGTGGGCAGTGTGGCAAAAGAAATGCTTGCAACACAGCCGTATGATACGTTCCGTGAATTTAAAAGAAATATGGGCACAAATTTTCTGTACGGAAACGGCAGAAAAAAATACCGTGCAGAAGAACTTTCGGCATTTGTATTAAGAAGATTAAAAGAAGATGCGGAAAAGTTTCTGGGCGAAGAAGTGACGGAAGCGGTTATCAGTGTGCCGGCGTATTTTGACGATAATAAGCGCAATGCCACAAAAAATGCAGGCAGACTTGCAGGATTAAAGGTAGAACGTCTGATTAATGAGCCGTCAGCGGTGGCATTAAAGCATCATACGGCAGAAAAAGGCGCAGAAAGCTTTATCGTGTTCGATTTCGGCGGCGGTACGTTAGATGTATCTTTGGTGGAAGCATTTGACAATGTCGTGGAAATACAGGCAGTTGCCGGAGATAATTATTTAGGCGGAAAAGATTTTAATGAAATCATTGCGCAGGATTTTTATGAGCAGAATCAGATTTCAGAAGCATATTTAACGAAAAATGAGCAGGAAAATGTTTTAAAAGAGGCAGAGGCAGTAAAAAAAGAACTGACCGATAAAAATGAAGCAGAGCGGCAGGTGTATATTAAAGGCGAAGCCTATACGCTGAAAATGACCAATCAGAGGCTGATCCATCTTTCAGCGGAGCTGTTTTCAAGAATGGCAAAACCAATCGCAAAGGTCATCAATATGGTGGGAATCGAATTAGAGGAACTCGACAAAGTCATATTGGTCGGTGGATCGTCCAAAATGCCCGTGGTACAGCAGTATATTAAAGGACTGCTTGGCGACAAAGTGCCTGTGGTACTGGAGGAAAATCCCGATGAGAGTGTAGCATACGGTGTCGGTATGGCAGCGGCGATTAAAGAGCGCACCGGTGATATTAAAGATATGCTTTTAACGGATATCTGCCCGTTTTCGCTCGGTACGGAACTCTATGACGGCAGTTTTTCGCCGGTTATTGAGAAAAATGAAACACTGCCCTGCAAGCGGACGATGTATTACACAACGGTCCGTAACAATCAGATAACCATGAACTTTCCGATTTATCAGGGAGAAAATATAAAGGCATCGGACAATTTAAAAATTGGGGAAATAAACTTAAAAAGACTGCCGAAAGCACCGGAAGGAGAACAGGTTGTCAAGGTGACGTTTATTTATGACATCAATGGCATTTTAGATGTCAATATAGAGTCATCCGTTGAAAAAGTCCATAAAGTCATCGTCAATAAGCAAATCGGACTGTCGGAAAAAGAACTGGAAAAACGGGTGGAGCAGTTAGAAAAAATGCCGTTACACCCGTGGGAAAAAGAGGAGAACCGTCTGTTATTTGAAAAGGCGGAAAGACTGTATGAGCAGACGACACCAAAGAACCGTCAGGTTATTCAGGAGTGCCTGCGGTATTTTAAGGAACTTCTGATAAACACAAAAGGCAGAAAAGTACGGCAGGAATATGTACGCATTATGGCGATATTGGACTATATAGAGCAGAATCAGGTCGATTTCGGACCGTATGATGAAACGTTCTGGCAGAAAGAAGAGGAAGATACCGATGAATAAATCTATATGGGAATGGCTCGAAATTGAGCCGACAGGAGAAATTTCAGAGATTAGGGCGGCGTATGCCCGTCAGGTAAAAAAGTATCATCCTGAGGATACACCCGAAGAATTTGAGCAGCTTCAAAAAGCTTATAAAAGTGCGCTCAGACAGGCAAGAGCGGCAAAGCGGATGGAAACGGTGCCGCAGTCGGTACAGGAATCCCAAAAGTCCGGCAGTGGTTTTGAAAAACGGGATATGCCGGGATTTTTTGAAAATGCGGGAATGACAGAAGAACCGAATGTGCCGTCATGGGAAAATACAGGCAGTATGTCCAGTGTTACATCAGAACCGGGAACAACACCGGATTTGGAAATTGCCAGTACGCCGGATGAAGTTGAATCTGAAATTGTATCTGATTCTGAATATGATTTTGCGGAAGTCGGAAAGGACGAACCGGAGCAGCAGTGCTTAAAAGAGATTGAATATATCATTATGAATCCGTATCTGAGAAACACGGAGGAAGCATGGAATATATTTTTTAACCGGGAACGGTATAGACAACTGTTTAAACAGCAGGAATTCTGCGAAAAAATGCAGGACAGAATCTGCCGGATGTGGGGGCTGCAAAGAAAAACACTGTTTCTTATTGAACAGCAGTTTAAAGCAGAAGGCTATGAGCAACTGATAGAGAAAAAAGAGTGGAAGCAGAAAAAATCTTTTATAAGAAATTTACACATTATTTCCTATAAAAACAAAAAGACACAGAAACAAAAAAATTTAAACAAGCTGCTGGAGAACCAGACAAACGGGTTAGAAGATTATATGGATCTGTATATGAATTATACGTCTCAGAGCTACGGTGCGGTATACGAAGAATACCGGATTAACCGGTGCCAGTTTAAGCAGATGCTCATTTCCATAATAATATTGATTTTATTTATGATAATAGGTATCTGTGCGAACCGGTCCGTACAGAAAAGTGCAGCCCAAAAAAGGCAGGAACAGCAGCAGGAGCGTTACGTTGACGGGCTTAAAAAATCCGTAAAAGTACAAAAAAGTAACCAATAGAATAGATAAAAATATTATAAAAAATATAAAAAATGCACAAAAAACGTCGAAATTTTTCGGCGCTTTTTTTGAACTAAATAGTTGCATTTTATCGAAAGATGACTATAATAATGATTAAGAGATCAGTACTGTGAACAATAGAATATTTAAAGTAAGGAGGGAAAAGCTATGATTAGTTTTTTCATTTGTCTGCTTCTTTTAATCGGCGGTTATTTTGTCTATGGTAAGGTTGTAGAGAATACGTTTGCACCGGATGACAGAGAAACTCCTGCGGTAAAGATTAACGATGGTGTTGATTATGTAGTAATGCCGCAGTGGAAACTGTTTCTGGTACAGCTCCTCAATATTGCAGGCTTAGGACCAATCTTTGGTGCGATGCAGGGTGCTTTATGGGGACCGGTTGTATTCTTATGGATTACTTTCGGTACAATATTTGCCGGCGGTGTACATGATTATTTTTCAGGAATGCTTTCAGAAAGAAACGAAGGTGCTTCTATTTCAGAAGTCTGCGGTATCTATCTGGGCGGATTCATGAAGAATGTTATGAGAATCTTCAGTGTGGTTTTACTCGTTATGGTAGGTACCGTATTCGCAGTAGGACCGGCCGGATTAATTGTTACATTATTTAAGAACGGCAATGTATCAGGAATTGTTGCAAGTACAGAATTCTGGCTGTGGATTATTCTTGCATACTATTTCATTGCCACATTTATTTCAATTGATAAGATTATCGGACGTATTTATCCGGTATTCGGTGTCTGCTTAATCATCATGGCATTAGGTGTTATTATTGGCGTCTTTACACATTCAGATTATCAGATTCCTGAAATCTGGTCACACTTTACCAATATGCACCCGAAGGGAACACCAATCTGGAGCGTTATGTTTATCACCGTAGCGTGTGGTGCGATTTCCGGTTTCCATGCAACACAGTCACCACTGATGGCGCGTTGTATGAAGTCTGAAAAGCAGGGACATTTCGTATTCTATGGTGCGATGGTTGCAGAAGGTGTTATCGCATTAATCTGGGCAGCAGCAGGTTGTTCAATCTATGCAGTAACAGATGGTTTAAGTACTGGTTTAAGTGCCATTCTTGCAAATGGACAGTCCGCAGCAATTTACGATGTATGCTCTAAGACAATGGGCGGTGTCGGTGTTGCCCTTGCAATGATTGGTGTTATTGTATGCCCGATTACATCAGGTGATACAGCATTCAGAAGTGCAAGACTGGTTCTTGCAGACTGGTTTAAGGTTGACCAGTCTAAGTTTACAAAACGACTGATCTTATGTGTACCGCTTTTAGCAGTTGGTGCAGTTGTCGGACATCTGGATTATACAATCGTTTGGAGATATTTCAGCTGGACAAACCAGACACTCGCTATGATTGTATTGTGGACAGCAAGTATGTTCTTATTCAGAGAAAAGAAGAATTACTGGATTACCGTAGTACCGGCAACCTTTATGAGTGCCGTATCTATGACCTATTTCTTCTATGCACCGGAGTGCTTGAACCTCGGTACAACAGTAGCTTACCCGGCAGGTATCATTTTAGCAATTGTATTCTTTGGCATCTTCATGTATGCAACAAAGAAACAGCCAAAAGAAGCTGCATAACAGTAGGCGTTTAGAAAATCTGTAAATGCATTTTACAGAGGTACATAAAAGATAAAATAATTTAGATTAAAGGGGATGCCACATGAAAATAGTTGAAAGCAGACGATGTTTCGTGTGGCTCCCCGTCTTTATTCTTTGGTGAAATAATAGAAAGAATAGAAAGGACACACCAAAGAAACAATGACTGAAGGAAGGGGCTGGTTGTATGTTGTGGAAACCACGTTGTTTAGGAAAAGAATCGCTTGAAAAGGAAGAATTGGCGCAGGATAAAAAGCATTGTAGAAAGTTTGGACCATGCGGAGTGGGAGAAAAAGCGATTTATCTGAACAGTTTTTATTTTGAGAGAAGATATTACATTCCGCTCACTTCCGTAAAAAGAGTATTTAAAAGAGTTGCGATGAGCGAAGGCGGATTCACAGGAAAGGGATTATTTGCAACGATTCCGTATCTGGTTGTGGAATATGACAATGGCGAAGAAAAGCAGTGCAATTTCAAATTTGAAGAAAATGTCGATTCTTTATTAGCCTATTTAAAACAGACACATCCTGAAATCCGGCTTCACAGCGCAGAAGCGGAAAAAAGACTGAAAGAAAAAGAACGTCTTGCAGCAAAGAAAAAAGCAAAGGTTCTGACAAAAGAAGCACAGGAGAATATTGCCGTATTAGAGAATTGTATGCAGTATCTGAATAAGAATGAAGAATTAAGTATTGCATTAAGTGCAGGGGCAAAAAGAAAAAGAGTGTATGACAGAAGTAATCCGGCATATAAATGGGTAGCACTCAGCATTACGCTGTTGGGAGCAGCGGCATTGCTGTATGGTATCTACGCATTGATTACACATGCTGGATTTGCAATGTATTTCCTGTTGTTTGGACTGGCTTCCATTTTCTTCTTTTCCAGTGCCAATGTTTTACCGACTGCAAGAAACAATAAAAAGTACATTGAAACACATTTGGAACAGGCTGTTGATGAAATGCAGCAGTACATCAGACAATATCCGGATTTTCCGGTTCCGGCATGGTATGCACATCCGGTCGTGTTAAAGAGAATGATTGATATTATGCAGGAAGGTCGTGCAACGACCATCGAAAAGGCACTTGAAGTTTTAAAGAGTGATTTAAAAGCATTAAATTCCAGCGTGGCAGTAGAGCAGGAAGAATATGATGAAGTTATGGCAATCAAGCCGATGTTTTTAATTCGTGAGTATCAGTAAAGTAAACTGACCATAAAACAAAAATAAACTGGCTATATAAATAAAATTCAAATTGGTACTTTCATAATTGCCAGTAAAAGCTTATTCTTATCCGAAGCAAAAGGAACGGAGGATGAGGATGATGAAAAAGTCAGGAAGTATTATTGAAGCAGCTGCAGGCGCTGTGATTTTTGTAATCGGTCTGGTATTGTGTTTTCACAATTATGTACAGAAGGGTAACACGGCATATGCAGTATCATTATTAGTTGCAATTGCAGGTGTGATTGTATTGATTGCGGGGATTTGTAATATCGTGTCCAAGGGAGAGCGTAAACCGGTTGATACAAAGGTATTGGCGCAGGCAGCGCTGTGTGCAGCATTATGTTATGTAGGTGCAACATTTATTAAAATTGATGTTCCGGTCGGAACAGAGAAAACAATGTTTCACTTCGGTAATGTATTCTGTGTTTTAGCGGCATTGTTAATCGGTGGTGCATGGGGCGGTTTAGCCGGAGCAGTCGGTATGACAATCAGCGATTTGACAACGGCGTATGTAACGAGCGCACCAAAGACCTTTATTTTAAAGCTTTGTATCGGTCTGATTGTAGGATTTGTAGCACATAAGCTGTTCCATCTTTCAAAAGACCATTCAGCAAAGTATGTAACCGTTGCAACGATTGTATCAAGTGTATGCGGTATGGCATTTAATATTGTGGCAGACCCGGTTGTGGGATATTTTTATAAATCCTATCTGCTTGGTGTTCCGCAGGACCTTGCCAAGGCACTTGCAAAAATCGGTGCGATTACAACATCGGTTAATGCAGTCATAGCAGTGATTGTAGCAACGATTATTTATCTGGCATTACGTCCGGTAATGAAAAAGACAGGAATGCTTCGGGAATTGTAAAAAAGTTGGAAACTGACATAGAATTAAAAGAGGAACGATATGATAACAGATGAGGTAAAACTTTGATAGTATCATATCGTTCCTCTTGTTTTATACTGACTGTTTAGAATATAGAAAGTGCGTGATTAAAGCGGTTGCACGATAGGTTGTCCTTTAATTGTAATTAAGATAGTAGGTGTTCTTGCCCAGTTCTTTCGCCTGATACATCGCTGCATCAGCACCCTGTACCATATAGCTGTAATGCAGCTGACTGCCGTTTTCAGCAAAAATGCCGATACTGCAGGGAATAGACATTCGTTCACCGGTTTCTAAGTTTATAAGACCTTCCTGTAGTTTTTCAAAAACTGTACGGATTTCATTTTCAATAGTTGTCTTTGAATCGACTGCGGCAAGGCAGAAAAGAAATTCGTCACCACCGTTTCTGCCGACAATTCCGTTAATGTTTTCTTTTAAAATAGAGGCAACAAAGCGGATAACGCGGTCGCCTTCCTGATGTCCGTAGAGTGTATTATAGTCACGGAAATTATCAATATCCAGAAAGCCGACGGCAATGCGGGTATGTGTGTCGTTTGCCTGTTCAATCATAGCATGTATTTTATTTTCAATGGCATTTTTATTGAAAAGCTGTGTCATCGGGTCTAACTGTGTTTTTTTGGTAAGATATCGTTGATATTCCTGCTGATGTACTTCATTGGCTTCAGCATAGGCTAATAGTGCATTAATTTTATTGGATAAATTACCAAGTTCATCATTTTTATCATACGGAATACGTAGTGCATAGTTTTTTTGCAGCTGGACATTTTCAAGCGTGCCGGAAATCAGGTGTACCGGTTTGGTTATTTTTTTCGTAATCAGGTAATGTACCAGTAAAAGGACAACGGAAGTCCAAAGAACTGTTGTGCCAAGCAGGATGCGGTAGGCAGTTTTCATTTTCTGATAAGAACTTAAATCAATAGTAATAAAAATTATCCAGTCTGTGTAATGAACCGGTGCATAATATATCGCGTATTCATTTCCGGAAACGTTAAAATAAAATTGTCCGGAAGTGTTAGAATGATTGGTGCAGGATAAATGTTCAGTAATTTTCTGCCATATGGCGTTGTCATTGGCATCAGTCAATGAATCGGAAGTAGATTCATCCGGATTGCCGGCAGTGATAAAAAAGTTATTGTTATCAATAAGATAGAGCAGCCCGTTTTCCCATAAAGTTGTATTGGAGCGGTAGTTGTCAAAGTATGAAGTGGGAATTTCTTCTACAACATAGCCAATTATGTTTTGTGTATTAAGGTCAAAAATACCGGAGTATGCAGCAACAACAGTAGTCATTTCACCATCAATTAACCGCTGGTAGGCATCGGAAATTATGAAATTGCCGTTTAAAGAGTCTGAATCAGCATGGGCAAAATAATCTGAAGTTGAAGCAGTAATATTTTCACTGGATGCAACAATGTTAAAATTGGTATCTATAATGAAAAGACTCTGTAAAAAATCACAATGGATTTTTCGCTCCCATAACATATTATTAATATAGGAAATGGAATCATCATCTGAAATGCTGCCATCCAGACTGGAATGAACAGCATCCTGTATCATTTCATACTGGGTAATCATATTAATCGTATCTCTACGGGCTTCACAAAAACTCTCGATACTGGATATGGTAGATTCACTGATAAAGCGCAGATTTTCCTGCATCATGCTTTTAGTGTTTTTATTATTCTGTACAATCATGACAGAAGCAAAAATATAAAGCGGAATCAGTGAAGCTGTCAGCAGGATAATATATAAAGTGTGTTTAATTTTCATATGAAATCCTTTCATTTGGTCTGCAATAAATAATAGTAATGATTATCAGATAATAGTATATTTGTACTATAAT
>JABLTT010094716.1_pt1 | contig 11270 bp, 12 predicted proteins | sample 7160061 | NCBI WGS metagenome assembly JABLTT01 (sample SAMN14651232, study PRJNA627086) | human gut metagenome | isolation source: feces | host: Homo sapiens | reverse complement strand
CAGCCGCTGCCACCCGAGCGGCAAGGCCGCCGAAGCTTCCCGCAGCCCCTGTCCGGGCCACCGGACCGGCAGGTGTGACGTGGGAGGAGACCGGGAGCACAGCCGCCGCGAACCGAGCGGCAAGGCGGCCGAAGCTTCCCGCTGCGCCTGTCCGGGCTACCGGACCCGGACCCGGGCTAGGGCAGTGGCGGTAGCCAGGGTCTTGGTGTGGGAAATGGAGACCCGCAGCTGGACCTGGGGGAACCGAAGGGCTGCCTGGCCCAGCAGCCGGACCTGGGGTTCACCTGCGGGGCTGTGAAAGATCTCGATCTCCCGGGGCAGCAGGCCATAGAGCCCCACGCCCAAAGCCTTGGCCACGGCTTCTTTGGCGCAGAAAAGGCCGGCGGCGCTGGCTGGCTGCCGCTTTGTCCCCAAGCTGGCCAGGTAGGCTTGTTCTCCAGGCGTGTAGACCCCGTGGAAAAAGGAGGGCTTTTGCAGCAAACGTTCAAAGCGTTGGTTCTCCTCCAAATCCGTGCCGATCCGCCAATCTTCCATCGCGTTCATTCCTCCGTTTCCCGCCGCCATTGGGCGATAGCATCCAAAAATACAGCTCCATATTGTTCCATTTTCTTTTGCCCCACGCCAGAGATCTCCAGCATTTGTTCCCAGGTGGCCGGCGCCTTGCCGCTCATATCCTGGAGCGTTGCGTCGGAAAACACCACAAAGGCTGGCACGCCCTGCCGCCGGGCCAATTGGGCCCGCAGCGTGCGCAGCCGCTGAAACAGCGCAGGGTTGGGTGCAGCTTTTTGGCGGTGTTTCTGGCTTTGGGCGCCTGGCTCCACCCGCTGCCGGATCAATACTTGCTGTTGACCGCCAATCAGCTGCGTCGCCAGCGGCCCCAGTTGCAGGATGGGATATTTCCCCTCCTTGACCACGAGGAAATCCCGCCGCACCAGCAGCCGCAGCAGATCGCCCACCTGCCGGTCCGTCATGCCGGCCAGCGCACCGTAGCCCTGGTACCGGGCCAGGCCCCACTCTTCCACCCGGCCGGTCTCCGCGCCGCGCAGCACTTCCGATACCACGCCATATCCAAAGCGCTGGCCCATCTGCTGCACGCAGAGCACCGCCCGACGGGCCTGAGCTGTCAGGTCCACCTGTTGAAACACGCCGCCGCAGTTGCTGCAGTTGCCGCAATGGTCCGGGGCCTGCTCGCCAAAGTAGTGCAGGATGGTCTGGCGCAGGCAGTCGCCTGTCTGGCAGTAATCGGCCATCTGCCGCAGCCGTCCCATATCCCGGGCGATCATTTGCCGGGCGGTCTGTTCGTCCAACGCCTCGCTCTCCCGCCCCTTTTCGATGAGGAACCGGGCGGTGGTCACATCCTGGCCGCTGTAGAGCAGGATGCAATCGGCCGGCGCCCCATCCCGGCCGGCACGGCCCGCTTCCTGGTAGTAGCTTTCCATATCCTTGGGCATGTTGTAGTGGATCACGTAGCGCACGTTGGATTTGTCGATGCCCATGCCAAAGGCGTTGGTGGCCACCATGATGGGAGCTTCATCAAACAAAAACGCCTGCTGGTTTTGCTGGCGTTCCTCCGGTTCCAACCCTGCGTGGTACCGGGTAGCCGGCAGGCCCGAAGCCTGCAGAAATGCGCAGACTTCTTCCACATTCTTGCGTGTGGCGCAGTAGATGATGCCGCTCTGGCCCTTGTATTTGCCCATACAGTCCAGCAACGCCGCCTTTTTGTCTTTGGGATGCTGCACTTCATAATAGAGGTTCTTGCGATCGAACCCGGTGGTGACAACAGCGGGCTGCTGCAACTGGAGCAGGACTTGGATATCCGCTTTGACCCGAGGGGTGGCTGTAGCGGTAAAGGCGGCCACCACCGGCCGGTGGGGCAGTTTTTGCACAAAGGCGGGAATATCCAAATAGCTGGGGCGGAAATCCTGCCCCCATTGCGAGACACAATGGGCTTCATCCACCGCCAGCAAGTCGATGGGTGCGGTGCAGGCAAATTCCAGAAAGCGGTCGGTGAGCAGCCGTTCCGGCGCCACATAAATGATCTTGTATTGACCCAGCATGGCATTTTCCAACGCTTTGAAATACTGGGCACGGGTAAGGGAGGTGTTGAGAAAAGCGCCTGCCACACCGGCTTGGCGCAGGCTCTGCACCTGGTCACGCATCAGGGAGATGAGAGGGGATACCACCAAAGTGATGCCGGAAAACACCAGGCCGGGCACTTGGTAACAGATGGATTTGCCTGCGCCGGTGGGCATGACGCCCAAAGCATCCCGGCCCTGCAAAATGGCGTCAATGACCGCCTCTTGCCCCTGGCGGAATTGGTCGTAGCCAAATACTTGTTTTAACACCCGGTGCTTTGCATCCATCCCCAGTCTCCTCCTGTGGTTTTCGTTTCGTTCTGCTCCCCGCGCTGCAAGCCCAGGACACATCACCCTCGTTTCGGCTGCCCGGCCCGCATGCAGAAAGATGCAAAACAGGCACTGAGCCGCCCTGTTATTGTAGCACCCCAGCCGCCGCCGGGCAAGACAAGCAGAGGGCGGAAGCAAAAGAGCCGATATGGTAAGCTTGGCACAGCACGCGCATTGTCAAAAAAAGATTGGCAAAAATGCCAAAAATGAGACGGACAATCTTGCTACAAATTGTTGTATTTGGTAGAATTGCAGAAAGGAGGTTTTGACGATGAAACGACATGTCTCATTTTTTGCCCTACCTCTGCCAATCATATTGGCCGCACTTTTGCTGCTGCCCCAACAGGGGGGCCCGGTGCAGACAGAGCCGGACTTGCCCACGGAAGAAGTCACTGTGTCCTTCTACGCCGATTACCCCACTTACCCATCTTTGGAACAGATGTGTGACGCGGCGGATATTATTGTCACCGGCCAATACACCGAATATCTCTCTTCCTGGAATATGAACCGGGATGCCAGCGACCCCAGCAAAGAAGATCCGAACACCTATTCCGAGGGCCGCCTGTACGCCTTTCAGGTGGATCAGGTATTGAAAGGCCAGGCGCCAGAAGCCATTACCGTGAACAAACAATACAGCTTGGGGGCCCGGTATTATGTGGGGCAGGTGGATGGGGAGCATGTCTATGCCCCTTACCAGATGCCAACCCCTTATTGCATCGAGCCGGAATATGGTCGATCCTATATTTTGTTTTTGTCCTATGATCCTCAATTTGACCACTACTTTGCCGTAGGAGAACCCTGGGAGATCTTGCTGCGGCCCGATGGCAGCGCGGAACTGAAATCGTTGATCTTTGGCGATGAACCTCAGGCCGCACCGCTTTCCGCCGAGGCGAAAACAGAAGACGCCATTTACCGCATCATTGTGGAAAACGACGACATTGGCCGTTACGAAGATTTCATTGCCCCTCTTTCGGCAGAACAGGTGATGGAACAAATCCGATCTGCCCTTTCCTAATTCATTCTGAAAAAGAACAACAACGGCACCCGACAGAAGACCTTCTCTGCCGGGTGCCGCTTTTCTATGCCGGCGGGTGTAACATGAGAAGAGGCCGGCAGCCCCCGCTATGCCCAACTGGGCCATCGGGCAGGTGTAACGCAGAAAACATCATTTTCAAACTTGACAACAGTACTATACTGTTATATACTGTTTGCGAAGGGAGGGAAGACATGCAGATCATAGTCAACCATTCCTCCATGGTGCCCATTTACGAGCAGATCGTAGAGCAGATCAAGGCACAGATCATGGAGGGCAAATTGCAGGCAGAAGCGGTGCTGCCATCGGTGCGGGGGCTTGCCAAGGAATTGCGCATCAGCGCTTTGACGGTGAAAAAAGCCTATGATTATTTGGAAGAAGAAGGATTCACGGTCACAGTCCACGGCAAAGGCACCTATGTGGCGGCGTCCAACGCCCAGCGCCTGCGGGAAGAACAACAGAAGCAGGCAGAGGCCGAATTGGAGCAGGCCATTCAAAAGGCCAGGCGCTGCGGCCTGACAGAAGAGGAGATCCGCCAGATGGTGGAATTGATTTTGGAGGGATAACATGTTACAGATCCAGGGGTTAGAAAAAAACTACGGCAGTTTCCGGCTGCGCTGCTCGCTGCAAGTACAGGCCGGGCAAGTGACAGGGCTGGTAGGCCAGAACGGGGCGGGCAAGAGCACCACGTTCAAATGCGCTTTGGGGTTGACGCAGATCGACGGGGGAACCATCCATCTGATGGGGCGCACACCGGATGAGCTGACGGCAGAAGACAAACAGGGCCTGGGGGTGGCCCTTTCGGATTCCGGCTTTAGCGAGTATCTGAGTCTGGGGGATATCATCCCGGTGATGAGCAGCTTTTACCCGGCCTTTGACGCCAACCAGTTCCGGCAGCAATGCACTCAGTTCGGCCTGCCGCTGAACAAAAAACTCAAGGAATTTTCCACCGGCATGCGGGCCAAAGCCAAGCTGCTGCTGGCCATGAGCCACCGGGCAAAGCTGCTTATTTTGGATGAGCCTACCGCAGGGCTGGATGTGGTGGCCCGGGAGGAGCTGCTGGATCTGCTGCGGGCCTATATGGAAGAAGACGAGGGGAGGGCAGTGCTCATCAGTTCCCACATCTCCAGCGACCTGGAAGGGCTGTGCGACGACATTTACATGATCCACCAAGGGCAGATCGTTTTGCATCAAGATACCGATGTGCTGCTGGGCCAATACGGACTGCTGAAAGCTACGGCAGAACAATACGGGGCTTTGGATAAACAGTATCTGTTGCGGGTCAAACGTGAGCCCTATGGCTACAGCTGCCTGACAGACCAGAAACAATTTTACCAGGAGAACTACCCGCAGCTGGCGGTGGAAAACGGCAGCATCGACCGGGTGATGGCCATGATGATCCAGGGGGAGGATGTACGATGAAGGGATTGCTTTTGAAAGATTGGAAGCTGCTGAAAAACCAGCGGAATTTGTTCGTTGCCGTGGGGGCTTTTGCAGTGTTCTTCTGTATGATGGATCAGAATCTGGGGTTTGTGGTGGGCTATGTGACCTTTGTGTGCGCCATGACTGTATTGAGCACAGTCACCTATGATGAGTTCAACAATGGCAATGTGTTTTTGTTCACCCTGCCCTTTACCAGGCGGCAGTATGTGACGGAAAAATATGTGTTCGGCCTGGGGATAGGGACTGCCGTTTGGCTGTCGATCAGCCTGGCCACCACCGCCGTTGGGCTGGCAAGGGCCCAGCAGCTGGCCATGGGGGAATGGGTGCTGACCTGCCTGGCCTTTTGGGTGTTGATGAGCTTGGTGCTGGCCATCAGCCTGCCCTTGCAGCTCAAGTTTGGCGCGGAAAAAGGGCGGCTGGTATTGCTGGTGGCCTATGGCTTTTTGATCGGCGCCGGCGTTGCAGTCTATTATGTAGGCCAAATGTTGGGCGTACAGGCCAGCCAGGTAACGCGCTGGATGGAGAGCTTTGGCATCGGCGGGATGGCGGCCGCCACCATCTTGCTGGTCATCGCGGCACTGGCCTTGTCCTACACCATCAGCCGGAAGATCGTAGAAAATAAGGCGTTTTAATCCAGCGCACTGCCGTCTTTCAGGGCGAAATCCAGGTAGACGGGGTTGTGGTCGCTCCACTGGAAGCCGGTGTCGATGACCTGGGCATCCAGCAGCTGCACATTGTCTGAAACCAGAAAACCATCCACGGTCACCACGTAGCTGGAATCCGGGTCATAGGCTTCGTTGGCATTGCGGCAAGAGGGCACCGGGTCTTCCGGGTCGAAGGGGGCCACCAGGGAAAAGCCTGGGGGGATCTGCCCAGGGGGGATAGGCTGGGCCCAAGTGAATGCACCGGGCTGGTTGCCGAATACCCGGTCGGAATCGCCCAGGATATCTTTGTTGAAGTCACCGCCTGCCACCACATAGTTGCCGGCTTCGTATTCCTGCTGCATATCGGCGAGCAGCATGTCCAGCTGCTCACCGGCAATGGAGCCATCGGAGGTATAGGCGGACAAGTGCAGGTGGTACAGAACCAGCTCACGGCCGTTTTCCACCGGCACCCGGCAGACGGAATAGCACCGGTCCAGATCCAGGAACTTCATAAACCCGCCTTCGATGGGCAGTGAGCGGCGGACTGCCTGGGTGATGGGAAAACGGGAAGCGGTGATCTGCCCGGCCCGGTTGGCGCCGTGGGGCTCCAGCAGCGGCCAGAAGAGATAGGGGCTATCGTAATTTTGAGCAAAGACGGTATCGAAGGACTGCCCCAGCCAACGGGTGACCGGAGCAGCCTCATCGATGTGGTGGCTGCGGGTACCGTCTACATCCACTTCTTGAAACAGAAAAAAGTCTGCGTCATAGGGCTCCAAAGCATCCAGGGCGCCTGCGATGTTCTGGCGCACTGCTTCTGGCGAGCGGGCCCGGCTCTCGGTACCGCCATCCATAAAAAAGCTGTAATCTGCGCTGTAGGCGCCAAAGCCCAGGTTGTATGAGGCGATGCGGTAGCTTTTGCCCAAGGCCACTTCCGCCTGTTCGGCAGAAGCCGTTCCCTCTACCGTCAGCGGCAGGCGGTCTTCCAACCGCTCATAGGCAAGGATCACATAGGCCGCATAACCGGCCACAGCCAAAAACAGGGCCGCCAAACAAAGTGCAGCGCCCAAAAGGATCTTCTTTTTCATCGCAAGACCTCCTTTCGCCCGGCCGGAAGGCCGGACCACAAGACCATGATACCATAGGAGCTCCCGGCAGACAAAGAAAAAAGGCGACAAAAAAGACCTGGCCGTCATCCAGGTCTTTTTCGCGCCCAATCAGAGCTGAAATGGTATGAAAAACAGGAAAAAGAGAAATGAGAGAAGCAAACGCTTCTGCCAAAGGAGGTGGGGGATCGGGCCACCCGCCCTTGACATGTTCTAGTATACGGGGAAATTGTAAAGAGAAGAAGCAGATTTTTTGAACTTTTTTTGACAACAGGGGGGAAAAGCGAGAAAATCCCCTCATGCTTCCGGGCGGTATTGATCCAAAGCCCATTTGACAGCTCATTTTCCCTGCCCGGGGAAGCGGAAGCTTCCCCCAGAAGTTCTTTCCGCCTCTTTCTTACAAGAAAGAGGCAAAAGAAAACCATCGAAAAAATTTTTCCAACCGCATAGCGGCGCACGGATCCGATAAAATAAAACAAAATATATTTATATTGTAAAAAATCGAGCGGCCCGGCGGTCAACGGTTCAAGGGGACCACCCGCAGCGGTTTGCCCAGCTTGAGGCAAAGGGAGATCACGTTTTGGGTGCCGGGAGAACGGCCATCCCAAAGGCACAAGACGAAATCCGCCTGCTGGACGATGGTGTTGTTGCGTAAAATCGGGGCAATTTTGCCAAATTGCCGGTAATCCGGCAAAAATTCCCGCAGGGGCAAACCGTGCTCCAGGGCATAGCGCCGGGCCAGCTGATCCACGCCCTGAGCGCCGCCGCTGATGATCTCCGTGGTGCCAGGCGGCAGATTTTCGCCGATCAGCCCGTAATCTGCCGCTGTGGCACAGCGGGAGCCAACAATGGCCGTTTTCATATCCAATCGCCCTCTTTTCTGCAAAAAATGGACAAAACACCATAGCAGATTGTATTTAGAATACCATTATTCTGTGCAAGTATCAACTGTGCGCCGGGGAATAGTACAACTGTGGCAGAAAGGAGAGTGCTTATGAAAAAGACTGAAATTTGGCACACCATCGGCCGTACCGGGCGCAACTGCACGGTGACGGCCGCTGTTTTATTGGCCGGCGCCCTGCTCGTTTTTCCCATCCAAGGGCCGGCCACCGCGGCATCTGCGCAGATCGACAGCATCCACGTTTCCAAAACAGAAGCGGGGCAGGCTGTGCGGCCGGAAAGCACCAAGCTGATCCCTTTGGGGCGCACCACAGGCATCAAACTGTTTTCCGAAGGGGCGATGATCGTGGGCTTTGCGCCGCTGGATGAAGCCGGTGGGAAATCGCCGGCAGAAGCGGCAGGGCTGGCTTTGGGCGACATCGTCGTAGAAGTGAACGGCCAGCCGGTGAGCAGCAATGAGACCATGGCCCAGGCAGTATCCCAATGCGGCAGCGGGCAAGCCACGGTGCTGGCCAAGCGGGATGGGAAGGAAAAGACTTTCCAAGTCCAGCCTGTAAAAGAGGAAGCCAGCGGCCAATACCGCATTGGCGCTTGGGTGCGGGACAGCCTGGCAGGCATCGGCACCATCACTTATGTAGACCCGGAAAACGGGGCCTTTGGCGCCCTGGGCCACGGCGTCTGCGACCAGGATACCGGTGAGCTGATGCCCATTGGCGGCGGCAGCTTGATGGAATCCCAGGTGGTAGGGGTCAAGAAAGGCCAGAGCGGCGAACCGGGTGAACTGACGGGAGAGTACGACCTGACCCATGACCAGGGCGTGCTGTACCAAAATGCAGATAGCGGTATTTATGGCAAGCTCACCGATGAATCGGTCTATCAAGAAGGGCGTGCCGTAGAGATCGCCACAAAGGATCAGATCAAAACAGGAAAAGCCCAGATCATCGCCAACGTAGAAGGGGGCGAGACCCAGGCCTATGACATTGAGATCGTCAAGATCTATGACGACGGCGACGACAGCAACCGGGATATGATGATCCGGGTCACCGACAAAGAGCTTTTGGAAAAAACAGGGGGGATCGTCCAGGGGATGGGAGTGATATATAATAGGGACAACACAGGAAAGCCTTGAAAATAGGGCGTTTCTGGCATCGACCCGATTCACCGACCATGATGAGGGGATACCTGCGCAGGTATAGATCTGAGAGTAGAAGGGAGATGGGAGAGCCTGCACTGTATCAGGAACATTGCCTCTATGACGGAGAAATGCAGATTGTTGCTTACCGATGACTCGACATATAGAAACTAAAGACTATTCCAAAGTCAAGATGAAGTGAGTATTGCCAACATCGAATTCGACTCTACCAGTTTTACATAGGGTAGTGTGCAATGATTTTGAAAAGAATGAATCACTGTCAGCGAATTTGCCTCTGGTGAACTCATCTATGCATTGTCGTACGACATACAGCTCCGTTGTTGAGATTTGACTCCTGAAGCTGTTTCTGCCTGCCGTAATTATCAGAGTTTTTACCATAATGTACCTCTCAAACCGTTGGTTCTTCAGACCATACATCAACGGTTTTACGTTTTAAGAACTCCTGTTGTTCGCTCTGATCGGCTGGCCGAATATTGGTGTGTCCACAATCTGGGCAGCGGTCTGGCATATTGTCATCCGCAAATAGGTAGTGGCAGTCATCACAGTAAAAAATCATTTATCTCAAGCCTCGCTTTCGTGTTTACAGTGTAGCACGGGGCGAGGCTTTTTTCAATCTTATGGGAAAGGAGGCAGAGAAGATGAAGTGCCTACTCAAATATCAATGGGTCAAGCTCCCCCGCAATCAGATTCCGCCAGGCAAAGGCATCATGGGCATGTGGGCACGGCTGGCTTCCCATGCCGCCTTCCGAAACGGAACAGCCCAATACTGCGGCTACCTTAACCCCGTTACTGTGGGTTCCTGGGCGGGCGGTATTGTTGGTCTCAAGAGCATCTTGGATATCAAGCGTCGGCAGCAGGCACTGAAAGTCTTGGACCGCCTTTCAGAACTGGGATATATCAACTATTCCCTGGATGATAAAACAAAGAAACTTACCTACAAAATAACTGACTGGGTCGTCAGATGCTCTGGTGAGCCCTGCATGGGGCGCGAGGCCGTGTACGCCACGGACGGCTACGGTTTCCTCTGCCTGCCCAGAAACATTACAAAGCGCCTTGCAGAGCAAGGCTATCAGTTCGATGAGGCAGACGCATGGCTGGATCTCTGGTGCCATACGGTATGGCAGGATCGCGGCAATGCGTTTTCTCATATGGCGCCGGCCGTTCAATTTGGGCAGTACGGCGCCGTTTTGACCCTGGAGTCCCTTGGTCAGCGTTGGGGTTGGGAAAAGACGAAGGTCTGGCGCTTTTTCAGAAAACATGCGGATGCCTTCCCGCTGTATCGACTGCCAGGTGCCTTCGGGTGTCTGATCTTCAATGCTTCTTACCCTACTGGCGAGCCAGTCTCCCTGCCGTCCTATGACCAAGTTGAACGCATTTTAGGCAAAATACGCACGGCGGGCAGAAATGCGTACAGCAACCAGGACAGCGACCATGCGCGCATCTGCAAGTTTGTCGCATGGTACAGCCGTGTTGTTTTGCCACAGGACCGGGATCTGGTTACCCCAACAAAACTGGAGGAAAGCCGCGTTGCACATCAGGACATCTATATTACGCGCGTGTATTTTTCTCCGTGTGAGATTTTAGAGTATGTAGGAGAGGACTGCCAAGGGATTTCTTCATGCAAACCGCAGTTTGAATTTTTCCACGGGCCTCCATCATGGACTGGGCCTGGGGAACAGGACGATGGAGGTATCGAATATGGCAGATTTGAAGGCATGCCCTTGTGGTGAGCTGCCGGAAGAAAAATATTCCACGCAAAATGAACTGCTGCGCAGTCTACTGGAGCGCAGAGGGCTTGTGGAGGATCCGAGTATCCCCAACGAGAAGGCGCGGGCGGCCGAACAGGAACTGCGCCGAAATATGTATCACAATACACAGGTCATGCTCAAGCACTACCGGGATATTGTCTGGGCGCTCGAATGCTTTCCAAAAGAGATTGCCCAGGAACTGGAACAGCCCCTGAAGGATCTAGATGCCTTGCTCAGCGTGGTGGACACTCAGGTAGCGCTTGGAAATGCTAAACTGGAGCACCGGCTGCTCAGCGTCCGGAAATCCCGCCTGCTTTTGGACCGGATCAATGACGCATTGACGGTCCTGCGCCACAAACCGGGCAATGGGGAACTGATGTATAACATCATTTTCCAGACTTTCATCACACCAGACAAGCCCACCCATTCGGATATTCTGTATCGGCTGGACATCTCGGAGCGCCACTACTATCGGCTCCGCCAGCAGGCAATCAATATCCTGTCGATACGACTGTGGACAGCCCCGCAGGGGTGCCTTGACGCCTGGCTGGAGATTTTGACCCTGCTGGAGGGGTGATGGCAGAGATTGTGGCAGTAAATTGGCAGAAAAATGGCAAGGTCGGTGCGGATGACAAGGGAAACGCAAATATGGTATTCTTGTATCGTCCAAAACTGGGCTGACGGCAAAGCCGTTCTGAAGCGATGTACGGTCGCTTTGGGGCGGCTTTTTTGCTGGCGAAATTAGGCAGAAGTCCAGCTAAGAAATGTCAAGAGGTGATATGAAAAAAATTAATTTTTTACAATAGCGCAAAAAATGGTAACCTTAACAGACCATTCCGAT
>JABLTT010007543.1_pt1 | contig 11272 bp, 11 predicted proteins | sample 7160061 | NCBI WGS metagenome assembly JABLTT01 (sample SAMN14651232, study PRJNA627086) | human gut metagenome | isolation source: feces | host: Homo sapiens | reverse complement strand
GCAGTATCTCTTGGAAGAGATTCCGAAACACATGAATGACAGGGATTGTTCCTTTTTGGAAGATCTTCTGCCCTGGTCAGAAAAACTTCCTGTAGAGATTCACAAAGCTTAAATACTGGTGGTTGCAAAGCAGCCACCTAAAAATGTCAAGGTACTTGCTATTTTGCGTTTACTGGGAATCAAGGTTTCCAGTCGGCTCATCTGCTAATGTCAAGTAAGGACTAAAAAAATCCTCCGGATTTTTTTCCAGAGGTTTTTTCAAGTTACCAAAAAAATAACAATGATTCGTAAAATATCTAATACTATTGAAACACCTATTTAACAATAAAACATATTGCAACTTCATCAAAAATCCGTCACTACTTACCATAAACATAATGCCATCCAGCCTGCCATTGTCCACAAAGCCGCCAATCTTTTTCTATTGCACTCTCCCACGTCAGCTTTGATATAATTACATCAAGCGCTAATTGTGGTACTCGATGACTCACAATAGCAATTTTTTTATAATTACTCAATGTCAATTCTTTTAAAAAATCTCTCATTCTTTTTTCAACATCTTCAAGACTTTCACCACCTAGAAAAGGTTCCTCAATATGTTCTTTATACGCTAGTTCAATATTTGCTTTTTTTGTAAAAACACCGTAATTACATTCTCTCAGTCTTTGATCAATCTTTATTTCGTTTTTGCGATTAGCAAAAAGAATTTTTGCCGATTCTATCGCCCTAACTAAATCTGATGAATAAATTGCATCATATTCATTACCGTTAACCTGAAGTGCCGCCTTTTGTGTTTGTTTAACTCCTTTAGAAGACAGAGGCATTTGATCCCATCCTGTGGCTAGTTTACTTTCGTTATCTATTGTCGTACCATGAGCATAATACACTATTTCAATCACAGTTGAATTCCTCCTCAAAAAAATACTTTGTCAAATGGTAAATCGATGTCTACTATTATAGGTTTTTTAGCCGGATTAGCCGTATCAAAATATCCTTCAATGGATATTTGAGGAATACCTAAATAATAACAAATACACTGTGTTTTTATAGCAAGATACTGCTCATGTTTTTTAATCAGTTGTTCAAGATATCCCGTAAGCGTTGAATCTACTGCCCCTTTCAATTCCCAACTATTATTTCGAAAATACATTCCAGCCACATCATGTTCTCCGCGCTCAGTTTCAAAAACATACATAGCCTGTCCATATCCCATTTCATATGATATTTCCTCGTTGAATTGCAATGAGAACCGCCGAAAGCAAGTTGTTGTTGATGTTGAACATTCTGTAAAAATATCAATTACATCATTCTGATTCATAGTACTCTTGATTTTTTTCAACCATTCCATAGTATTAACACTAATTCTATGGCTTTCTGAATGACACGCCGTATCATATTTATGAAATGAACATCTCACATTATAATCAGAATGTGATTCTATAAAATCAATACCTTTTTTTAAATCATCTTCAAAATACAGACACACAGAATCAGGTTTTCCGAAAAAAAATGCTGCTATCTGTTTTTTGGAAATTTTCCAATTCCATGGAACTGTAATACAAAGAGGCCTCACATATTCTTGTAACCATTCAAATGCTTTATATTGAGCATCTTTCTTCTTATTAGCCCACATTAAGTCAGAAATTTGTTTTTCATAATACAAGTACATAACATCCTGAACATAATTTGAATAATTCATAGTTCACCTCGCAAAACACATCTGAAACCAACATTTTGGTATCCTACTTCTTTTGAATATGAATATCTATACCAAGTCCAAGGCATAATACCTTGCTGGCTCCAAGATCCCCCTTTTACAATTACACGCTTTTCATCATCTACAACGTCAGTTTTTGTCCACTCCCATACATTACCAGACATATTAAAACAGCCACATGGACTAGTGCCTCTAGGATATTCTTTTGCACCTCTTGCTCCATCCGTTCCTGTCAGACTCGTATTACATCGTTTTTCGCTCTCCAATTTACTTTTTTCTGCCTCATAATCCCAATCATTTCCCCATGGGAAATATCGAAAATCGCTACCTCTTGCTGCATACTCCCATTCATCCTCTGTCGGAAGATCTTTTCCCCACCAATGAGCATAAGCACGTGCTTGTTCAAAATTGATACCCACGACAGGATAATCTGCCTGTTCTTCATTATAATAGTAATTCTCATCAAATTCGGCATACATTTTATTTGTAACCGTATACTTGTCAATCAGGAACAACGAAAACGATACCGTACGTTCCCTTTCAGGGAAAAAGGGTTTCATTCTATTTCCAATATCATGTTTCTTAATTATCTCATCGCGAAGCTTTGCAGAAAGACCAAGCTTAACACTGCTACTTGCTAAAACAACACACATATCGGACATCCTGGCACGATTTAATAGTTCATGCATTTTTTTTGAAAAAGTAGCATCAATAGACTCTCCTAAATCTTTTATTTCATCTTCCACTGCTGAAAGATGTGGATTAATATTTTCTGAAAGCATATCGTATATTTTATTGTAAGAATTGTCATCTGGACATAGGATTGAAAGCAATACCGCAGAGAGCATTCTCTTTTTTCCTTTAAATTTATTCATTGCATATGTAAGATCATGATCACAGAAAGCATTCCCTTTATTTTGAACAATCCAGTATTTCAACTGCTCCTTATCATAATTAGCATAGCTAATTATACAGAGCAAAACATAAGACTTTTCTTGAGGCATAAAATTAATTCTATTGCGATATTTCCAAACTTCATCATATTGATTTTGGGGCATAATTGTCTTATATAGTGTCCACTTTCTATATTCAACCCGAAATAACTCAAACACTTCTTTAAACCTTAAAGTTTCTGCATCCATCCACTCATTAATTTTTCTAATTATGTATTCATGAGTCAACTCATAAACCTGCTCTCCCTCACTAACTGTTCTGGTTCTCACTAATCTGGCATTCACCAACCGCTCTATCATAAATTTAATGTCATTTTCAGAATATTCTTTTTTCGGTTCAACATTTGATAACAATTCCAAGCATATTTCCATAGATGTTTTTGAAACTCGAGTATTTTTTGAAGAGACAAGACACTTTAATATCTCTTTTCCCAGAATCTGCCGCTTCTCATCATACTTTTTCAGGCTCTCATCAATATAATTTTCAAGAATGCCATTTGCCTTTCCCAGTTCATTATATATCTCAGCAGTAATAACTGACTCCTTTCTGTTTTGCAACTCCTGATATAAAAAATAACAGACAATTTGCAATTGTGACGGATCTATATACAATTCTGTTTTATCTTCTTCAACTGACAAGTCTTTAACAATTTGTTCTACTAAGCCTTCTTCATAAAAAAATTTATACTCTTCAAACTCAGTGGGCCTTTTAATTGCTTCAACTGCACTAATATATGTTAATGGTTCAAGATTATATGTAGAATTAATTTGTGCATCATTTAAAAATTTAAATTTAGTTAAGCAAGTAAAAAAATCTTGCCTAATTGATATCAGAAGAGAAATTGTTGGAAAAAAATGAAGTAATTGCATCATTCTATTATCAATTTCAGACAGTGTTTCTACTGTTGAATCTACAAAGCATTCCTCAAACTGATCAATAATAATCAACTGATACTTCTTTTCAGATAACTGCTTGATATTTAAATTATCAAACATAATTGTGTCTGGATCCTTATGAAAAACTTCATTTATTATACTTTTCCAAGGATTGTTACCCGAGCGAATATAATAAACATCGTAATCATTGGTTTTTTTTAATGCAGGAATCAATCCTGCATTTATCATTGATGTTTTTCCGTAACCAGAAAGAGCTGTAAGCATTGCGATCTGTCTCGCACCGCGCACTCTTAAAAACAGTTCAGAAATTTCTTTTTCTCTACCAAAAAAAATCATATATTCATTTTGTTCATAACTATGTAAATATTTATATGGTACTTGTGGTAAAGTCTTCTCATCATTATCGCCAGTATACAAAATTGGTATTGATGATTTTAACTGGGATACAAGACCATTTATATAATCATATGCATCTGCCTGAATTATAGTTAAGTTTTCATCAGAGCCATAAGCCAATTGCTTTGCTGCTGTTCCACTAACTAAAAATGCTTCTGATGGATACTTACCATTTTGCTGACAGATAAAATCATAAATACTTTTAAACCTATCTGAATTCGGATCAAAATCAACAAATAAAATTGTACTTTTAAATATGCTACGAAGAGAAGGCGAAATGCTGTTAGCATTAGCAAAGAAACCATTAAAGTCGTTTTGACTAATAATTAATTTGTCCTTATTATATTCTGTATCTCCAAATAAAGAAATAATAATTTGTTTGTCTTCACTAAACGAGAAATCCTCATATCGATTATAAAACAAATAATTTCCCACCATGCCATTATCAATAATTTCATTTCTCCAAATAGGTGAATAATGTGCATCAACAACATATTTAATCCCCAATTTCTCGAATAAATTATAATATCCAGGAGATCTATTACTATTTCTACTCATTATTCGGTTAAGCAAAGGAATAAATGTCTCTTTGCCCTGTGTTCGTAAGGCAAAATCAATAACCTGTTCAAATGACAAATCACTTGATATAGACAAAATTTTTTTTAACTCAATAGTCAACTTACTCTTCGAAAGTTCATTTGAATGTAGGCTAACTAACGGCAGATCAACAATCACAACAAGTTTATGATTTTGAATCGCTTCTATTAATCGGTTATTGTTTGATACCATAACATATTCCTTTCTTTAAAAAAGTTGTTTTAATCGAACAGTCAATTCTGCAATAGCGGTAATATTAAAATTATCTTCAAATACATTATCAAATTCATTATCATTTGCATTTATAAGCAAATCATTTATTTTATTCAAGAAATCACATGTTACTATCTCATAAAGGCAATCTCGAAGATCATTATCTATAAATGCTATATAGTGCGACATATGTTGATATTCTTCATTAAAATGTAGGTAAAATTTAATGAAATGCTCTCTATATGACAGGAATTCGTATCTTCCAGTATCTCTCCGTAACACAGAAACAACATTTGGACTATCAGTTAGATTTTTACCCCCAGTATTTGTAAATTCATTTGAAATTTGTATAATATCATCGAGTGATTGAGACATATTCGATAAATATATGCTAACATATTTATTAATTGACTGCTGTTTTCTATTCTCTGGAATCAATACGACCACGTAAAAAATATATGACATAATATATGCCAATGATATGTCATTTAACATATCAAGAATATATGAATACCGATTCACAAGAACGTATGAAATTCTTTGCAGAGCAGGGGTACTTCTTTGAAATACCCCCGCCTTTAATATTATGAAAAACACTACCTCAAATACTGATAGAACCAAGATTATTAATAATATTGCATCTATCGATATTTTCCTTTTACTTCTCATAAACGCCCTCGTTACTAATTAACGTAAAAACACCGTCATCATATTCAATAACAGTTTTAGCCAAGAGATCAAGATCTATTTTCTTTTCAAATCTGAGAATATTTTTGTAAATAGAACGAGTAACATTTCCATGTGTAACCACCGCTACAAGCCCATATCCATTGCTTTCAGCATCACTGGCAACCCTAATCAACGCTGACTTAACTCGTTCATCAAACTGACTTAAAGGTTCTGCACCTAATACTAACTCATCAGAATAATAATCGCCTGGTTTTCCTTTAAGGTCTGCTAACAAATAACCATAAATCTCTTTGCAGTCATTTTTATTGCAGCCTGAAAGTACCCCATAGGAATTACGTTCCTTAAGCTCAGTAATGATTGATATTCCACATTTCTTCAATATATTTATTGACTCTGCTGTCTGAATTGCGCGCTTAAGCGGACTAGAATAAATTTTGTCAATTGCCATTTCACATAGAGAGTTTGCAACATCCTTTGCAGTTTGTTTACCCGAATCGCTGAGTGAATAGTCTGCAGCCCCTCCATAACAATCAAGGATGTCATCAATAGATTCACCGTGTCTGATTAGAATCATTTTCATTGTATTTTCCTCCTAATAATTATTATTTATTAAAGCATTGAAATTTTTAAACAATGCATTAATAGTACCATTTGATATCCATAAAAGTGCATTCTCGTAATCCTTTACAGAGTCAAATTCAAGCCAACCATTTGATACATTCTCAGCTTTAACTTCAATTCCTTTATCGATTATAGCCTGTAACAAATCTGTCATATATGCCTTCGGATAAGGTCTCCCAGAAAGTTTCCAAGGTGTAGTTGAATAAAAAGTACTAGCTTCCATGACAATATCTGAAACATCTTTTAAGCGTTCTCTCGAAAATTTTAAAATACCAATGTAGCGAGCATTCATCTCTTCTTTAGAAATGACTGTTCTTCCAATTTCCAGAATACTTCCTTCGTCATTGATTCTTAAACTTTCCAGATCGTAATTAATTGTTCCATATCTCATACGCCAATATTTTTCCCAACTGTTGTCCACCAGCACAGCAATACCATTTTTTGACTCAATTATCTGCTCAAGTAAATCTGGTTCAAATACAATATCAGCATAGCTAATAATAACATCATCCGTAAATTCTTTACCTGCTTTCATAAGAGAAACTATCATATTTGTAGTGTCAAAATCTCTATTCCAATAGTATTTAACCCCTCTAAAGTTAATTAATTCTCCTCTATATCCTTTCACTATTGAAATATCAGTAATTCCAGCATTACGATAGCATTCAATCTGCATCTCTAATATAGTTTTTCCAGAAAGTTTCAACAAACCTTTAGGAATGTTCTCCGTATATTTTCCCAATCGAGTACCGCGACCAGCCGCTAAAATAATAGCTTTCATGATACACCTCTTCTAGTAATAAGCTCTCTAATCAATTTATTTGAATAATTTTGACAGGAAGAGTTCCTACTCATTCGTTCAGGATGCCATTGCAAACCAAGAATCGGATACTTAATACCAGCAAATGCTTCAACATATTGATAATGTCTATGAAAAGCAATTGGAGTAAGTTGATTTGCTAAACCATTTTTTTTAATAACATCTCGATGAAAACTATTTACTTCCAAAATATTGCCACAACCAGATATATATATATCATGGTTAATCGCAACAGAATTATCTTGTTCTCCTCTTCTTGTAATCTTCCCGCCGAAGAAACCATTTATCATTTGCATTCCCCTACAAATACCTAGCAAAGGAATGCTATTATCTATTGCAAAATTAATTAGTTGTATTTCTATCAAATCTCTACGACTCTGTGAAAAAACTTCCACTTCAGAGTCATAGTATTCTACCGGAACATCTCCCCCTCCAGGTAACAATATCATTTGAGGTTTTAAGTTATAAATAGTTCGAATATCTGATAATACAGGTAAAATAACTACCTGAAGATCAAATTGTTCAAGGTATTCGGCATATGCTTCTTCAAATTGAATAATCTCCTGCCCATGAATATCTAATAATTGTCTGGCAGTCGTTACTACATAATTTCTCATACAATTGCCACCTCTTTAGCAGAACAATCAAGTTTTATCCGTTTAGAACTAACCACATAATTATATATAAGTTCTCCACAACCTATAGCAGCTGGAATGCCAAATTCCATACACCGAATAGCCATGTGTGATGCCATACCACCATATTTGGTTATCAAACCAGCAATAGAATTCGCAAAAATCCAGTCATAACCTGGATCAGCATTTACTAACACCACAATTTTCCCAGAAATATCTGGATATTCACCCGCTAATTTATCGATTACACATATTTCGCCTACAACTGATTTACAAGTTATAAAATTAGGTTCACTCTCACTTACTCTTATAACATCAAAATCAGCAGTTTGAGATATTATAGAAGGTAATATTATATTTGTTTTTAAAAAATAAGACCATTTATTGCTAGCAACTTTATCAAGTAGACTTTGTTGTGAATATGAGTCACAACGAATATTTAAAATATCCTCAATAGTTATAAAAGAAATATCTTCTCGAGACAATTTAAACTGTTTTGCCAACTTCGTTATCAATTCTAAAACATAAGAAAGTGCCCTTGAATAAACAAATTTGAAATATTCTCTCTGCGCAATTGAGTTCTTAATAAAAGACATTAATTCAATTTTCGTATTGGGAAAATAAACCCTAAAAGTAGAAAATATCGATTCATCTACTTCTTTTTCATTTTCACATTTGACACAATCGAAGATTTTGTTTATCCCAATTTCCATATAAGATAATGAAGAAATATCATAAGTATTTGACCGTAAATGTCCATACTTGTTACCCATCTCCTCATTTGTAATTTTTTTTCTTTTGTATTCCAGAGTATCAATCCTCAATTCATTTGCTACTGAATTAATTGATTGCATGATCAAATCTAATTGTCTAAAATCGATTTGTCCAGAATCTACTAAGGAACGGCATATTGATTGTGCAATAAAAGCACATCTTGCCTGTCGCGCAAAAGGTACAGCTCCATAATCACGAATTATTAATAACAAATTTGAAATAATCCCCAGCATATTTTCTGTCGTATTGATTTTTGCTAGCTTCCTATACTTCTTTAATTCTCCTTCTAAAAAATCCAGTTTTTTCAAATCATTTTCAAGAATTATGTTATACTGTTCAATTATTGATTTTGTATTTTGATATAACGCTTCTGATATAATTGCAATTTCTTCTCTACTAAATCCATGATCAAGCAAAAGCAATAATTTTTTATCTTTACTAAAATCATAACATGAATGAACAATTTCAAACTCAATTTTGTCGTGAAGATTTTTATTATTCAACAAAACCCGACAATAATAATTTACCAATTTCTCCCTAATAGAGTTATTTAAGGAAGATGGGGTTAAAGCACAAAAGGCAATTTTTAAGTCTATAAAAGGCTTATTTCCTATTTTACTCATAATGCTTTTATTTGTCATAAAATAGCCTATTTCGGCAATTCCTTTATTCCAAGCATATTCTGTGATGAGATAATTATATAAAGAATAATCTAGTGGATGCGGTGCATCACCTATCATTTCCGAGGGATTCCAAAATGCCATATCTGAAAATAAAGTATTTTTTGAATCATACTCATATTTATATGTATTCTTTAAATCAAAAATTTCTTTTTGACTATAAATAGAGGGAATAGCCCTTAACCGCCGCACTTGAAGAATATATATTTTCCCTTCCTCAGTTAAAGCAAATTCTATATTCAGATTACTATTCTCACAACATCTTTCAACTTCCAGAAAAGCAGCACACAATTTCGCCTCAATGCTATCGGTTTGATATACATAATCTCTTGCAATATACATATAACGTTTGCACTTCCCGCTGGTAACAGAGTTTGTTGAGCCACTATCGTCAAAATTAATTAGAAAATATGGTTTTCCGAATTTGGGTTCGAGAGATAATGCAACGCCTGATAACACCACATTAGTAAGTTGCTTTTGAACAAACATAAGTTCAGAGTCTGATAATCCATCTTTTTCATAGGAAATAATCACGCTTTCAATCCCTTTAAACACAGAATTCTTATCTTGAGAATCCACATGCTGTGAACTGATAAAATGTCCTGCATTTGTTGAATACTGATCTTCAGTACTTGCAGAACTTCTAATAATAATTTGTTCGCAAAACAAAGTTGATATCTTTTCATAAATCATTCCCGGCTTATTTCGATACTCACCAACTGAAAATGAATATAAATCGAGCACATGTGAAGCAGACAATTTATCCTTCAAATAAAGAAGCGTATCAATCTTATTTGAAAAAGGCTTTGGTGTTTTTTTTGTCTGAATCATAACGTACTCCCCCTAACTGATATTTCCTAAGTATCTTGGAAACGTACCAGATTTATCGAAAATTTCTTGAACAAGCCTTGGTAAACAATCCGGTTTTAAAATAACTGTTTTCAAATCTTCTATTTCCCAAAAAGCCACTTCCCCAATCTCGTTGCATGGCTTAATCCTTTTAAAAACTTCCTGATTCTCTGGTTCTTTCATTAAAAAGTAAAATTCGATACGATGGCGAGAAGAATTGATTAACTCTCTCACAAACAGCATCTGATCAATCTTAAGCTCAATCCCTGTTTCCTCAAATACTTCCCTTACAACACATTCCTCTAACGTTTCTCCCCTTTCAACACATCCACCAGGAAGCGTCCAGAAATTACGACGAGGCTTTTTTTGTTTGCATAATAAAATCTTATTTTCCCAGAAAATAAATGCTCTACAAGCGTTCTCCATCTACCTTCACCTCAATGTGAATTACTCATCAATTTTTAATAACCCTTTACATAAACGTATCACATACCATTGGATAACTCATGTATAAATTATACTCCTATTTTATATATATTTCAAGGAATCCCCATCCTCAGATAGTGTAAATCTATTGTCAGTTGGGAAAGATTAGAGAGATTCTTAGATATGATGATTTTCACTCTGTTTTCCCAAAGTGTATTACATTTTTTCTGCTAAGTCAATTCATGCTTTTAGGCTCAGCAAATACAACCTTAACGCTTTTTTATTCTATCTGCCCTTGACTCTGCGTCAAGGACAAGGCAAGTGCTTCGCATCCCTGACACAGAGTCAAGTCGCAGATTATATAGTAATCAAGGATAAGAACTTTGCTCGAATACGTCTAATATGTTCTGTGACAACGGTATTATCTCCAGTTCCATCTAACCCCCAAACCTTTTCATATATAGTTTCTCGGTCAAAAACAATCCCTTTGTTTTGTGAAAGAAATGAAATTATATCAAATTCTTTTTTGGTAAAAGACATATCCTTGTTCTGATAAAACACAACGCGTGATGAATAGTCTATTACTATGTTATCATCAAACTGCACTTTGGAAGATACATTGCGTCTTTTTTCTCTACGAAGATGTGCTGCAATGCGGGCTTCCAATTCATCAACAGAGAATGGTTTGATTACATAGTCGTCTGCTCCGATAGAAAACCCTTTTATTTTATCACTATCCTCAATACGTGCGGTCAAAAAAATAATAGGGCAGGAAATATAATCTCGTATTTTTTCGCAGACCGTAAATCCATCTATATCTGGCATATTTACATCTAACAAAATAATATCAGGATTTTTTTCTACCTCTTTTAATGCGGCATTTCCTGCTGTTGCAGTATATACCGTATATCCCAGTTTACTAAAATAATGATACAGCATTGATACAATTTCTTTTTCATCATCTACAACTTAACGACCACCGGCTAAAAGCCGGTGGGTTATTT
>JABLTT010053098.1_pt1 | contig 11277 bp, 13 predicted proteins | sample 7160061 | NCBI WGS metagenome assembly JABLTT01 (sample SAMN14651232, study PRJNA627086) | human gut metagenome | isolation source: feces | host: Homo sapiens | reverse complement strand
GAGAATGACACTGTACTAGTAGATAATATTTCGAAAATTGTTGATGTTGTACAGGGTTCTGACTTCATCACGATTCCTCCTGGCAAGTCTCAACTCGAAGTTTACTGCTCACGATGGGTTATAAACGAACCCTCTGTGTCTGTCAAATTTGAAGAAAGGTATTTGTAATGCTATTAACGATTCACGATGCTAATTTACAAAAAATTGGTTTTATCGATAACGAAAAGCAAGAGACGTTAAATTTTTACGATGATACTTGGACACGCAATCTTGAGACGGCATCTAGCACGTTCGAGTTCACCGTTTCGAAAAAGGAATTGTTGAGCGATGCAGCAAACCAACCTCTTTACAATCAGCTAAACGAGCGCTCTTTCGTTTCGTTCAAACATAACGGGCAAACGTACTTGTTTAACATTATGAAAGTTGAAGAGAACGAACGATGGGTGAGATGCTACTGCGAGAACCTGAATCTTGAGTTGATAAACGAATACACGAATGCTTACAAGGCTGAAAAAGCTATGTCTTTTGCAGAATACCTCAATGCATTTGATATCCCTCAGTTTGCGATGGTAACGCTCGGTGTCAATGAGGTCTCTGACCAGAAGAAAACACTTGAGTGGGAAGGACAAGACACGAAATTAGCAAGGCTACTTAGCTTGGCTAATAAATTTAATGCTGAAGTTGAATTTGTGACTAGACTTAACGACGACAGCTCTATTAAACAGCTCGTCCTGAACGTTTACCATCAAGCGGACGATTCACACACTGGCGTAGGTCGAATTCGTAGCGATATCCGTCTGGCGTTTGAAAAAAATATCAAATCGATGACGAGAAAGGTTGATAAAACCGAAATCTATACGATGATTGTCCCGTACGGGAAGGCAAAAGAGCAACCCGAGAACGGCCCTGAAGTGCGAGTCTATATCGGTGGTCTCCCGGCTTGGGAGGAAAAGAATGACAAAGGGATTGTTATCTTCAAGCAAGAGGGCAATTGTCTCTATGCACCTCATGCAGCCAACTTGTACCCTTCAACTTTTGGCGCTTCAACTCAAGACAATAAGTGGATTCGAAAGGATTTAGAAGTTGACAGTGATGATCCAAAAGTTATCCGTGCCGCAGGAATTGCGAATTTGCGGAAAAACGCTTATCCAGCTATTACTTACGAAGTTGATGGGTTCGTTGATGTTGAAATTGGGGACACTATCACTATTCACGACAAGGGCTTTGTCCCATCACTCGACGTAAGAGCTCGAGCTATTGAACAAAAGATTAGTTTTAGCAACCCAGCTAACAACACGACAACTTTTGGTAATTTCAAAGAGCTTGAAAATAGAACATCGGGAGACCTTAGAACCGTCTTCGAACGCATGGTTGAAAACAGTAGGCCTTACAGAATCCTTTTTTCGACAGATAACGGTGTTATTTTTAAAAACAATACAGGGCAGTCAACATTACGTCCGACACTAAAACGAGGAAATCAGACGGTTAACGCAACTTATCGATTTGTAATTGATGGCTCTATTGTTGGAGCTGGACTGACTTACACAGTGAGCGCAAGCAAGATTACTAAACCTACCGTAATCACAGTATCAGCTTGGGTTGGAGAGGAAGAAGTTGCTAGCGATGAAATCACGTTCGTCGGTGTTTCTGACGGATTAAACGGCCGAGATGGTCGAGATGGCATCGCTGGAAAAAATGGCGTTGGGATAAGAGGTACGACGGTTCTTTATGGGATTTCAGCGTCAGATAGCATTGCACCCGGAACATGGTCTCAAACACCTCCGAAATTAATTCAAGGCCAATGGCTTTGGACAAAGACCATCTGGGCTTATACCGATAATACAAATGAGACCGGTTATCAGAAAAACTATATTGCCAGAGATGGCAACAGTGGCGTTGATGGTATTCCGGGCAAAGATGGTGTCGGTATTCATAGCACCGCAATCACCTACGCTAAAGGGGTATCTGGGACAGTCCCACCAACAACTGGTTGGGTTAGCCAAGTACCTAGCGTACCAGCTGGGCAATACCTCTGGACTAAAACAGTTTGGAGCTACACAGATAACACTAACGAAACTGGATACTCAGTTTCTAAAATCGGGGAACAAGGGGCTAAAGGCGATAAAGGCGACACTGGGCCTAAAGGCGACCAAGGGATCCCCGGCGTTAAGGGTGCTGATGGAAAAACACAGTACACCCACATTGCTTACGCTGACACCGTGTCTGGTAGCGGTTTTAGCCAGACCGACACTGACAAGGCTTTCATCGGTATGTACCAAGATTTCAATACTACGGGTAGTCGGAATCCACAAGACTATCGCTGGTCTAAATGGAAAGGTAGTGATGGTCGTGACGGTATCCCTGGTAAAGCTGGAGCAGACGGACGAACACCTTATGTCCACTTTGCTTATGCTGATAGTGCCGATGGTCGAACTGGTTTCAGTCTGACGCAAGACGGCACCAAGCGGTACCTAGGCGTATGTACTAACTTTGATAAAGCAAATAGCGCTAACCCAGCCGATTATGCATGGAATGACACTGCTGGTAGCGTGTCTGTCGGTGGTCGCAACCTCTTAAAAGGCTCGAAAGGACCTTTTAAGCCGGATAAAAAACCAGCGAATTTCGATAATAACGTTTTGTATAAAAGCGAAACTTCTGTTTATTTAGAGCAGGATCAAAAATACCTTATTAGTGCAAAATCAGACGGTGATTTTACTGCCTTGCACAACCCAAATATCGAGAGCGATAATGTGACACTCTGGTTGATGGATGATAAATACCAAAATTATCAGATCGTGTCTGATTTAAAGACTGGAACTACAGGAACGCTAGTTACTTGGAATAAACCGACAGGAAATTATCATCTACGGGTCAATACATATCACAAAACGGCTAGCAAATCTGTTTGGGAAGTAAAAATCGAAAAAGGAACAGTCAAAACGGACTGGACCCCTGCGATTGAAGATGTACAGGATGACATCGATTCCAAAGCCGACCAAGTTTTGACACAAGCACAGCTCAATAAGCTCAACGAAGTTAATTCTGTGGTACAAGCCGAGCTTGAAGCCAAAGCGTCTCTTGACACGCTCAACCAATGGGTCAAAGCCTATCAAGATTTCGTTAATGCAAATAACGCTAATCGGGCGCAGGCTGAGAAGAACTTGGCTGACGCAAGCGCCCGTGTGGCTAAGCTAGAGAACAATCTGAATGATATGTCAGAACGTTGGAACTTTATCGACAGCTACATGACTTCATCAAATGAAGGGCTTGTTATCGGTAAAACCGATAACTCTAGCTCTATGTTGTTCAGCCCAAATGGACGCATTTCAATGTTCTCGGCTGGTAATGAGGTCATGTACATTTCACAAGGTGTGATCCACATCGAAAATGGTATCTTCTCAAAAACCATCCAGATTGGTCGCTATCGAGAAGAGCAGGATTTCATCAATCCTGACAGGAATGTCATTAGATACGTGGGAGGCAGTTAATCATGGTAGAATTTTGGTCAAATAATGACCGTGGATATCGCATTAGGCTGTGGATTGACCAAGTTGGACAGAATATCCAAACCAATACAAGTGATGTCCGTATTCGATTAGCATTGCTGAATCAAGGGTGGACATTTGCAAGCTATCAATGTTCTGGGTATGTTGATGGTTTTGGGCAACGAATTGATTATTCAGGAAGCCCAGCGATGCTTAACCGAAATTCAGAGATACAGTTGATTGACCGCACAATTACTGTAAGGCATGCTGATAATGGGTTTGGTGTCTTCGGTGTGCGTGCACATTTCAATGGCTCAGGTGGATACAGCCCTGGGAACCTAGACATCAGCAACCAAGATATAACACTGACGACGATTCCAAGAGGAAGTTCGGTGAGCGTCGCGGAAGGATTCATTGGCAATCAGGTAGATATCACTATTGACAGGAAATTAGCTGGTGCTACGCACACGGTACGCTATGCGTGGGGCAACAAGCAAGGTAAAATTGCTGATAATGTTGGGACATCGTTTAAGTGGACAATCCCAGCGGATTTCGCCAACGACATACCGAATGCAACAACTGGCCGAGGTACTATATATGTCGATACTTATGTAGACGGCAAATTGATTCAGACGCAGTCAACAACACTAACAGCAAGCGTTGTTACAGACAACATGAAACCCTCATTCACTGGGTTTACCTTGACAGATACAAATCCAACGACTCAAAGGATAATTCCAGAGCCAACACATTTCGTGTCCATAATGTCACTTGTGAAGGTCGTTTTCAACGGGGCGCAAGCAAAGAATGGAGCTACAATAGCTGGGTACTACGCTGAAATTGTTGGTGCTAGCAATTCTGTTTCAACGAATGGTGGGGTATTCCGTGAGGTCGCTGTAAATAAAGACACTCAAATGACCTTGAGGGGGAGAGTTCAAGATTCTCGTGGGATTTGGTCTGATTGGAAAGAGGTAAAAATAACATTCTTATTCTATTTCAGCCCAACGCTGAAATTTGAGGTTGTCAGAAGTGGCTCGAAGTCAGATACACTAACCATCAAGAGGTTCGCTAAAATAGCACCTCTTAGCGTTAATGGTGTTCAAAAAAATACCATGAAGCTGACTTTTACAACGGCAAAAGTTGGAACAAGCGATGTTGTAGCGGATAATGGGCAAGCTGGTGGTGAATGGTCAAGTATTTCTGAATTCAAAGCCTCTAACGCAAATCTGGGCAAAGAATATCCCGCAGATACCTCATTCATAGTCACAGGCAAACTAGAGGATAGGTTTTCGCCCTCGGAATTTCAAGCTACAGTGCCGACTGATAAAACTATCATGACCTATGATCAACAAGGTGTTGGTATCGGTAAATATCGTGAAAACGGGGCACTTGATGTCAATGGATTGATTTATTCAGGCTCAAAACCAATCCAGCATCACAAACTTACAGAAGTTCGTGGCGCTGCAATCATCGAATACAACAACACGAACCTTGACAATTACCGAACGACAGGTTTCTTCTCGGTGATGAGCACGATGAAGAACTACCCTATCAACAAACCTAAACCTACAGAACAAGTAGGGTCCTTAGAAGTAATAGAATGTCTGGGTGGTATTCATCAATCACTGACAACAAGTTCTGGTAGGTTCTTCAAACGAACCCTAACGCAGAATACCGTTGGAAATTGGGTTGAGTTTGTGCAAACCAACCAACCTGCTGTAAAAAAAGAAATCCCGATAGGGTATCGTGTCAAAGCTAACGTGGTTCGGAAAGGGGATGTAGTGACCTTCAGCTTAATCAGAGATATCCACTCTGTCGTCGAGGGAGAACACAGAGAATTGGATGAAAAAATTCCAAATGGGTTCAAACCCTGCGTGCAAACACATTTGATTGTAAATAAAAATGCAGCTAATGAGCACAAAGGATGTGCAGTGTGGCACCTTGAACCGGATGGGAATATGTATTTTTCAAATCAGAGCTCTGAAAATGCAGTCTACACAGGAACGGTCACTTACATCACAGAAGACGAATACCCAACAATTGAAGAATAAAGAAAGGAAAATAATATCGTGTCACTAAAAATTACAAAACAACGCACAATCAATGCAGAATTTAACGTCGTAGAAGAAGGGACTACAGTTCTGGTTAAACAGACTTACATCAGCATTGACGAAAATGCGGTATCTAGCGTCCAAGAAAATCTTCTTAACGCTGAGCTCTATGCTAAATACCGCAAGCAAATGCGTAAAGATGAGCAAGAACTGCGCACCCTTCGTTACAAAATTGAAGATGAAATCCTAGCAGAGTCTAACGATACAGGGGTAAGCAATGAACAATAAACCAGATGGGATTTTTGGGCTCTTTGATGTTGTCAGAGACTTTTATGCACACGGTATTGATGAGCATCCATGGGTGGCTATTCTTGTGATAATTATTTTTTCGGACATAGCCGTTGGTGTGTCTAGAGCTTGGGCTGCTCACGAACTCTCGAGCACAAAGTTTCGTAAAGGAGTAGTAAGCCACACAGCAATGACCGTGTTTGTGGCCATGTTCTACCCATTTGCAAATTTCATGAATTTGACAAGTATCGTTGATACATTCATCTTTGCTATGATTGCAGCTTACACCTCTAGCATTTTAGCTAGCTTATCAGCTCTAGGGGTGGAAATCCCTTTTATTGATAAGTACGTCAAGATGAACATTGACAAGGATAAATTTAATTTGACGCCTTTAGAAAAGAAAGAGGACCGACGAGAACGATGAACGATATCATGACGAGCATCAAGCAAGTTGACGGCGGGTGTGTCATCAAATCAGGAGACACTGCATCAGTATTTGAATTTGAGATTTTGGACGATGATGGCTTGAAGAAAGACTTATCTGGCACAGGTAAGCTTGCCATTTTCAATGCGAAAAAAGTAATTCTGTATGAAGATGTATCTGTAGAATCAGGTTGTTTCAACTTCAAATTCAAAGACGCTGTAGATCCTGGTCGTTACAAGTTGGAATTAAAACTAGATGGGTTCATTTTTCCGACAGACGAATTTAAAATTCGTGTTCGCCCGTCATTTAATCCATCTGCTAGCATTCCAAGCAATACCGAAGACCCAAAATAAAAGCGCTGGCTGAGGAAGTACGGAAGCACTTAGACAGCGATACTGTAGATGAGCTTCCAGATTTAGTAGCTATATATAATTTAGCTAAAATTTGAAGGGAGAATGCATGGCTAAAAATAAATTAGAAGCTGTAGTGGTTGCAATCGGAACAGACATCAAAAATTTGCGCAAGGCAATCAATGACAAAGAGGCAGGAAGTGGAATCACTGAACAGCAGCTAAACGAGGCAGTCAAACAGCTAAAAGCGGAAATTCTCGGCGAAGGAGTTCCAGAGAATCTTGACACTCTAAAAGAGATTGCAGATAAAATTGGCACTCTAAATAGCGATACCAGCGAAGCAATCGTAGCTAAGTTGACAGAGCTTGGCAAAAAGATTGACGCTGTGGCTGATGTAGATTATCTATCTGCATATACCCAAGCGAAAGAGGAGCAGTAATGAATCTTGTAGAGACAATTAAAAACATCGGTCGAGACATTAAAGAGCTATTCAAGCGGACTGATGCGATTGAAAAAAAGATTGAAGACTCAAACACAGCTCCAACTGGTAGCGTTGACCTAACCCAAATCAAGCGGGATATCAACAATTTGAAGTCTTTGAAATGGTTTGAAGATTCAAGTTCATGGACTAATAACGGTTCAGAAGAACCGCACGTTTGGAAGAATTTAGAAGAAGCGACAGGCGATGTCGGGACTCCGAACATGAACTTGCCATTCTATTTTTTCAAAGACAAAGAAAATAGCGGTATTAATCTATACGGTTTAGACAATCCGCCCTTCTATATTGACCCGGAAACCAAGGAAGCCTCTTGGAGAGGTGATTATGAGTGGATTGATTCAATCACTGCTGAGAATTTGCTAGGATTTGAATTAGCGCATGTTTCAGAAGATAGTTGGGACGCTTACGACAACGGCAAAAATAAAGGTGAAGGCAATGAACGCCGCTTATTTGCTCGTACGTTTGGCGACACCAAGCAACAAGGCTTGTGGTATGTTGACGACGATGGTCACTTCCAACGCTTGGTTGATACTGTGATTGAGCTAAAAAAAGAAATCGAAAAATTGAAAGGAAAATCAACTGATGAATAAAATTAACTGGTCTGTACGTTTTAACACAAAAAACAAAGCGTTCTTGTATCGTGTGGCGCTTGCGATTGCACTACCCATCTTGACTTACTTTGGAATTAATTTCCAAGATTTGACAAGCTGGGATGCGGTGTTCAACTTGTTTGGCAAGTTTGTCTCAAACCCTTATTTGGTAGGTTTGACAATCGTAAATATTTTAAATATCATTCCAGACCCAACAACCAAGGGGCTTGGCGATAGTGAGCAAGCATTGGGCTATCACGAACCTCGAAACGATAAGGAGGGCTACTAATATGGCAACAGATAATGACATCATCCAATTTGCGGAAAACCTAGCCGACGCTGGAGTCGGTACCGATGCAGACGGAGCGTGGGGAACGCAATGCGTTGACCTGCCTAACTCTATCTCAATTAACTTCTTTGGCCGCGCTCTTTGGGGCAACGCTATTGACTTGCTCAACTCAGCGGCAGAAGCTGGTTATGAGGTCGAGTACAACCAAGTGGGTAACCTTGACAGTCGTCCACGTCGTGGGGCTGTATTCGTCATGGATACTACTTACATCGCAGGGCACCCATACGGGCACACTGGTCTGGTTATCGAAGATTCAGACGGCTATACCATGCGAACGATTGAGCAGAATATTGACGGCAATGCTGATAGCTTGTATGTTGGTGGTCCTGCTCGTTACAATACGCGCAATTTTGACGGTATTGTAGGCTGGTTCTACTTCCCAACAGATAATCAAACACAATCCCCTGCACCAACTCCGATCCCGTTTGATGGTATAATTACTATTAACGAGGAAACCGGGACATTCACGGTTGAAGTCTCAGCTCTTAATGTTCGAGCTGGTGCTGGTCTAGGTGCTGAAATTGTGGCAGTCTATGGAGCCGGTGAAACTATCAACTATGACGGTTGGTGTGACGTTGACGGCTATATCTGGATTAGCTACATTAGCTGGTCTGGTAATCGTCGCTATGTTGCAGTCGGTCAGTCAGAGAACGGTCGGCGTGTAACGTCATTCGGTTCATTCGCTTAAACTGTAAATAACAGACCACGAAACAAAATAAAATAAAAGGAGTATATCACCTCCCCTCAGACCACAGTAGGGACATCATGGTGGTAGTGGTCGAGCCTCAGCGTTTGCTGGGGTTTTTTTTATTTGGTATAATATATCTAGAAAAGCGCCAGTAACTCTACGGGGGCTGGTGCGTTTTTTATTTATTTGTGTTATAATAAATATCCATCATAGGCAAAGAGCCATGAGTTAGTCTCATAGCTCTTTTTTATATTTGCTAATCTCTACGATAAGTGATAACATATTCTCTGAAATACTTGGCGTCATTTCGATAAATTTCTCGAACTGCCCCGGCTTTGTGTCGGGCTTTTTTTATTTTGCAAAAAAACTTAATTTTTTTATCAAAAGTGTTGACAAACTATCATACATGATATATAATATACATGTAAGATAAAGAAAGGGAGTAAACGAAATGAAATCACAAGTAATGAGCCTAGCATGGAAAATCTTCAAAAACGAAAAAAACGACGTGACTTTTTCTGAAGCATTGAAATTTGCTTGGAAGGCCGTTAAACGTCAAAACATGACGGATGATTTCTATTTCTTCCGCTCTTCAAACGTAAAATTCCAAGGTGTTAAAAAATGGTTTGCTGAAAAAGAATTTCGTGGACGCAACAAGAAAGATTTGGCCTTCATGTCAGTAAGTGCGATCAGTGTTAAAGGATTGGTCGAAGAAACTGATAAAGCGGTTAAGCTTGAAATCGTGACACCTTACGGAGTTTCTGCTAAATGGTACCCAAAAAGTGTAATTGCTTAATAAAAAAGGAGAGATCAAAATGACTACTTACAAAGAATATAAACAAGGATTGAAAGAGCAGCGTGAGAGAATACAAGCCATTCGCAATGAAGTTTTCTCAGACAAAGTGGAAAAACTAGAAACAGATCTCGTGAGAATTTCGAACGGAGACGTTTATAAAATTATTCCACGTTTTGGCACTAAATACGAAGATAGCCGAATCATCAAGCTGGATCCGGAAGATGTGGAATATAACATCGAAGAAGCTCGCAAAGTTAGAGAGCTTGCGAAAATTATGGCAAGCAAGGATTAAAAACAGAGGGACAAAGACATGATTATTAACAATGACGTTAAAGAGTTGATTTTGGAATACGTAGGACGATATTTCAAATTTGAGAATGATTTTTATAGACTGCCAAACATCAAATTTACTGATGCTAACTGGCAAAAATTCAAAAACGGTGATACTTCTATCGAAAAAATGGGAGCAGCACGGGTGAACGCCATGCTTGATTGCCTATTTGACGATTTTGAACTTGCTATGATTGGCAAGGCTCAAAACGATTACTACTTGGACAATTCTTTAAAAATGAATATGCCGTTTTATGCCTATTATGATCAATTCAAAAAACAGCAACTCTTAAAATGGCTTGAAAATAGCCATAGTGACATCATCGGAGGTGCTGGAAGAATGTACACGGCTAGTGGGAATTGGATTTCTAGTGCTTATTTAGAGATTGCGTTAGAATCCAGCTCTATCGGTGGCGGTGGCTATATGCTTCAAATGCGGTTCAAAAACTACTCAAGAGACCCTAGACCGATACCAGCAGGTCGCCAAAATCGTCTCGAATGGATTGAAAACAATTTAGAGAACATCCGATAATGTCCGTGCTAGATGAAAAGAGGAAGTAAACGAAAATGAGAATCAACACTACTAGAGTTTATATGGTATTGATGAATAAGGCTATACCTGCTGATTGTTTAGAAAATGAGATTGGTATCAGTCGTTCTGTTATTGAAAAAGTGAGAGATGACGAGAGCGAATTTAAAAATCTAACTCTTGATGTTGTTGCGAAAATTCAAAAGTGGATTGATGATGGCAATTATACTTTTAGTTATGATTATAGTGAGCTTATCGAAGAACTTGAAGCTGACATAGCCGAGGGCTTAACAGATGATTACCTTTTTATTGTCCGTGGTAATTATAACGAAGCCTTGGAAAAGTATCCGATTGTTGACTATTATTATAGCCAAGATGAAATTGATGGCGAAGACATGGCTGAAAAGGTGTTGACAGAAGCAGTCCTTAATGAAATGAAATCAGACAACGAAATCTTTTAACCGTTCAAATGAGCGGTTTTTTTCATGTCGCTTGGTAGCCTACGCTGCCAAGTCTTTTTTTAATAAAAAGGGGGCAAATAAGGGGCAATAAGTGTAAACTTTAGTAACTTTATGTAAGTTTTACCGACTATATCTTACACGCATATATCCTTATTTAATAGATTTTCTTCCTATTATATATACATTTAAAAGCCAATTAACTTTCCCGCACAGTAAAATAATTTAAGTAGAACTTAAATAGAAAGAAGATCCTAGGGGTCTTCTTTTTTTGCTCTCAGCTCTCAGTCAACTGTAGTGGGTGATGAAAAGCTAACATCTAGAGAGGACCGGATAGGGATTCCACTGAAAAAGTCATCAATCGATGTTTTTTGTTATCTTATATCGTATATTCAAGTAATAAAAATACCCCAAAAGTTAGATTTTCTCTGTCTAATTTT
>JABLTT010077886.1_pt1 | contig 11315 bp, 12 predicted proteins | sample 7160061 | NCBI WGS metagenome assembly JABLTT01 (sample SAMN14651232, study PRJNA627086) | human gut metagenome | isolation source: feces | host: Homo sapiens | reverse complement strand
TGCTCCCCTCCGACAGCTCTGTTATATTATCAAATTTACTCCCGCTTGTCAATCTTTTTACCTATCTTTTTCTTCCCTTTTTTTGATTATTTTTTCTCACCCCTGTACAGACCGAATATAAAGTAAAGAATGACCCCGCAAAGATTGAAAAAACCAAAGAACATATAAACTCCCGACGCGCTTGCATAATCCAGTATGAATCCTCCGATCAGCTGGCAGCATATGGTGCTCAAATTGCTCCCGATTATATAATAAGCTGATATAGCGAGGTTTTCATATCCTCTCTCTGCTAATTCGGCTGCATATCTCACAAATTCTATAAGTATTATTCCGTTCACAGCTCCCTGAGTAAAAAACAAGCATATGAGCCCCCACCACGGAAGTCCCGTACCATACAGCATAAATCTTGCCGCTGAGATCATCATTGCCGCTGCCAGCAGTTTCTCCGTAGTGAATCTCTTTGACAATCTGCTGCACCATGCCATAAACGGCACTTCGCTCCCCACCATCAAAAGCATGGCAGTTCCTACTCCTGCAACAGTTCCTCCCCCTTCTATATATAAAAAACTAAAATATGTATTGTTTGCCACATTTGTTCCGCCCATAAAAAAAGCGCATATTATCAGATATCTTAGTTTTTTGTTTTTCAGCACGGCAATATATCCTCCGGAAGCTTTCCTCGGTTCCTCAGCTTTTTTTATACTGCCGCTTCTCTTTTCTTTTCCTATACCTGCAACTGCACATGCCGCCAGAATAAAGCTTACTATGTAAAACCAGAATATGATCGAAAGATCAAATATATCAACACAGATACCTGCCAGAAACACTCCCAGGGCAAAGCCTACCGCTCCCCAGGCTCTAAGGCCGCCGAAATCCCTGTTCATCTCCACCGTAAAAGCATCTGTAAGAGACATTACAGGAGCCTGAAAAAAATACATTATACCAAAGGTCACAAGGAACACAGCATACTCATTTATTCCTTTAAGCACAAAGCACACGGCAGACGACATGATGCATAGCATCATCAATATTGCATATTTCCTGCCGGCAGCGCTGTAACATCTTCCCCAGAAAGCTGATGCAAATATGGCCACCGCTGTACCTGTAGCCGTTATACTGCCTATCTGAGATCCGGAAAACCCTATGGCGCTCATATACTGTCCGACAAGAGGAAGGAATGCGCCTATCGACATATATGAAAAATTATACAAAACCGCATACTTATATTTTCTTCTATCCATAAAATCACGTCTCCACAGACATCAACTGACTGTAACATCTTTTTCAGTATAACAAACCCATTTTATGCAAACAATAAAATAAGTTTAAAATATGAGGCAGATATTTGATTTTCGGAGGTGTTTTTTTGACTATAATACTGATACGCACTGTCATCTTATATATGGTGATACTGTTTGTCATACGGATAATGGGCAAAGCAGAGCTTTCCAAGATGTCCCCTTTTCAATTGATAGTATCGTTCATGATAGCGGAGCTGGCAGCAATACCTATAGAATCTCCGGATGTATCCATGATAACCGGAGTCACTGCCATATTCACACTGCTTTTTCTGCAGGTATTCATTTCTTTCCTTTCTATCAAAAGCGAACGCATTAAAAATATATTCAGCGGTACACCCAGCATCATCATAGATAACGGAGAGATCAATCTAAAGGAAATGAAAAAACTGCGCATAACGACAAACGATCTGCTGGAACAGCTCCGTATAGGCGGCTGCCCCTCCATCTCCGATGTTGAATATGCTGTTATGGAATCCAACGGCGCCTTGTCGATAATAAAGAAATCCGAAACCAAGCCTCTGACAGCAAAAGATCTTTCCATAAAAAAAGAAAAGGGATCTCTTCCCGTCATACTTATAACAGACGGCACACTGTACAGCGGTAATCTTATTACATCCGGCTGGAATGAAACGCAATTAAAAAAAGCCCTTTCAGACAGCGGCATCCTTCGCTATGAAGACGTGTTCCTTGCCTTCTGTGATGAAAACAGCAAGCTTCATATATTCATCCAAAACGAAAAATCAACACATGCGAAGGAGATAGTATAATGAGAGATCTGATAATATCCATTGCATGTATGCTGACAATACTGACACCCTGCTATATATACTATGAATATTCCGCAGATCGTTCAGATCGGTACGTATACAAAATAGAAGAAAATATCATACCTGCCATAGTAGAACACGAATGGGACAAAGCCTTGTCAGATTTTAATGATCTTGCAAAACAATGGCAAAGGCAGAAAAAAATATCAGTGTATTTTTTAAGCACCGAGGATATAAACGAGATAGATTCCATAATGTCAAAAACATTTTACTACATTAAAATGGAGGACGATTCTAATGCATCAGGCGAAGCTTCTTACCTGAAGGAGCAGCTTGAACTGCTCCACAGAAACGAGATACCTGATCTTAAAAACGTATTTTAATCAAAGCCGTAAGCTTCCCGCACCTTTGACGCACCTTCTTCTATTATGCTCCATGTGCGTTCATACGAATCTTCCACGGACTGACGTATGCCGCCTATACCCGTGTACGTCTCTATATCTGCTGCGTTATCTGCCGGGAGTATGTAGTATACGGGGCCTGCCTGATTTTTATAAACCCATGTAGGCACATAATCTACTCCCGAAAGATATGTTCTTTCCTCATCTTTTTTAATGTCAAGATAGATCACAAGTCCGTCTTCCGTATGGCCCGTATTAAGATTCATCATCTCCCGCCTCTGATTGGAAAGTTGGTTTCCCACAGAAAAAGCACAGAACATCAAGTGTTCTTTATCATCACCGGTCTCACTTTTAAAAACATCTACCGGCTGGACCACATGAGGATGGCTTCCGATCAGCGCATCCACTCCCATGTCGCACAATTTCTGCGCAATTTCACGCTGCCATCCCGACTCTTTCAGATGGTATTCTTCTCCCCAATGAAGGTAGACTATGGTAAATTCCGCGCCGTCATTTTCCATCGAATTAAGACACTCTCTCATTTCGTTGTAAAAAGCTTCCCGGTCATCAGGATCAAAGGAATTTAGATATCCCGCACTTTCTTCATCTACAGGATTTCCGTTGATACCTTTCAGATCGTCGCTTCTCGGAGTCTCATACGTAAAATTGACTATGCCGATTTTTATTCCTTCCACATCTTTTACGATATATTTCTTTTCATCGTCCGAATGTCTGGCTCCTGTATAATTTATTCCCTTTTCAGCCAATATCTGCGATGTTCTCATGAAGCCTTCTTTTCCACTGTCATATATGTGATTATTAGCCAGCAGCATCAGATCCACCCCGCTTTCAGATAAGGAATCCGCTATGGAGTCCGGCGATCTGAACATCGGATATCCTGAATATCCCGATCCTCCGCCTGCAAGAGTCGTCTCAAGATTGACAGCCATATACGACGCCTTGGAATAAACCTGCTCTATGAACTTAAAGCAATCGCTGAAATCATAACTGCCGTCCTCTGTTTTATAATCAGGCGATCTGTAAAAAGGACTGTGCAGCATGATATCTCCTGCGCTTCCCACCGTAGCAGTCTTTATTTCGCTTTCCTTCACCGCGGATACATCCAGAGCTTTTTCCACCGGCGCCGTGTTCAGCAGCACCACCGCCGATACGGCTACGGCAGCGAGCATCACCAATAGCACAGCTTTTAAATGTCGTTTTTTACTATTCTTTTTCATTTCCGTCCTGCGTCCATTTCTCCATCGTTTATAGCCTGATCATACATTCTTCTTTATTAGATTTTATATTTAAACATGCATTTATTCAATCACTTATTCAATTTATTTATACGCTTCAGTCAAATAACCTCTTGTATTATTTCTTTTGCAGCTTTTTCCATATCCCATGAATCCGCCACCTCGATCACCGGAATGCGTTTATTCTTTTCTTTCAGCAAATCCAAAAGTTCTTCAGCACGTTCACACGGATCGTGTCTCATGAAAACTACTCCGTCCACTTTTGAATACAGATCTGCCGTTACTGCGATGCAAACATCGTCGAGCGCTCTCCTCATTTCTTCCAGATCATTCTTACCTGCATTTGCACACGGTTCATCACATTCGGAACACCCACTTACCAATAACACTTTTCCTATATCAGGCAGCACTATCTCGTCATATTCCGAAAAATTTTCATCAATATCGTATTTATATCCTTTCATAAAAAAACCTCCTGTCAAGTCCTGTTTAGATTCTTGACAGAAGGTTTGTTTTTTATTTAAGATCGCAGATACAATCCCATGCGGGATCATTCTATTACTTTATACATCTTGACCGCATCTTCTTTGCGGCACGATTCGATCAGGGCTTCTACTTCAACTTTAAGGCTCCCGTTTCCAAACATCACGGAAATTTCATCGCCTTCCTTCACTTCAGTCCCCGGCTTTGCCGGTTTTCCGTTCACCAGTATCCTTCGCTGTTCGCACGCTTCTTTCGCAACCGTACGTCTTTTTATTATCCTTGAATTTTTTAAAAATTTATCTATTCTCATTATCTCGCCGCTTTTCCTGTTATCCTGTCTATAGTAAGTTTCAGCATATGTATATCATCAAATGCGGAATCTATGTATTTAACGCCTTCATCGTGATAATCAGGACTGAATTTCTCTGCTATTGCTGAGATTCCCATCCTCTTTTCCTCCGCATCTTCAACGATCTCAATCTTTCCGAACACCATGGCAGATCTGAATTTAGTCGCAAACTTTTCCGGCATCAGCTCCACCGAATCAACTACGTTGAAACATACTTTATCATTGTATTTTATATTGTCTATTTTATGCCCCTCTTTTGCACAGTGAAAATAGAGTGCATCGTTGATATACACGAAATTTATAGGAGTTGCATAAGGCACTCCGTCTTCCCCAACCGTTGTGAGTGTACCGTATTCAGCGTCTTTGAGCATCTCCATACATTCTTCCACAGGCATGAATTTGTCCTGTCTTCTCATCTTTCTTTCCATATATGAATCCTCCAAACTGATTCTCAACTAACAATATCATGTGTCTAAAAGTACATCATTCGCTAAAATATAAGATGATTTATGAAAAAAGAGCAGCTGTCGCTGCTCTTTGGAATCTCTATTTGTTTACTGCATCCTTCAGAGCTTTTCCTGCTTTGAATACAGGAGCTTTTGAAGCGGCAATCTTTATTACTTCACCCGGTTTCCTCGGATTTCTTCCCTGTCTTGCTTTTCTCTGGCGAACTTCAAAAGTACCGAAACCGATCAACTGAACCTTTTCTTCTTTAACGAGAGCACTTTCTACACTTGATACAAAAGCGTTTACAGCCAGCTCTGCATCTTTTTTAGTAAAACCAGTTTTCTCTGCTACCGCAGCTACCAATTCAGCCTTATTCATCAATAAATCCTCCTTAAAAATAATAACGAATAGCTTTGCACTACTGTTTAAAACAAATTTAATGAAAGCTTGCACCGCCTTCGTGCTCTATTGTCCCATTTTTCAATGGTTTTGTCAAGTTCCATTTGCTTTAAAACGCTTATTTTTATTAAAAACCAGACGGTTATTTACCATAATTTCAGTTTGTCACATATGCTCACAAGTTTGTTTCCCATAGGCATATTTTTCACTTCGTCACGCGTTACCGCTTTCGTTCTCAGCACCATAAGTCCATAAACGATTATTGCAAGCAGTATAGCTATTATCGTAGACATCCCATTGCTGCCGGTAATCATATAGCACAATTTGTAAAGCGCTACTGCTACTATCCCCATAACTGCCGAGGATATTAGCGGCTTGACAAAAATAGTCACCATAGGGAAATTCACTTTAGTATATTTCCTCAGCGATATTACATCCAGGGTCGCAGCTATAAAATATGCTACTACTGTACCTATAGCCGCTCCAAGTACATTTATCGCCGGTATAGCTGTGAGGGTCCACGTTATTATGAATTTTACAACAACGCCTATGAATAAATTCCTTACAGGTATCATCTGCTTGCCTATTCCCTGCAGTCCTCCAGTCATAGTCAGAACTACAGCAAGTCCTACGAATCCCACACCCAGTATCTGAAGACACGGCGCCGCACTGACAGCGCTCTCTGCCTGTGTAGGATAAAGGAGCAGCAGTATAGGCTCTGCCAGAACTATAAGTCCTACCGCACACGGAATACCGATTATCATCGATAGTCTGAATCCCATTATCAGATTTTTATGGAGATCTTCCGTATCCTTTTTTCTATGGGCTGCCGATACCAGCGGTACAAGACTCAGAACTATAGCCTGCGTCAGTATCTGCGGAAATCCTACGAGCGGCGATGCAAAACCGGTGAGCTGACCATAGAGATCCTCAGCCGCCAGCTTATCCCATCCCGATGCCGCAAGACGCGTGGAAACTACTCCTGCATCTATAAGATTGACTATAGGCATTATAGATGTACCTATGGTTATAGGAACTGCGATTATAAGGATCTTTTTCATTATTTCTGAAGACTTGGATACTTCCCCTGTATTGTCTTCATTTACATTCTTCTTGATCCTCTTTCTCGACAGCATATATATTATTATAACGGTTATCAATCCCCCGAAAGCACCTGCCGATGCACCGAAGCACCCTCCGGCAGCTCCTCTCTGCTGGTCTGTGAAATCCGCCGCCATCCACACATTGTTCATCATGAACATGGCGAGAGTAAGTCCGCATACGACTCTGAAGATCTGCTCTACTATCTGCGATATCGCTGTCGGCGTCATTTCATTCATTCCCTGAAAGTATCCTCTGTATGACGCCATGAGCGGTACTAAAATAAGAGCAGGAGCAGTGGCCTTCATCGACAGCTCCGATCCCGGGACATGAAATATATCCGCTATAGTTCCTGCAAAGAAAAACACTATACAGAATCCTGCTATTCCCAGGAAAAGCATCAAAGTCCTGGACAGCTTAAAAACTCTCTCCGCTTCACGATATTGTCCCATCACCTGCCGTTCCGATACCATTTTAGATATCGCTACAGGCAATCCTGCTGTTGAAAAAACAAGAAGAAAATTGTACAGGGAATACGCAGGCGTATAATTCGCCATACCTACCGAGCCTATCATATTCGCCAGAGGTATCCTGAAAAACGCTCCAAGGAATTTTACAAAAAGACCTGCGACTGCCAATACAGCCGCACCCTTAACCAATGATTTTTTAGTCATATTTAAAGCCTCTCAAGTATTTTTGCGACAGCTTTTTCAACGTTATACACCGTCTTTTCCACATCTATGGTAGGATAGCTGCCATTTTCATACACAACTTTTCCGTCTACAACAGTCATCATTATATCACTGCCTGAATAAGAATACACTATATTATTGATGATATTGTGAACTGGATACATATTAGGCAAAGTTGTGTCTATCACTATCAGATCCGCTCTGTTACCTTCTTTTACGGCTCCGCAGTCCTCTCTTCCCTGCGCAGCTGCACCGCCCAGGGTTGCTGCCGCAAACACTTCCTGCGGAGTCACAGCTTCAGGGTCATCAGCAGCTATTTTTCCGCCCGCTGCCATGAACTTCAATTCTTCTATAAAATTGAGACTGTTGTTGCTGGCAACACTGTCAGTGCCGACAGCCACCTTGACTCCGCTCCTCAGCATTTTCGAAACATCACATATACCGCTGTCCAGTTTCATATTGCTTACAGGGTTCACAGCAACGGTCACATTCTTTCTTTTGAATATCTCAAGATCTTCTTCCGTAGAATACACACAGTGGGCCGCCACAGCAGGGACATCGAATATCCCGTTTTTTTCAAGATATGCAGCCGGTGTCATGCCATGACGTTTTATACATTCTTCATGTTCAAATTTAGTTTCCGATACATGAACCTGCATCAGTGCGTTCTTTTCAACTGCATATTCAGCAAGCGCCGCTGCCGTATCGGCATCAGATGTATACTCCGCGTGCAGACTCATGTCCACTTTTATCCGTCCGGCTGCTGCACCGTTAAAATTATCATAAAAGTCTTTTGCCTCTGCAAAGCCGCGAAGCTTTCTCGGGTCTTTTCCTTCTGTATTTGCCACAGATCTCGCGATATTTCCCTTGGCACCGCTCTCATCGTATGCCCTCGCCATCTCTTCGCAGAAATAATACATATCGCTTGTAGATACTATCCCAAATCTGAAAGATTCCGCCATAGCAAGCATAGTTGCCCAGTATACGGCCTCTCCAGTAAGTTTATCCTCAAAAGGAAATATCTTCTTGTTCAGCCAATCCTGAAGCACCATGTTCTCTCCGTATCCTCTCATCAAGGTCATAGGCGAATGTGCGTGCGCATTATAAAAGCCGCTCATAAGAAGTTTGCCGTTTCCATCGTATTCTCTTCCCCATTTTCCGCCAGGGCGGTCATTTCCTACATACTCGATCCTGCTTTTGCGAATCCCTACAAAACAGTCTTTCTTCAAATTAAGATTTTCATCCAGTATATCTATGTTTTTAAAAAGCATGATTTCTCCCTTCTGTATCTGCTTACATCAACGGCGCAACAAGTCTCAGTATCCTTCCTGCGATCTTGCAGGGAAGGCTGTACTCCTGACAATCTGTAACCGTTATCTTCTTACATTGTCTGAGAGTATTATCAAAATCCACCTCAATATCGCTGATAACAGGATTTTTCCATATGTACGCCGCACATTCAAAATGAAGATATAAACTTCTGTAGTCGAGATTTATCGTCCCCACTACTGCCCTTTCATCATCACATGTGAATACTTTCGCATGAACGAATCCCGGAATATATTCATATATCTCCACGCCCTGCCGTATAAGCTGTTCGTAATAGGTCCTCGCAAGCATGTACGCATATTTCTTGTCCGGGATATGCGGCAGTATAAGTTTTACATCTACTCCTCTCTGAGCCGCGAATATCAGTGAGTTTACAAGCTCTTCATCCAAAATAAGATACGGCGTCATTATATGCACGTAGTCTTTAGCTCTGTTCAATATATCAAGATAAACTTTCTCTCCTACATCTTCATCATCAAACGGGCTGTCTCCGTACGGAGCTATATATCCGCCCTTTCTCATTCCCGCTTCCGAAACGGCATACTTCTGCATATATCTGTCGTAGTTTTCCTTATGCTTTTCATCTATGTTCCACATCTGCAAAAACATAAGAGTAAAGCTATCAACAGCTGTACCCTGCACCATTATCGCCGTATCCTTCCAGTGACCGAATCTCTCTTTTCTGTTTATGTATTCGTCAGCTATGTTTATGCCTCCTGTGAATGCAGTATTACCGTCTATCACCACTATTTTTCGATGGTCTCTGTTGTTCTGATGAGTCGTCAGAAAAGGCTTCATCGGTGAAAAAACTTTGCATTTTATACCAAAGCTTTTCATTCTTTCAGGATAGTTTTTAGGAAGCAGCGACAGAGTACATGTCCCGTCGTACATAAATCTTACTTCCACTCCCTCTCTCGCTTTTCTTGCCAGTATCCTGAGTATCCTATTCCACATATATCCTTTATCTACTATGAAATATTCCAGAAAAATAAATTTCTCAGCTTTTTCAAGCTGATAGACAAGTTCTTCAAATTTATCTTCCCCAAGAGGAAAATATTTGACGCTGGCTCCGTTGTAAACGGGATACTTTCCCTTTCTGTACAGATATTTGACAAATCCGTATTCCTGCTTTGATTCGGAACGGATACTGTTTATAGTATCTTCATCAGGTTCAAGATATTTGCTCTCTTCTTCGATCAGTTCTGATACTCGTTTTGATATAAAAGCCGTTCCCGGCTGCATTTTAGTATACAGATAAAAAACAACACCGACTATAGGCACGAGAAGTATCAATATTATCCACATTAGCTTAAAACTTGAATTCTGCTGTGCATTCAGTATATATATCAGTATTATTATAGCCAGAATACTGATAATATAATTCACCATCCACGTACTGTTATCCAGGATGGCGAATCCCCCGAAAAGTATTACCGCTTGAATCAGCATCAAGAATATCAGTATTCCTGTCCTGCCGAATATCAGCTTCCAAAATTTCCTCATTCTTTCCATCGCTATATGCTCCCCCTTTAAGGCGCTGTTCACTAAAATCTTACTTCAACATAACATAAAAGTCAAAGATTTTCACATGTATATTTATATAAGATCGACAAACAATATCTATATACAAAAGTTACTGGAGGAAATTGTATGAAAGCAACCGGAATAGTAAGAAGAATAGATGAACTGGGAAGAGTCGTGATCCCCAAGGAAATAAGAAAAGTACTCAGGATAAGAGAAGGAGATCCTCTCGAAATCTATACGAACACATCAGGAGAAGTGATACTGAAAAAATACTCTCCTATAAACGAGCTGAATCATATAGCCGAGGGCTTTGCGGAAACTGCATCTTCTGTGCTCGGTATACCTGTCCTCGTATCGGATACCGACCGATTTATAGCCGCCTCAGGCATCAGACGAAAAGATTACATCAATAAAGAGATAGATGAAGATCTTGATAACATAATACAGCACAAAAATAAAAGCGAAAATACGTCGAGAGTCGTTATCCCGATCCTTACAAACGGAGATCCTATCGGCTCTGTTATCGTCCTTCCTCCGGAAGGTGAAAGACTTTCCGAAGTCGAAATCAAGACAGCCGAACTTGGAGCCGGATTCCTTGCAAAACAGATGGACAGTTAAAAAGGGACGTCCTAATGAACCGACCCCCAAAAGTTAGACCTAAAATCTAACAGATGGGAGGTCGGTTTTTTAATGGCAAAATATAGTTTTGAATTTAAGAAATCTGTAGTAGAAGCTTATCTTAAAGGTGAAGGTGGTTATAGGTATTTATCTCAAAAGTATGGTGTTGAATCTCACAAACAAGTTTGCAGATGGGTTAAAAATTATCAGGAGTTTGGGGACGCTGGGTTAATACGTTCCAGAGAAAAGAAAACATATTCTTTTGAATTCAAACTTCATGTAGTAGAATTGTATTTAACAAGTGAAGTCTCGTATCAAGAATTGGCACTGTCACAAGGCATGAACAACCCTACACTTATCACTAAGTGGGTCAATGATTTTAGAATTGCAGGGCCTGATGCTTTGAGACCTAAGAAGAAAGGTCGGAAAAAATCAATGGCGAAAGATACAAATCAAAAAAGGAAGAGTCAATCTGCAGATGACGGAACTGTAGATACAAGCAAAGAATATGTAAAACAACTGGAAGAAGAATTGTTGAAACTCAGGATAGAGAATGCATATTTAAAAGAACTGAGGAGGCTGCGTTTAGAGGAAGAAGCTCTTCTGAAAAAACAGCGAGAATCATCCACAGCCTCCGAGAAGAATTCA
>JABLTT010054898.1_pt1 | contig 11332 bp, 9 predicted proteins | sample 7160061 | NCBI WGS metagenome assembly JABLTT01 (sample SAMN14651232, study PRJNA627086) | human gut metagenome | isolation source: feces | host: Homo sapiens | reverse complement strand
TAAAGCCTGCTAATAAAAAGTCAAGTGTTTTTTGAAAATTTTTTTTGAGATGGTTTTGGGCACAACTTCAAGACCGCCCTAATAGCCGGTCATTGAAAGGGATATGAAGAAAAATGCTATTCTGGCTGCTCTAAATTACGCAGACACTCTTTCACTTTGCCATAGTAGATGCGCAGGAACTAGTTGGCGCCGGCGGTCATGTAGACATAGTAGGGCTTGCCTTCTGAACGCTTCTTGTCAAGGAAACGGTAGACCGGATCATCTTGCGGGGCGTTCTGAAGCAAGGTAGTCATAATCTGAAACAGTGTCTTGCGTAGCCTCGCAGAACCGATCTTTGAAGCCCTATTGCTTTTAGATTTGCGTTGACCGGACTCATCTACGCCAGGATCGACACCTGCGAAGGCAGTTAATGCTTCCCTGTGGGTAAATCTTGATACGTCACCGATCTCAGCCATAAGCTGAGGCCCGTAAGTTTTGCCCACACCATATATGCCCATGACAGTACCGTATTCCGGCAGTGTAGCGGCAAGTGCATCCATTTCTTTGCGAAGCTGCTCCACATGCTCAGAAGCAAGGTTCAGCTGTTGGATGCTTTGCTGGATTAACAGCTTGTAGTTTTTCTCTTTTGGAAAAACCGCAATGAGTTCCTTTGAGGCAAGGAACAATTCTTCCGGCTTCAAAGGCTGGAAGTTGTAGTGGTGCTTTTTGCAAAAGGCTTTGTAGCGTTCTGTAAAGGCTTTTAAGCCGATTTTACGGACACAGTCCACATGCCAGAAGGAGTAAGCATAGTCCACCCATTTTTCGCTGCCATCGCTGCGGACAGGGCTGTCAAAGAGCTTGTTTACACCAGGATAGGTGTTATCCAACAGAGCAATCAAGTTTGCTTTTGCAGCAACTTTTTGCTTCATAAAGAAGCTGAATTGAGAATTTAATGTTTTTAGTTGAGTACGTGTATCATCCATACTTGAATACTGACGCAGTTCAGGCCAGTTGTCAAGAGTATAGCGGGCAATTTTATTGGCATCCGCAGGGTCAGATTTTACTTTGCGAAGGGAGTTAATCCCAAAATTTTTAATCAGGTGCGGATTGACAATTGAGACAAACAGTCCGGCTTTATGTAAGGCATTTGCCATAGGTTCATGGTATCTGCCGGTACATTCCATAACTACCTTGGTATCGCCTTCAAGGGAGTGCAGATAGCTGGACAGTTCATTTAGTTGCTGAGAAGTGTGGGATACATCAAAAGGCTTTCTGATAATGACACCTGCGGGTTGCAGGACTGCAATGGTGCTCTTGCCTTTTGAAACATCAATACCTACTGCGTTGTACATTCTTACGTACCTCCTAAAGTGAATTTGCATGGTTCCAGCTTCACTCATTGCTTATTCCATCTCCTGGGGTATCAAACGAACGTACATCACGGTAGTTCAACCTGCATAAATCGAACGGCTGCAAATGATAAGCTGGCTGACTGGCTTTACTGCGGACACCTAGTGGTCCAAGGAGAAATCTGTCAGGCCGATGCTTAATCATTATACAGCTTTAACAATGAGAAGGATAAGTCCCAACTGGCTGTTGGGTGCTTGAACCTTACACTTATATATTAGGAGGAGAAAGCGGATATGATTGAACTTCATGTACATCTGGACGGCTCGTTAAGGCCAAAAACAATATGGGAGTTGGCAGCCATACAGGATGGGCAGCAGCCGGCAGCTGATTTGGCAGGGCTGGGGACCTTGATGCAGGCGCCTGTGCCATGCAGCAGCCTGTCGGAGTACCTGTCGCGTTTTGCACTTCCCCTGAAATATCTCCAGACAGGCGCGGCACTGGAGCGGGTGGCGTTTGAGTTGACGGAGGACCTGGCCGGGGAGGGCGTGGGATATGCGGAAATCCGCTTTGCGCCGCAGCTTTCCACTGAACGGGGATTAAGCCAGATGGAGGTGACAGAGGCTGTGGCCGCAGGCGTTAAACGTGGGATGGCCGCATACCCCGGAATAAAGATCGGTCTTCTGCTCTGCTGTATGAGGGGCATTGATGACAGCACATACAGGGCCAATATGGAAACCCTGAAGATTGCGGCTGACTGTATGGAGGACGGGGAAAAGGGAAGGATTGTCTGCGGGGTGGATCTGGCAGGCGCTGAGGAAGTGTATGATACCGGATTATTCAGGAGCCTTTTTGAAGAAGCGGACCGGTATGGGTTAAAGCGGACCATCCATGCAGGCGAGGCCGCTGGCCCGGACAGTATGTGGAAGGCCCTTGAAATGGGTGCCCTCAGGATTGGCCATGGTATTGCGGCAATTCAGGATGAATCCCTTATTAAAGAACTGGTGACGCAAAAAACTGCGCTGGAAGTCTGTGTAACCAGTAATGTGCAGACAAAAGGGGTCCGGTCACTGGAAGAACACCCTGTTAAGAGACTTTATGATGCAGGCGTCCATGTGACCTTGAACACGGATAACAGGACAGTGTCAGGCACCACACTGTTAAAGGAAATAGACCTGGTAAAAAATACATTTGGCTTTACGGACGAAGACATAAAAAGGATGGAAGGATATGCGGCAGAGGCGGCATTTCTGGACACGGTGTCAGGGTGAGCATACAGATGCAGTCCATATAGCAGGGACAGCGCCGTGATGGAGGGTGTACGGAATGGGCAGGGGCACGATGGGGTCCCTGTTTTTTTGAACTTTTTTTCATAGCAAAGGACATGTGTCCTTTACTCCCGGGGTAAGTATGTTTATAATGCAAATTACAAGAAGAGTATTAAAAATAAGATATACTTATAAATAAATATACAAACTGCTTATTTATTTGTAAATGAATAAAAAAAACTAGTGAAAGTTACCAGGGCGCAGGGTTAATGGGCATAAACTGCAGACATGCGTCCGAAGAAGGGGGAAACCAATGGATAAGGTCAGGGTTTTAATTGACACGGACCTGGGAGATGATGTGGATGATGCCGCGGCATTCATGCTGGCCCTCTCCTGGGGAGCCATAGAGATAGCCGGAGTGACAACTGTGTTTAAAGATACAAAAAAGCGTGCGGGGATGGTAAAGGATCTGCTGGCGCTTTATGGCAGGGATGATATTCCGGTATGCGCCGGATATGGGAATCCAATCGTGGGGGACAGCAGGACTGGGTTTGAAGAGCCAATCCAATACGGGCTGCTTAAGGGACGTGTGGAGCCGGAAGAGCACTCAATGGTACATGCGGAAGATTTTATCATCCAAAAAGTAAAAGAAGACAGGAATCTGATCATCCTGGCCATGGGAGCCATGACCAACCTGGCCATGGCATTCTTAAAGAAACCAGCGCTGATGCGTGAGGTACGGATTATCGGAATGGGCGGCAGTTTTTTGAACTCCAGTCCGGAGTGGAACATACTCTGCGACCCGGAGGCGGCGTCCATTGTCATGGAACGGTCGGGCCGGCTTATAATGATGGGGCTGGATGTGACCAAATTCCTGAGGATGGATGAAAAGCGGCTGAAGGCATGGAAGGACAGGAAGGATAAAAGAATGGATTATTTCCTGGAAGGGGTCAGGCTGTTTCAGGAAGCCACCGGATACCCGGTTACATTTCACGATGTACTGTTGGTGGCATACCTGATTGACAGCCGGGTGGTAACGCTGAAAAAGGGGCATTTTGCAGTGGAGCTTTCCGGCAGGCTGACCAGGGGGACCATGGTGGACATGACCAATTATTATGAAATCAACCCGGAAGTGGAAACGGATTTCCAGTTCGCCCAGTCCGTGGATCTGGAACGGTTTTACCGTATTGTAGATACATATTTTTAGGGCGCGCCTGGACATGTTTCAGACAGATGTGCGTCCTGCCTAATGGGAGATTTACAGCCGAAACGGCCTGTGATAAATAATGAAAGAACGAATGGAGGATTTTAATTATGAAGAAACTGACAGCAGGATTCCTTGCAGTGTGTATGGCAGCCGGCCTGATGACCGGATGTGGGGCGCCGGAGCCGGAGGATGAAGGGACAACCGTAAAGACAGAGGCTGCCAAGGCGGTATCCGGGGATACCTTAAAGGCAGAGGAGGAAGGGACCGCGGACACAAGCGGCAGCGTGGATGGCGGGACCGTATCCCCCCAGGATTATAAAGTGGGTCTGATGATTCCGGGCAACCTGGGGGACAAATCCTTTTTTGACGCTTCTTTCCGCTCCATTGAGCCAATCAAGGAGCAGCTGGGCGTGGATGTGGATTACGTTGAGGCTGGTGTGGATACTTCCAAATATTATCCGGCTCTTGTGGATATGTGCGAAAAAGGATACGACCTGATCCTCACCATTTCCAGCAACAATGACGATGCCCTTGTACAGGTGGCGGAGGAGTATCCGGACCAGAAGTTCATCAACCTGGATGATGAGATGGCGGAACCGCCGGCCAATGTGTATATCATGGGTACAAAAAACAATGAGATGAGCTTCCTGGCAGGAGCAGCCGGAGCGCTAAAGGCCGGTGAACTGGGCGAGGACAAGATTGGATTTGTGGGCGGCATGGATATTCCTGGAATCAATGAGTTCCTGGTGGGATACATCGAAGGCGCCCAGGCAGTGAACCCCGATATCAAGGTGGCGACCTCTTATGTGGGCAGCTTTACCGACACTGCAAAGGGCAAGGAAAATGCCCTCCTCCTTTATAACTCCGGTTTATCCGTTATCTTTGCGGCAGCCGGTCAGTCCGGCCTTGGCGTAATTGATGCGGCAGTGGCCCAGGGCAAGTTTGTAATCGGCGTTGACTCTGACCAGGCAGAAGCCTTAAAGGATTCCAAACCGGAGATGGCTAATGTGGTAATCACCTCAGCCATCAAGAACATTCCTGAAAATGCCGTCAAGGCAGTGGACAGGGCCATGAAGGGTGAGATACCTTACGGCACCAGGGAAGTATTTGGTATTGCAGAGGGCGCGGTAGGTATTGCGGAAAATGAATTTTATGAAAAGCTTCTCAGCGAAGAGGATAGGAAACAGGTGGAGGAGCTGAAGGGACAGGTAGTGGCAGGAGAAGTGGAGATGACCCCCACCACCGGCATTACCACGGACAAGGTAAATGAAATCCGCGAGGCAGTACGCCCATAATATAGGGGAGGTATAGGGATGCAAGACTATATTTTGGAGATGAAGGACATTTCAAAAATTTACGGCAATGGAATTGCTGCCAATAAGGATGTGGACTTCAATCTGAAAAAGGGGGAAATCCATGCGCTGGTAGGAGAAAACGGCGCCGGGAAATCCACCTTGATGAAAGTGCTGTTCGGAATGGAACCGCCGTCCTCAGGAGAAATCATCCTGCGGGGGGAGAACGTGAAGTTCTCCTCCTCCAAGGATGCCATTGCCCACGGAATCGGGATGGTCCACCAGCATTTCATGCTGGTGGAATCTTTTACGGCGGCACAGAACATCATCCTTGGCATGGAGCCGAAGAAAGGGCTGTTTGTAAGCGAGGAAGAAGCAGTGCGCTTCACAAAGGAACTGAGCAGCAAATATAACCTGGAAGTGGAGGCAAAAGCCGTTACAAGAACCCTCCCCGTGGGTGTGAAACAGAAAATTGAAATATTGAAGGCGCTGGCAAGGGGGGCTGAAATCCTGATTCTGGACGAACCCACGGCCGTACTGGCGCCCCAGGAAACAGACCAGCTGTTTGAGGAGCTGATCCATCTGAAGGAACAGGGACATACCATTGTGTTCATTTCCCACAAAATCCCTGAAATCAAGAGGATATCGGACCGCATCACCGTCATGAGGGCGGGCTGCTTCGTGGGCTGCTGTGAGACAAAGGATGTGACGGAAAAGGAAATCTCCAGCATGATCATGGGATGCGAGATGGACACATCCATTGAGAAGAGCCAGCCAAAGGCAGGGGATATTAAGATTGAGGTAGAACATGTTTCCTACACGGACAGGAATAAGGTACAGATCCTCAAGGACTTAAACTTCGGGGTCAGGGGCGGCATGATATTCGGCATAGCCGGTGTCCAGGGCAACGGACAGGTGGAGCTGGTTGACCTGATGACCAAAAAGAGGGGGCTGAAGCAGGGGGATATCCGTCTGAACGGGAAATCCGTTGCCAGGCTGAGCCTTCAGGAAATCCGCGGGATGCAGTTCGGTTATGTGCCCGAGGACCGGATGGACCAGGGTATCGCTGGCCAGGAATCCATAGCTGAGAACATGGTTTCCAACCGGTACGCCAGCCGGGAATTCTGCAGGGGCGGACTGCTGGATTATAAAAAAATAGATACATTTGCAGATGAAAACATCCGTTCCTATGAGATACGCTGTTTTGGCAACAGCCAGAATGTGGGGATGCTTTCCGGCGGAAACATGCAGAAGGTGGTGGTTGCCAGGGAATGCAGCCATGATCCCAAAGTCCTGATTGCTGAACAGCCCACCAGAGGCGTGGATATAGGGGCAGCCCATATCATCCACAAGAAAATCATGGAGTTAAGGGATAATGGGTGTGCGGTCCTCCTTATATCCGCTGATTTAAGCGAAGCACTGAAACTGTCTGATGTGATTGCAGTTATGTATGAAGGGGAAATTGTAGCTTATTTTGACAATACCGAAGGACTGAACGAGGAAAAACTGGGGCTTTACATGCTGGGGCTTGAAAGGCATGGCGAGGAACAGATAAGGAGGGCCAGGGGATGAGCAGGGAACAGTCATTTAACATCATAAGAACCGTGGTTTCCATGGGTGTTGCCATAGCTGTGGCGTTTATCATCATCCTGCTGGTCAGCGACCAGCCCGTGGAATCCATCCGCATATTCCTTCTGGCCCCGCTGTCCTCCAAGCGTTATCTGGGCAACATTGTGGAGACGGCAGTGCCCCTGATCTTTTCCGGGCTTTCCATGGCCCTGATGTTCAAGGCCAGCCTGTTTAACCTTGGCGGCGAAGGCATTTTCTTCATCTCAGGCATCACAGGTTCCATCCTGGCCATATGGCTGAAAATGCCGCCTGTCATATTCCCGGCTGTCTGCATTGCGGTGGGCGCTGTGACAGGAATGGTCATCATGCTGGTACCCGGGGTCCTGAAGGCAAAGTACGGGGCCAATGAGATGGTAACGTCCCTGATGATGAACAACATCCTGCTGGGAGTCGGCCTTTATCTTTTGAATAATATGATGCGGGACCCCAAGGTAGCATCCCTGGTGTCATACAAATACAGGAAAAATGCACTGCTTGCCAACCTGGTACCCGGCACCAGGATCCATGTGGGATTCCTGATTGCGCTGGCATGTGCGGTGCTTGTTTATATATTCATGTTCAAGAGCAAATGGGGATATGAAATCAGGATGACGGGAAACAATGCTAAGTTTGCCAGCTATTCCGGCATCAACGTGACAAGGGTGATCATCATCGTGCATGTGGTGGCAGGGGCCGTGGCAGGGGCCGGAGGCCTGATTGAGTGTATCGGCATGCATAAAAGGTTTGAGTGGACCGCGCTGCCCGGATATGGCTTTGACGGCGCCATGATAGCCATGCTGGCAGGTAACCATCCCATAGGTGTGATCGGGGCAGCCTTTTTTGTAAGCTATCTCAGGATCGGCGCCGACCTGGTGAACCGTTCATCGGATATTCCCACGGAAATGATTGCCATATTACAGAGTATCATCATCCTGCTGATTTCTGCGGAGCGTTTCCTGCATAAGTACAGGCAGAACTGGATAGAGAAGGAGGCCAAGGCATGAAGGCATTGACAGATTTAATATTTACCAGTGACTTTTTCTACTCCATCCTCCGGGTGACCACTCCTCTTCTGTTTGCATCCATGGGAGCGGTTGTCTCCGATGTGGCCGGGGTACCCAATATTGCCCTGGAGGGAATGATGCTGATGGCAGCCTTTGCAGGCATGTTTTTCAGCTACCTCTTTGGGAGCGCATGGGCCGGACTGGCATTTGCCATCCTGACAGCAGTAATAGCAGCCAGCGTGCTGGCCTTTTTCACCCTTTATTATAAGACCAATATCATCCTGGGAGGGATTGCCATCAACAGCCTTGCCAGCGGAGGGACCATCTTCTTCCTCTACCTGGCGGCCCATGATAAAGGAACCAGCGTGTCCCTGGACAGCAAGGTGCTTCCCAATATCAACATCCCCTTCATCGAGGATATCCCGGTGCTGGGGCCTGCTGTCTCCGGACATAACATCCTGACTTACCTGTCCATCCTGGCAGTGGTATTTACCTTCTATCTGTTAAAAAGGACAGCGCTGGGCTATCACATCAGGGCGGTGGGTGAGAAAAAGGAAGCGGCTGATTCCGTGGGAATCAGTGTGGTCAGGACACAGGCCATTGCCCTGGTCATCAGCGGCGTCATGAGCGGACTGGGCGGGGCCTTCATGTCCATGGGATATGTGTCCTGGTTCTCCAGGGACATGGTAAGCGGCCGCGGCTGGATTGCGCTTGCGGCAGAGGCCATGGGACAGAGGGGCGCCATCGGGACCGCCGCCACATCGCTGCTGTTCGGCGTCACGGACGCCCTGTCAAACGCAGTGGCCACTCTTGGCTGGCCCTCGGACCTTGTTAAGACCATCCCCTACTGCGCCACCCTGGCCGGACTTGCCATTTTCTCCATCAGGGCGTTTAGAAGGGCGAGAAATGCATGATTGGGGTAAATGTGCGGCAGTTTAAGATGTATGACAGATGGAAATGCAGACTAGAAATATGATATAGTAAGTACAGGGAGGTACGCGTATGCCAACAAATGACATGACACAAGACATTATCTATACAATCACAAATCCAAAAGTAACATTCAACCAGCGCCTCAAGGACATGGCCAAGATTGCAGAGAATTCCATAGAATTGGTCAACTATACGGAATTATCCAGGAAATATTTTGAGAACGGCGCCATGATGGATATGTTCGAGGGCAAAACCCCTTACCGCACAAGGTATTGCCTGCCGGATTATGAGCTGTTCCTGAAACAGGGAAGTGAGTTTTTAATGCTGGAACCGCCAAAGGATATCTGGGACGCAGTGGGAAACCTGCTCTGCCTCTATCATAATATTCCGGCGGACGGCGGACTGGCGGTTTACATCGGATGCCTGGACCGCCTGCTGGAGCCTTTTGTGGAGGATGAGGCGGAGGCCAGGAAGGCCATACGTTTCCTGCTGACCCACGTGGACCGCACCATATCCAACGCATTCTGCCACGCTGACCTGGGGTCGGAGGATACAAGGGCGGGCCGCATCATCCTTGAACTTACAAAGGAAATGCAGCGTCCCTGCCCCAACATGACCCTGATGTACCGGGAAGATACGCCGGATGATTATATGAAGGCGGCCCTTGAGACAGCCATGGTTTCATCCAAGCCAAGCTTTGCCAATGACGCGCTCTACAGAAGGGACATGGGAGACTATGCTGTTGTCAGCTGCTACAACACGCTGCCGATTGGCGGGTGCGGGCTGACCCTGGTACGCCTGAACATGAATTGTCTGCCCCAGCTTGCCACGGACCCGGAAGACTTATTAAACCGGGTGATACCGGAAGCAGTCACTGCTGTATGCGATACCATTGACAGCCGCTGTGAGTTCATTGTGGATTACTGCCATTATTATGAGAACACATTCCTGTACAGGGAAGGCCTGATTAAAAAGGACCGGGACCACATGGTGGGCATGTTCGGTTTTGTGGGCCTGGCCGAATGCGTCAACGGGATTCTGGGCCTGACAGATGAAAAAGAGCGGTTTGGGCATGGTGAAAAAGCCGATGCCTTAGGCGAGGCAATCATGGAACGGATCCGTCAGGAGATAGACAAGAGGCCTGCAAAGTATGGAAAGTACGGTCTTCACGCCCAGGTGGGAGTGATGGAGGATACGGCTTTAACGCCAGGCGGAAGGATTCCCATTGGGGAAGAGCCGGAACTGCCGTACCAGATCATGAACTTCATCCGTATGCACAAAGGCTGCGATGCGGGCTGCGGAGAACTGTTCCCCTTTGATGACACGGTTAAGAACAATCCCCAGTATCTTCTGGACATTTTAAAAGGCGCCTTTCAATCCGGCGCAAGATACCTGTCCTTTTACTCCGGCGATTCTGACCTTGTAAGGGTAACGGGATACTTGGTTAAGAAATCTGATATTGAGAAATTCGACCAGGAGGAAATGACCCTGAATGAAGCAACAGTCAACGGTTCAGGTGTGGATAAGAACCTTCATCTGTTGGATAGAAAGGTGCGTGGGGACAAATGACGGAGAAGGATTTTGGCGGCATGGGATTAGCTGGAACCAGTCCGTCCATGACCTGTGCATCCACAGACGATACATCCATAACTGCCCCGGTCAATAAAATCATCCCCTTCAGCTGCGTGGATGGGCCGGGCAACCGTACGGCGGTATTCCTTCAGGGCTGCAACCAGAACTGCCTGTACTGCCATAATCCGGAGACAATCAACCTTTGCAGGAACTGCGGGGCATGTGTAAACACATGTCCTGCAGGCGCTCTTTCCCTGGTGGACGGCATTGTGTCCTATGATTATAAGGCATGCTGTAATTGCGACACCTGCCTTAAAACCTGCACCTTTGACGCTTCCCCTAAAATCAGGAACATGACCCCGGCCCAGCTTTACGATGAGGTAAAAGCATATTTTCCTTTCATCAGCGGTATCACCACTTCCGGCGGGGAGTGTTCCCTGTACCTGGACTTCCTGAGGGAGTTTTATACCCTGGTCAAAAATGCAGGAAAGACCACCTATATGGATACCAATGGGCAGGTACCCCTTTGGGACAGGATGGATTTACTGGAAGTAACAGATAAAACCATGATTGACCTGAAGGCCGGAAGTACAAAAGACCACATGAAGCTCACCGGCAGGGAGCTGGAAGTGCCGGTAGAAAACATACGCCGGATGGCTGCCATGGGTAAGCTTTATGAAATCCGAACCGTAGTGGTCCCGGATGCCGTAGACAACCTGCGGACCATCGAACTGGGAAGCAGCCTCATAGCCCCGTATCCCCAGGTCCGGTATAAATTGATTAAATTCCGCCACTATGGGGTAAGGCCCTCCTTTTCCGCAACAAAGGAACCGTCAGATGAGATGATGGAGAAGCTGAAGGAGAGGGTGAAGGAACTGGGTATAAAAGAAATTGTGGTTACATAATGAGGGAGCAGCTTCCCAGGTCCTGCCGGTATAAGCGGCAGGTGCCCGGGAAGCTGCTTCTGCCGGTATAGGCGGCGGTTGCCCGGGAAGCTGCTTCTGCCGGTATAGGCGGCAGGTGCCCGGGAAGCCACATCCGTCGCATCGGATGGACATGCATCCTTACCTTTGAACCAATTGTTCTATTTCCTCTAACATGATTAATTGTTGTCTTTCAGAT
>JABLTT010029057.1_pt1 | contig 11348 bp, 10 predicted proteins | sample 7160061 | NCBI WGS metagenome assembly JABLTT01 (sample SAMN14651232, study PRJNA627086) | human gut metagenome | isolation source: feces | host: Homo sapiens | reverse complement strand
CGGGGAGATAACGGTCAGGGAAGTGCTGCAGGCTGAGGAAGGAGAACTGGCTCCTGTGGAGTGCCTGACAAAGGAAACTGATTGCGGAATCGACTGCAATACCTGCGCCACCCGGGAGATATGGAGCCAGATATGGCAGATCATTCTCGATACGGCACAGGAGGTGACGATCGGGGATATTATTGAAAAGTCAAAAAATTTGAGATAAGTATTGACATATGGAAAAAATAGGTGTATAAAATAACTCATATAAAACTTATTGGTTTAGTAGGATATGCAGGAGGAAGTATGAAGATTTCAACGAAAGGAAGATATGGTCTTCGGGCATTGGTTGATCTTGCAGTATATTCCCAGGGCGAGCCCACCGCGCTTGCTATGGTAGCTGCTCGCCAGAAGATTTCGCTGAACTATCTGGAACAAGTATTCGGGCAGCTTCGGAAGGCTGGACTGGTGCGAAGCATCAAAGGGCCCAGCGGAGGATATCTGCTTGCAAAGCCGGCGAAAGATATTACGGTGAAGGAGATACTGGAAGTCTTGGAAGGGCCATTCTCTATCGTGGGAGAAGATCTGGACAGAAGCAGCCTGGATGCCATGCAGCTGGCGATCAAGAGCCTGGTGTGGGATGAGATTGACGCCCGGATCAATGAGTTCATGGAGAAGCGTACGCTGGAACATCTGGTTAACGAGTATAGAAGTTATCAGGATAGTCAGGATATGATGTACTATATCTGATATTTTTAAAAAGTTAAATCCTACTATACCGATAGGTAATATATGATATGAAAAAAATAAAGAAAGAAGGACAACGATATGAGCCAGAGAAAAGAATTGAGATTTGAAACGTTACAACTGCATGTAGGGCAGGAACAGCCGGATCCGGCAACGGATGCAAGGGCGGTTCCAATCTATCAGACTACGTCCTATGTATTCCGCGACTGCCAGCATGCTGCGGACAGATTCGGACTTGCGGATGCAGGCAATATATATGGAAGGCTGACCAATTCCACGCAAGACGTGTTCGAGAAGCGGATGGCGGCTTTGGAAGGCGGGGCGGCAGCCCTTGGAGTTGCCTCAGGAGCGGCAGCCATCACTTATACATTCCAGAATCTGGCTCAGGCAGGAGATCATATCGTGGCCAGCAAGTACATATATGGCGGGTCCTATAATCTTCTGGAACATACGCTTCCAACCCAGGGGATTGCCACTACATTCATAGATCCGGACAAAGAAGGCGCGTGGGAGGCTGCGATACAGGAGAATACCAAGGCATTGTTCGTGGAATCCATCGGCAATCCTGGCGCTAATCTGGTGGATATTGAGAAGGTTGCAGAGATTGCCCACAGGCATGGCATCGTACTGGTCGTGGACAGTACGTTTGCTACGCCATACCTTCTGCGCCCGCTTGCGTACGGGGCGGACATCGTGGTTCATTCCGCCACTAAGTTTATCGGAGGACATGGCACGGCCCTTGGCGGAGTCATTATCGACGGCGGCCGATTCGACTGGGACGCATCCGGGAAGTATCCGCAGCTGACTGAGCCGGATCCCAGCTATCATGGCGTCATATTTACCAAAGCGGCAGGGGAGGCCGCATTTGTGACCAGAATCCGCGCGGTGCTGTTAATGGATATGGGAGCGACCATCGCGCCGCTTCATGCGTTTTTGTTCCTGCAAGGGATAGAAACCTTATCTCTTAGGGTGGAGCGTCATGTACAAAATACATTAAAAGTAGTAGAATATCTTGAGAAGCATCCCAAGGTAGAGCGGGTGAACCATCCGGCGCTGCCAGACAGCAGATATCATGGCCTGTATCAGAAATATTTTCCAAAGGGAGGCGCATCCATCTTTACTTTCGAGATCAAGGGCGGGGAGGAAGAGGCCAGAAGATTCATCGATCACTTGCAGATATTCTCTCTGCTTGCCAATGTGGCCGATGTGAAATCCCTGGTGATCCATCCTGCTAGTACCACCCATTCCCAGATGACGGAGGAAGAACTAAAAGCCTCGGGGATCCAAAAGAACACAGTACGCCTTTCCATCGGGACAGAGCATATTGATGATATTATTGAAGATCTTGAACAGGCATTTCAGGCAGTATAGACGGTGATAGAACGCATATCATGGAAGAAGGACGATCTATTATATTAATATGGAGGAGACAGACATGGGAAAAGTATACCAGAATGTAGAAGAATTAATCGGAAAGACGCCTCTAATGGAGGTGTCGAGGATTGAAGAGGTGGAAAAACTGGAAGCCAGGATCTACGCGAAGCTGGAACTATTCAATCCGGCGGGAAGCGTTAAAGACAGAGTGGCGTTCTCCATGATCCTGGATGCGGAGGAGAAGGGGCTGATTAGCCCCGGAGCAACGATCATTGAGCCAACCAGCGGCAATACCGGTATCGGCCTGGCAGCCATAGCCGCGTCAAGAGGATACAAGGCCATTTTCACCATGCCGGAGACGATGAGCATCGAGAGAAGGAAACTCTTAAAAGGCTATGGAGCCGAGATTGTGCTAACGGACGGCAAGGCTGGCATGACAGGAGCGATAAAGAAGGCGGAAGAACTGGCGGGCGAGATGGACAATGCCATTGTCCTGGGACAGTTTGTGAATGAATCCAATCCCAAAGCACACATCAATACTACCGGGCCGGAGATCTGGGAGGATACGGACGGGAAGGTAGATATATTCGTGGCTGGCGTAGGAACTGGGGGGACAATTACGGGAACCGGCAGATATCTCAAGGAAAAGAATCCGCTAATCCAGGTAGTGGCAGTGGAACCATCCGATTCTCCCGTGCTCTCGGGCGGCAAGCCGGGACCTCATGGCCTGCAGGGAATCGGCGCGGGATTCGTGCCGGAGATTCTGGATACGGATATCTATGATGAGATATTAAAGGTGGAGAATGAGGAGGCCTATCAGGCTGCCCGCCTGATCGCAAGGAAGCAGGGGATTCTGGTAGGGATCTCGTCAGGGGCCGCGCTTCACGCTGCAATCCAACTGGCGAAGAGGCCGCAGAACGCAGGAAAGACCATCGTCGCGCTGCTTCCGGACACGGGTGAGAGATACCTTTCAACCCCGCTGTTTGACTAATCATTTCTCTTGACGAAATGCCCGTAAGCGTGTAAAGTATATAGTGCTAATTACCAATAAAAGATACGAATCAAACAGTAGAGGATATAAGGTATGATTACACTGACGGGGAAAAAGGTGTCCGAGGGCATAGCCATCGGGAAACTGTCTTTTTACAAGAGAGATACGAAGGAGAATCGTCGCATCTATGTAAAGGATGTGGAGAAAGAGGTCATGCGTTTCCAGAAGGCCCGGCAGAAGGCAATATTGGAATTGAAGATTCTCTATGACACAGCGGCGAAGGAAGTGGGAGAAGCCAATGCCGCTATCTTTGAGATGCAGCAGGCAATCCTGGAAGACCGGGATTTTATAGATCAGATTACGAATATCATCGCGACTCAGAAACTGAATGCAGAATATGCCATCCAAAGCGTAGCGCAAGGCTTTATATCAGATGCGGTAGCGAAGGAGAAAGACTATGTGCAAGGACACGATGCAGACGTGAAAGATGTGGCAAACCGTGTCCTTCGCATTCTGTCCAGAGGATGGAAAGACAAGATGCTGACGGATGAGCCTTTTGTACTGGCGGCGGGCGAACTGTACCCGAGCGAGGCAGTGCAGCTGGATAAGACCAAGGTGCTGGGGTTTGCCACGCGGTATGGAACGATCAATTCCCATACGGCGGTACTGGCGCGCACGAAAGGAATCCCCTCTGTCATTGGACTTGGAGAGGCGCTTAAGAAAGATTATGAAGGCAAGATGATCATCGTTGACGGTTTTGAGGGCAAGGTTTATATTGAGCCTGATTATACTACGATTACCAGGATGAAGCAGAAGCAGGATGAGAAGCACACCCATGTGAAGAACCTGGAGCGTCTGAAAGGAAAGGACAATATTACCCAGAGCGGCCAGAGGATTGATGTCTGCGCCAATATTGGAAGCCGGGAAGATGTAGAGAATGTTATCCGCTGTGACGCAGGCGGAATCGGACTGTTCAGGAGTGAATTCCTGTACATGGAGAATGGGGCCAAGCCTCCGACAGAGGAACAGCAGTTCCAGGCATACAAGCTGGCGGCAGAATCCATGGGCTCGAAAAAGGTGGTCATCCGTACTGCCGACCTTGGAGGAGATAAAGTGGCAGAGTGCCTGGATCTGGGCGAGGATGCCAATCCAGCCATAGGGTATCGTGGAATCCGCGTCTCCCTGGATAAGGAAGAACTATTCAAGACCCAGTTGCGGGCAATTCTGCGGGCATCCGCGTTCGGGAATCTGTCGATCATGTTTCCGATGATAACATCCATTGAAGAAGTGACACATGCCAAGGTCATGCTGGAAAGAGCCAAGAGAGAATTAAAGGATGAAAAGACTTCCTTTGATGAGGAGATTCCTGTAGGCGTTATGATAGAGACTCCGGCGGCCGTCATGATAAGCGGAGAATTAGCCAGAGAGGTTGATTTCTTCAGTATTGGAACCAATGACCTGTCCCAGCTTACTCTGGGAATGGACAGACAGAACGGCAAGATTGATAAGTTCTATGATCCGCATCATCCGGCATTGCTTAAGATGATTCGGATTATTGCCAATAATGTACATCTGGAAGGCAAGCATATCAGCATCTGCGGAGATCTGGCGGCAGATTTGGAACTGACGGAATATTTTATCCAGATAGGAATCGATGAACTGTCGGTAGCTCCGAACCAAGTACTGAGCCTTCGCAAGAAGATCAGAGAAATTCAGTAATTTCAGATAAGATGATATAGAATAAGAATAAGAATCACCATGATATCACATGATAATCATGGTGATTTTTCTTTTGCGCCAGCTGTCTATTGTGCATAATTTTTGCCGGTGTGATTTGGTGATTATTTTTGACTGAATATGATTGACTTTGACTGAAAGTGATTGTATCATAAGGATAAAGGTGAACGAAATTGAATGAAGTTGAACGAATATGACTGAGGGAGGGACAGGAGATGCTGGCAGAAGAACGCTACAATGAGATATTAAGGCTTGTAAATGAGAAAAAGACGGTTACCGTACAGGAATTGACGGAGGTGCTTGATACTTCCGAATCGACGATCCGCAGAGATCTGACCACGCTTCATAAGAAGGGAAGCCTGATCAAAGTGCACGGAGGGGCCACGGCTCTTAGCGTGGAAGGAATGACCAGGGACGCATCCCTCACTGTTCGCAGAGATATGAATATAGAGGAAAAGGTAGCAATCGCGAAGTATGCGGCAGCTCTGATTGAAAAGGATGATTTTGTCTATCTGGATGCGGGAAGCAGCGTAGATCTGATGATCGACTATATCGTAGAGCAGGAAGCCATCTATGTCACCAACGCGATTGGCCATGCGCAGAAATTGTTGCAGAAAGGGTGCAGGGTCTTTCTGCTGGGCGGCGAGTTAAAAGAAGTGACAGAGGCAATCGTAGGCGCACAGGCGATCGACAGCCTGAAAAGATATAACTTTACAAAAGGCTTTTTCGGGGCTAACGGAGTACATAGGGAGCGCGGCCTGACGACGCCGGATATTACAGAAGCGCTGGTGAAGGAAAAGGCAATGGAACAGTGCGCGAACCGCTATGTACTGGCGGATTCTACCAAGATCAACCAGATCTCTTCGGTGACCTTCGCCGGATTTGAGGAAGGAATGATCCTGACTACCAGGCTGCGGGATGCGTCCTACAAGGCATGCAAGAATATATTGGAGGTTGGATAAAACATGATTTATACGGTAACATTTAACCCTTCCCTGGATTACGTCATCCAGACGGAAGAACTGGTGCCCGGCAGGATTAACCGGACCACCCATGAATGCATCTACCCGGGAGGAAAGGGAAACAATGTATCAGTGATACTGTCAAACCTGGGACTAAAGAGCAAGGCCCTTGGGTTCGTGGCCGGCTTTACCGGCGAAGCCCTTGAGAAGATGCTCAATGATTATGGGTGCTACACGGATTTTATCAAATTAAAAGAAGGATTTACGCGGATCAATGTAAAAGTCAATGCAAAGGAAGAGACGGAGATCAATGGACAGGGCCCGGTGATTACCAATGAGGCGATCGATCTTTTGTATGAGAAGCTGGATCAGCTGGAGGAAGGGGATGTACTGGTGCTTGCGGGAAGCATTCCCAATACGCTGCCCTCGGATATGTATGAGCGGATCATGGAAAGACTTGAAGGCAGGAATATCCGGGTGGCGGTAGATGCCACAAAGGAACTGCTGCTAAATGTGCTAAAATACCATCCTTTCCTGATAAAGCCCAACAATCATGAACTGGGCGAGATGTTTGGAACTACCATTGAGACGCAGGAAGAGATCATCGAATATGCGGGAAGACTAAAGGAGATGGGGGCCAGGAATGTGCTGGTGTCAATGGCCGGTGACGGCGCGCTTCTCCTGGCGGAGGACGGAAGCATTCATAGCGGGAAGCCTCCCAAAGGCAAGGTACTCAATTCCGTAGGGGCAGGCGATTCTATGGTGGCGGGATTTTTAACCGGATACCTGAATACCGGAGATTATGAAAAGGCGTTCAGACTGGGAGTCGCAACCGGAAGTGCAACGGCATTTCTTTATTGGCTGGCAGCCAAAGAGGATGTAGCGAGGCTGCTTAATGAGGATCCAAAGGAATATGGATTATAGGAGGGAAAAAGAGATGAAAATTGTAGACTTGCTCAGGAAAGAGAGCATTAACCTAAATGGAGAGGTCCGCTCAAAGAAGGAGACCATTGACCAGATGGTAGATCTTATGGCTGCGGGAGGCAACATTGCGGACGTGGATATATACAGAGAAGGCGTATATAAAAGAGAAGAGGAAGGTACCACGGGGATTGGGGAAGGAATCGCGATCCCGCACGCCAAGACTGATGCCGTCAAGGCACCGGGGCTAGCGGCCATGGTGGTGAAGGAAGGCGTGGACTATGATTCTCTGGATGGAGAGCCGGTTCATTTGATCTTCCTGATTGCCGCGCCGAATACAGAAGACAATGTTCATCTGGAAGTATTGAGCAGGCTTTCCATGCTGCTGATGGATGACGGATTCCGTGAGAATCTTATGAGTGCCGGGACAAAGGAGGAATTCCTGGGCTATATCGACGCCGCGGAAAAAGAGAAGTTCCCCGAAGAATCCAAAGAGCAGAAGGAAAATGATAAAGAGGATAAAAAAGGCTATCAGATTCTGGCAGTCACCGCGTGCCCGACCGGTATCGCCCATACCTATATGGCGGCCGAAAGCCTGGAGAACAAGGCGAAAGAGATGGGCTACACGATCAAAGTCGAGACCAACGGGTCAGGCGGGGATAAAAATGTGCTGACAGCCGATGAGATCGCCGGATGCGACTGCATCATCATCGCTGCGGATAAGGATGTAAAGATGGCAAGATTCGATGGCAAGCCAGTCATTATTACGAAGGTTGCTAACGGAATCAGCAAAGCCGAAGAACTGATTACGGAAGCCATGAGCGGCAAGGCGCCAATCTATCGCAGCAAAGGCACGGATGAGGCGGCGTTAAGCCAGGACGGGGAAGGCCTGGGAAGAAAGATCTACAAAAGCCTGATGAACGGCGTATCCCATATGCTTCCATTCGTGATCGGCGGCGGCATCCTGATCGCCCTGTCCTTCCTGGTGGACAGCGCCAATGCGGGAGCCGCGGACTTTGGATCCGGGACGCCGCTTGCGTTGTTCTTCCATACGGTGGGCAATACTGCGTTTGGCATGATGTTCCCAATCCTGGCCGGATATATCGCGATGTCAATTGCGGACAGGCCGGCGCTGATGCCCGGTATCGTGGGCGGATTACTTGCCAAGGCAGGAACATCCGTATTCCTGCCGGAAGACCAGTGGGTATCTTCCGGCTTCTTCGGAGCGCTGATTGCCGGCTTCGTTGCAGGCTACCTGATGGTGCTGATTAAGAAACTGCTAGATAAGCTGCCCAAATCCCTGGAAGGCACCAAGCCGGTACTGCTGTATCCTTTCCTTGGCATCCTGGCAATGGGGGCGATTATGATATTCCTTGTAAACCCTCCGGTAGGAGCCTTTAATACCTGGCTGAATGATATGCTGGCAGGCATGGGAGAATCCAGCAAGATCCTGCTGGGAGCCGTCTTAGGCGGGATGATGTCCATTGACTTCGGAGGACCATTCAACAAGGCGGCCTACGTGTTCGGAACAGCGGCCATTGCAAGCGGCCAGATTGACATCATGGCAGCAGTCATGATCGGGGGCATGACGCCGCCAATCGGCATCGCGCTGGCGACTACCTTCTTTAAAAACCGGTTTACCAAGAGTGAGAAGCAGACCACGGTTACGAACTATATCATGGGTCTATCCTTTATTACGGAAGGGGCCATTCCTTTTGCCGCATCCGATCCGCTAAGAATCATACCTCCATGCGTAGTGGGCTCTGCAGTGGCAGGGGCATTGTCCATGGCATTTGGATGTGGTTCAAGAGCTCCTCACGGAGGAATCTTCGTTATCGGGATCGTGGAGAATGCGCCGATGTTTCTTCTGGCGCTGGCAATCGGGGCCGTGGTAACCATGGCAGGAATTATACTTTTGAAAAAACCGCTTCCTGTAGAAAAACAATAGACAGCGAAAATAAAAATAATTATAATAAAGAAGAGGAGAATGAAACGATGAAAGAATTCCAGTACACCATTACGGACCCGGAGGGAATCCATGCAAGACCAGCTGGCCTGCTGGTTAAGAAGGCCAACGAATTTACATCCAAGATTATGATTGGAAAGGGCGGCAAAAGCGCGGATGCCAAGAGAATCTTTGGAGTTATGGGCCTTGGAGCCAAAAAAGGCGACGAGATATTCATGACGGCAGAAGGCGCGGATGAGGATACGGCGGCCCAGGCACTGGAAACATTTTTAAAAGAGAACCTGTAAAAGGGGATGATGAAAAGATGATTACACTAACAGGAAAAAGCGTATTTGGCGGAGTCGCAATCGGCAAGATTGCATTTTACAAACGAAATGAGATTACGATCAAAAGGATTCATGTGGATGATACCGAAGGGGAAGTAAAGAGATTCGAGACGGCGAAGGAAAAGGCAGTGGCCCAGCTTCAGGAATTATATGATAAGGCGATGGAGGACGTGGGCGAATCCAATGCCATGATATTCGAGATCCATCAGATGATGCTGGAGGACCTGGACTATGTAGAGTCTATCGTAAATATCATTACCACCCAGGAAGTGAATGCCGAATATGCTATTGGCACCACGGCAGATAACTTTGCAGCCATGTTCCAGGCTATGGATGATGCATATATGCAAGGACGGGCAGCCGATGTAAAGGATGTATCCGAACGGCTTCTTCAGGTGCTGTCCGATAACAGCACCGATGCAATGAAGATGGATGAGCCGGCGATCATCGCTGCGGATGACCTGGTTCCAAGCGAGACGGTACAGCTGGATAAAGAGAAAGTACTGTCCTTCATCACCATGCATGGATCTGCCAATTCACATACTGCCATTCTTGCAAGGACGATGAACATACCAGCAGTGATTTCTCTTGGAGAAGACCTGAAAAAGGAGTATGACGGGAAACTTGCCATTGTTGACGGACTGGAAGGAAAGGTCTACATCGAGCCGGATGCAAAGACCATGGAGGCCATGCAGGAAAAGCAGAGGAAGGACCAGGAGCAGAAGGAACTTCTGGAGCAGTTAAAAGGCAAGGAGAACATAACAAAGAGCGGACAGAAGGTAAATCTGTACGCGAATATCGGAAACCTTGCCGATGTAGGCGCTGTTCTCAAAAATGACGCTGGCGGCATCGGGCTGTTTCGAAGCGAGTTCCTCTATCTGGAAAGCGAGACGTATCCGACAGAAGAACAGCAATTTTCCGTATATAAGACGGTGGCGGAGAATATGGCCGGCAGAAAGGTCATTATCCGAACCCTGGATATCGGCGCTGACAAGCAGGTGGATTACTTTGGGCTTTGCAAGGAAGAGAATCCGGCCATGGGATACCGGGCAATCCGTATCTGCCTTACAAGGCCGGAGATATTCAAGACCCAGCTTAGGGCATTGTACCGGGCATCCGCATTCGGACAGATCGCGATCATGTTTCCTATGATCATATCGGTCAATGAAGTGCGAAGAATCAAGGAAATCATTGAGGAAGTGAAGAAGGAACTGACGGAAGAAGGGATTGCCTTCCGGGAGGATGTAGAACTGGGCGTCATGATCGAGACGCCGGCGGCAGTCATGGTGAGCCGGGAACTGGCAAAGGAGGTTGATTTCTTCAGTGTCGGAACCAACGACCTGACGCAGTATACGCTGGCGATCGACCGCCAGAACCAGCAATTGGACGCATTCTACGACTCCCATCACCCCGCGGTCCTGGAGATGATCCGCATGGCAGCGGCGAATGCCCATGCAGAAGGAAAATGGATTGGCATCTGCGGGGAACTGGCGGCGGACTTAAGCCTTACGGAGACATTCCTTGAGATGAAGATTGACGAGCTTTCCGTGGCGCCTGGCATGGTGCTGCCACTTAGAAAACGGATCAGGGAAGTCCGGTAATAGTTATTGATAACAATAATTAATAGATAGACCCATTTACTTTATGGGTCTATTTTGTTAATATTAACTTGTTATTGTTTCTAATGATGAGAGACGAAAAGGAGGGAAACACATGTTAGAAAAGTTTTTTAAACTGAGTGAGAATGGCACGGATGTAAAGACTGAGATCCTGGCCGGAATCACGACATTTATGACAATGGCCTATATCCTTGCTGTTAATCCCAGCATTCTTTCCGCTACAGGAATGGATCAGGGAGCCGTATTTACTGCTACGGCGCTGGCATCTTTGATTGGCACATTGCTGATGGCATTATTTGCGAATTATCCGTTTGCACTGGCTCCGGGCATGGGACTGAATGCTTACTTTGCATACACGGTTGTCCTGGGAATGGGATACAGCTGGGAGGTTGCGCTTACCGCCGTATTCGTGGAAGGTATTATATTTATCATCCTTTCGCTTACCAACGTGCGTGAAGCGATCTTCAATGCGATTCCGAAGAACTTAAAGGCTGCTGTCAGCGTAGGTATTGGTCTGTTTATCGCATTTATCGGCCTGCAGAACGCAAAGATCGTTATCGGAGGCTCCACGCTTCTCCAACTGTTCTCTGTGGACAAGTACAATGAGGCAAATGGAGTGGCAGCATCCTTTAATTTCCAAGCGTGGGGTTAAATCCACCGCCTTTAGGCGGTATGGCTTTAGCCATCTTTCCTAAAAGAGTAGAGCGTGATATACTGTAGGCG
>JABLTT010029228.1_pt1 | contig 11366 bp, 9 predicted proteins | sample 7160061 | NCBI WGS metagenome assembly JABLTT01 (sample SAMN14651232, study PRJNA627086) | human gut metagenome | isolation source: feces | host: Homo sapiens | reverse complement strand
GGAGGAGGGTAAGCCTGCCCGTAGGGGCGGCCCTTGTGGCCGCCCGCCCCTTCGCGCCGGGTGGTGTGCGCGGCTCCGCCGATTGCGGGCGGGGATAAACCCCGCCCCTACAATGCCAGAGGAGGGTAAGCTTGCCCGTAGGGGCGGCCCTTGTGGCCGCCCGCCCCTTCGCGCCGGGTGGTGTGCGCGGCCTTGTCGAATACGGGCGGGTGTGGGCACCCGCCCCTACGTTTCCGGCACAGGCACACACTCGTTCGCCGCCCCTGGAAGTCCGTAGAGGGCGACGCCCCAGGGCGGCTTCTCTTGCCCTGCGGGGCCATTCCCCTTCTGCCTACATCGCTCCGCCCCTACCAAATGGCCCCGTTTTGTGGTATCCTAGGAAAAAAGGAGGCGGTGGACATGGTGCTCTGGCTGGGGGAGGGGGACGCCTATGCCCTGCTGGGGGAGCTTCTGCGGGCGGAGTACGGACTGGGGGTTCTCCCGGCGATGGCGCGGGGGGCGGACGGCAAGCCTTACTTTCCGGGGGAGCCGGAGCTGCACTTCAATGTGAGCCACAGCGGGGGCCTGGCCCTCTGCGGCGCGGGGGAGGCCCCCCTGGGGGTGGACGTGGAGGTGCTGCGCCCCCGCCGCCCCGGGCTGGCGCGGTATGTGTGCTCGGAGGCGGAATCCGCCTGGCTGGAGCGGCAGGGCGGGGACTGGGGGGCGTTTTACACCCTCTGGACGTTGAAGGAGGCCAGGGTCAAATGCACCGGGGAGGGTCTGCGGCGGCCCCCCCGGGACATCGCCGTTCCTCTCCTCCGGCCGGGGGAGACGGGAGAGCTGGATGGGCTGGTCTTTTCCGCCTTTTCCGGCGAAACCTGGCGGGCGGCGGCCTGCTGCCCAACCCCTCAGGGCCCGTTGGAGCTCTTTGTTAGAAATTCTTAATGGCTTTTTAAGAATTCGAGCGAGGTTTTCTAAAGAATCCTCCTTTATACTGATATATGAAAAGGAGGGAACACCGTGAATATTCTGATTCTCACCGGAAAATTCGGCATGGGCCACTGGTCGGCCTCCCAGTCCCTGCGCCAGCAACTGCTGCGGGCGTTCCCCGGGGCGGAGGTGGAGGTGCTGGACTTCGTGGCGGAGGCCATGCCCAACGCCTCGGAGGCCATGTATAAGTGCTTCAACCTGCTGGTGACCCGTGGCAGCGGGCTGTTCAACCTCTACTACAAGCTGACCCAGGATCTGCCCGCCGACGCCCGCCCCCTGTTTGAGACTTTGTTCCTGGACAAACTGGAGGAGCTTGTCGCCGCCCGGCGGCCCGACGCGGTGATCGCCACCCACCCCCTCTGCGCCCGGATGGTGTCCCGCTGGAAGGGGGAGACGGGGAGCGCCCTGCCCCTCATCACCTGCGTCACCGACCTGTCCAGCCATTCCGAGTGGATTCACAAATACACCGACTGCTATCTGGTGGGCTCCAACGACATCCGCAGCCGCCTGGCCGCCAAGGGGGTAGACCGGGACATCATCTGCGTCACCGGCATCCCCGTCCGCTGCGAGTTCAAGCGGCCGGTGCGCCGCCGCCCGGGCCGGGAGCGCAACCTGCTCATCATGGGGGGCGGGCTGGGCCTGCTGCCCAAGCGGGACAGCTTTTATGAGGCGCTGGACGCCCTGCCCGGCGTCCACACCACCATTATCACCGGCAACAACCGCAAGCTCTACGACCGCCTGGCGGGCAAGTATGCCCACATCGAGGTGCTGGGTTTCACCGACCGGGTATACGACTACATGGCCCGGGCGGATCTGGTGCTCACCAAGCCCGGCGGCATTACCCTGTTTGAGACCATCTTCTCCGAGCTGCCCATCCTGGCGTGGGAGCCCTTTCTGGAGCAGGAGAAGAACAACGCCCGCTTCCTGGTGAAGCGGGGCCTTGGCCGCGTAGCGGCCAAGGAGCCCGAGGAGTGCCTGTCCGCCATTCGCGCGCTGATCTACGACGACGAGACGCTGGAGTGGATGGCGGGCAACATGCGGGCCATGAAGGGACAGTTGGAGGAGGAGAGCCTCAACCGCATGCTGGCGGGCCTGGAGGCCGAGAAGGGGGTACGCGTCGGATGAACCGGAAAAAGTCCTTGGTGGGGATCGGCCTGATCGCGGCGCTGATGGCCCTCACCGGCTGGCTGCTGTTCAGGGACCAGCCCGTTACCCGGCTGCTCCACACCCTGGGCCAGCTCAGGCCCGGCTGGCTGCTGCTGGGGCTGGCTCTCATGCTGGCCTTCGTGGGGTGTGAGGCCACGTGCTCCCACCTGATCCTGGGACGGCTGGGCCACCGGGCCCCCCTGCGCCGCTGCCTGGGCTACTCCTTCGTGGGCTTCTATGTCAGCTCCATCACCCCGTCGGCCACCGGCGGACAGCCCGCCCAGATCTACTACATGTCCAGGGACGGCGTGCCCGCCGCCCACGGGGCCCTCAACATGATGCTCATCGCCGTGTGTTATCAGGTGGTGGTCATCGGCTACGCCCTGGCGGTGGCGCTGCTCCGCTTTGATCTGGTGGCCAACCTGGGGGGCGGGCTGGGCCTGCTCCTGCTGTTCGGCGCGGTGGTCAACGGCGCGCTGACGGCGGGGATGCTCTGCCTCATGTTCCTGCCCAATGCGGCCAGAAGGCTCACTGGCGGCGTACTGAGCCTGCTGGTGCGCGTCCGTCTGGTCCGCCGCCCGGAGGAGGCCAGGGAGAAGCTGGAGAAGCAGATGGAGGAGTACCGCCGGGGGGCGGACTGCGTCAGGCGCAACCCCGCCCTGGTGCCTGCTCTGCTGGGCCTCACCTTCTGCCAGCTCACCGCCCTGTTTTCCGTCCCGCTGGTGGTGTACCACGCCTTCGGCCTGACCGGCAGCGGGGCGCTGGACATCATCGGCACCCAGGCCCTGGTCACCCTGGCGGTGGCCTCCCTGCCCCTGCCCGGGGCGGTGGGCGCCTCCGAGGGCGGCTTTGTGGCGGCCATGCGGCTCTTCTTCGGCGCCGGACTGGTGACCCCGGCGGTGCTGGTCTCCCGAGGCATCAGCTTCTATTCCTTCCTGCTGCTCAGCGGCTGCGTCACGCTGCTGGTGCACCTGCGCACCCGGAACCGGCAGCCTGTGGCGGTGTCCCCCCGGCTCCCTAAGACCGCCCGGGGCACAGTTGTCACCTGAGCGCCGTTTTGCCTCTTGTGCGGCGGCCCGTCCTGCATTATAATGTGAATACGTTTCACGCAGGAGGGGCAAGCTATGAAGTATTTGGGAATTGATCTGGGCGGCACCAACGTGGCCGCCGCCGTGGTGGACAGCGAGGGGACCATCCTGGGCAAGGTGAGCCTGCCCACCCCGAGAGGGGCGGAGGCGGTGGCCGACCAGATGGCCGCGGCCGCCCGCGGGGCGGCGGAGGCCGCCGGCACGGCGCTGGACGAGGTGGTATCGGTGGGCATCGGCGCTCCCGGCGCCATTGAGCCGGACACCGGCGTGATCAAATACTGGTCCAATCTGGACTTCACCAATGTGCCCATCACCGCCCTGATGAAGGCGCGGCTGGACAAGGAGATCCTGCTGGAGAACGACGCCAACGCCGCTGCCCTGGGGGAGTACGCCGCGGGCGCTGGCAAGGGAAGCCAGTCCATGGTGGCCGTCACCCTGGGTACCGGCGTGGGGGGCGGCGCAATCCTCAACGGGAAGCTCTACACCGGCTTCAATTACGCGGGCATGGAGATCGGCCACTTCGTCATCGAGCACGGCGGGCGGCTGTGCACCTGCGGACGCCGGGGCTGCTTCGAGGCCTACTGCTCCGCCACCGCCCTCATCAAGCGCACCCGCCAGGCGATGGAGGAGGACCGCACCTCCAGGCTGTGGGAGCTGGCGGGGAGTCTGGAGGGGGTCAACGGCCGCACTCCTTTTGACGCCGCCGCCCAGGGCGATCCCGCTGCGGGCAAGGTCATCGACGAGTATGTGGACTACCTGGGCTGCGGGGTGGCCAGCCTGGTCAACATCTTCCAGCCGGAGGTCATCTGCATCGGCGGCGGCCCCTCCGCCCAGGGGGAGACCCTGATGGCCCCGGTGCGCTACATCCTCAACCGGGAGGACTACGCGCGCAACAACCTCCACCGCACCCGGCTGGTACGGGCGGCCCTGGGCAACGACGCGGGCCTCATTGGCGCGGCGTTGCTGCCGCTGTTCCGGTAGAGCTCCAGGGCTGAACTCCGCTCCGGCGCCGCAACGTCAACGGAGGACCTCCCTTACGGCAGGTCCTCCGTTCTTTCGTACCCGGCGCAGGGGCCCTCTTCCGGGGCCGCTGGCTCTGCCCCGCCCTCCTCCGGCGGGAAAAGGAGCAGGGAGAGCCCGAACAGAATGGCCGCCGTGATGGCGATGGCCTGTACCTTGTGCTCCTCCAGCCAGGGACGGTAGGGCTCCAGGGGCGGGACTTTCCCGGCCGCCGCGTAGAGCGCCACCGCAACCACCACGCACAGGGCCAGCCGGGTGACGGTCTGTTGTTTGTCCGGTTTGGTTTCCATAGGCGCCGCCTCCTTCTCTCCATGTATAGCGGGGGACAGGGCTGGGTAGACCAGCAGGCTGCTTCGGATGTGAAAAAACGGTAAATTTTGAGGGGGCGTACTTGTCCCACCCGGCGCGATCCACTATACTACAGAGGTATCGGACCGAATTTTGAGGAAATCAGAGGCGGAAGCATGAAACGCAAGCACACAAAGCAGCCGGCCGCGCAGGTCCCGGCCCCCCAGCCCCGGCGGGAGGTGGCCCGGCTCAGCCCCGATCCGGAGCAGGGGCTCACCCTGCACCAGGTAAAAGAGCGGCAGCAGAACGGCTGGGCAAACGACCCGGTGGACTCCCCCACCAAGACGGTGGGGCAGATCGTGCGCGAAAACGTCTTTACCTTCTTCAACTTCATCTTTGTGGTGCTGGCGGCCCTGCTGGTGGCGGTGGGCTCCTTCGACGACATGCTCTTTCTGCTCATCGCCGTGGCCAATACCGGCATTGGCATCGTTCAGCAGCTCCGCTCCAAGCAGACCGTGGACAAGCTCAACCTGCTGGCCGCCCCCCGGGCCAACGTAGTGCGGGAGGGGAACCTGATCTCCGTGCCCGCCGCCCAACTGGTGCGGGATGACGTGGCGGAGCTGGCCTCCGGCGACCAGATCCCCGCCGACGCCACCGTCCTCTCCGGCCAGGTGCAGGTCAACGAGGCCCTCATCACCGGCGAGGCCGACGCCATCACCAAGGCCCCCGGCGACGAGCTGCTCTCCGGCGCCTTCGTGGTGTCCGGCCGCTGCCGGGCCCGGCTGGACCGGGTGGGGGCGGAGTCCTACGCCGCCCGCCTCACCCTGGAGGCCAAGAAGGATGTCACCGTGGGCAAGAGCGAGATGATGTCCTCCCTGGACAAGCTCATCCGCATCATCGGCATCCTGCTCATCCCCATCGGCGTGGCCCTGTTCGTCAAGGAGTTCGTCTTCCTGGAGCGCACCGCCCAGGAGGCGGTGGTGTCCATGGTGGCCGCCCTCATCGGCATGATCCCCGAGGGGCTCTACCTGCTGACCAGCGTGGCCCTGGCGGTGAGCATGATTCGCCTGGCCCAGGGCAAGGTGCTGGCCCAGGATATGAACTGCATCGAGACCCTGGCCCGGGTGGACGTTCTGTGCGTAGACAAGACGGGCACCATCACCGAGCCCCACATGGAGGTAGGGGAGGTGGTGTACCTGGACGAGGAGAAGTACGCCGAGACTGTGGTCACCGAGACCCTTAACGCCTTTTACCAGTCCATGGAGGCGGACAACGACACCGCCCGGGCCATGGCCCAGAAATTCCACGGCAAGTCCCTGTGGCACGCCGCCCAGACCATCCCCTTCACCTCCGCCACCAAGTGGAGCGCGGCGGTGTTCCCCGGCCACGGCGCCTTCGTGGTGGGCGCCCCGGAGTTCATCATGGGGAACCGCTACGCCGATCTGAAGGAGGCGGTGGACCCCTGGTCAGAGAAGGGCTACCGGGTGCTGCTGGTGGCCGAGTACGGCGGGGCGCCCGATCAGAAGGGGCTGGACCCCCGGCGGGTGTCCCCCATGGCCCTGGTGGCCCTGTCCAACCGCATCCGCCCGGCGGCCCCCAAGACCTTCCGCTACTTCGCCGAGCAGGGGGTGGCCGTGAAGGTCATCTCCGGTGACAACCCCGTCACTGTCTCCGAGGTGGCCCGCCAGGCGGGCATCGAGGGGGCGGAGAAGTACGTGGACGCCGCTACCCTCCGCTCCGATGAGGACATCGCCCGCGCCGTGCGGGAGTACACCGTCTTCGGCCGGGTCACCCCCAACCAGAAGCGCAAGCTGGTGCGCGCCCTCCAGCGGCAGGGCCACACCGTGGCCATGACCGGCGACGGCGTCAACGACGTGCTGGCCCTCAAGGACGCCGACTGCGGCATCGCCATGGCCTCCGGCTCCGACGCCGCCTGCCACGCCGCCCAGCTCGTGCTCCTCAACTCCGACTTCTCCGCCATGCCCAAGGTGGTGGCCGAGGGGCGGCGGGTCATCAACAATATCCAGCGGGCCGCCGCCCTCTATCTGGTGAAGAATATCTTCTCCTTCCTGCTGGCCCTCATCTCCCTGTTCGCCACCTTCCCCTATCCGGTCACCCCCCTCCAGCTCTCCCTGCTCAGCGCCGTCACCATCGGCGTGCCCTCCTTCTTCCTGGCCCTGGAGCCCAACCACAGTCTGGTAAAGGGCAAGTTCCTGTCCAACGTGTTCCGCGCCGCCCTGCCCGGCGGACTCACCGACCTGTTCGTGGTGCTGGGGGTGGAGATTTTCTTCCTCACCTTCGGCTTCAGCGAGGCGGAGCTGTCCACCATGTCGGCGATCCTCCTTATCGTCATCGGTATCATGGTACTCTATGAGGTCTGTAAGCCCTTTGACTGGAAGCGGCGGGTGCTGTGGGGGGCCATGGCCGGCTCCTCGGCGGTGACAATCCTCGGCTTCGGCGGCAGCTTCGGCCTCAGCCCCCTGGGCACGCAGGCCTTCCTGGTGCTGCTGGTGTTCCTGGGCCTGGCCTACTCCATCATGCGCTTCATGCTGGGGCTGTTCGACCAGGGGGAGCGCCTGCTGAACCGTGGGCGGCACCTGCGGAAACGGAGGTAGCGCATGCACATTCGCCCCTATCGCAGCTCCGACTGCCCGGCCCTGGCGGAGCTGTTTTATCAGACGGTTCACACCGCCTGCGCCGGGGACTACAGCCCCGAGCAGCTCGACGCCTGGGCGGACGGCCGGGTGGATCTGGCCGCCTGGGACGCCTCCTTCCGCGCCCACGACACCCGGGTGGCGGTGGAGGGAGGCGTGATCGTCGGCTTTGCCGATCTGGGGCCGGACGGTTACCTGGACCGCCTCTATGTCCACAGGGACTGGCAGGGGAGGGGGGTGGCCTCCGCCCTCCCCGCCGCCCGCATCACCCATGCCTCCATCACCGCCCGGCCCTTCTTTGAGCGGCGGGGCTGGCATGTGGTGAAGGAGCAGCAGGTGGAGCGCCGGGGGGTGCTCCTCACCAACTTTGTCATGGAGCGGTCATGCCCGCCGCCTTCCCGCCCTGTGTAGGGCGCGGCTCCCTGACGCGCCGCTTTTGCCGCGTTCCGGCAGGCCCCCGCCGCCGTTTTTCCCCGTGCAAGCGGGCCTTGCGTGACAAACGGGAGGTTCTCTGCTACGATGGAGGGGAGAGGGGGGAGGCGTATGCACGACATCGCCCGCAATCTGAAGCGTCTGCGGCGGCAGAGGGGGCTGACCCAGGAGGAGCTGGCCGCCCGGCTCCACGTGACCCGGCAGGCGGTGAGCAACTGGGAGCGGAACCGGAACCTGCCCGAGCTGGAGATACTCCTCTCCGCGGCGGAGCTTCTGGGGGTCGGCGTGGACGAGCTGCTCTATGGTCCCCGGCCGGCGGAGGGAGTGGCGGCCCCGGCAAACCGGCGGAGGCGCACGGTTACCGCCGGGGCGCTGTGGGCCGCCTGGGCGGCGCTGTGGCTGGCCTACCAGCTCTGGGCGCTCCCGGCGCTTGAGGCGATGTACGATAAATATGACTACTCTGCGGCGGGCTGGCTGCTGCTCTGCCCCGCCCTGAATCTGCTGCTGGGAATGGCGGTGTGCGCCCTGGTCTCTATCTGGCGGGAGCTCCGCCCCCGGCGGCTGGCGTTCCGGCGTGCCCTGTTCTGGGCGGGGGTGGGCTGCGCGGCCCTGCTTCTTCTGGGCGTGCTGCTGTTGCCTGTGCACGGGGTTCTTGTGGCCCTTCATGAGTCCGCCATCCCTTATCTGCTCTGCGGAGGTCTGCTCTTCTGCGGCTGGGGGCGAAAAGCGGGTTGATTTCCCGGGTGTTTTCCGGTAAAATGGAAGCGCGGAGGTTTTCTCCGCGCTTACTCTTTGGATAAAGGGGGTATTCTTCTTGCTGAAGGTACTCTATCTGTTGAATTTCGCGGGCAAGGCGGGAACCGAGCGGTACGTGGAGACCCTGGTGAAGTATCTCTCCGCCGACGGGCTGGTGCAGCCCTTCTTCGCCTACAACGAGGGCGGGCTGCTGGTGGAGCGGCTGGAGGCCATGGGCGTGCCCTGCCGCCGGGTGGAGATGCGCCGCCGCTTCGACAAAAAGGCCGCCCGTGAACTGGCGAAGCTCTGCGCCGAGTGGGACATCGACCTGGTTCACTGCCACTATCTGCGGGAGCACTACACCGCCCTGCTGGCCAAGAAGTACAATAAAAAAATCCGCGTGGTCTATACCAACCATTTTGTCCTGGCCAACGACTTCGTGACCCGCTTCTCCAACCGCATCATGGACCGGCGGCAGGATCAGATGATCGCCGTGTGCAACAAGGGGAAGGAGCAGCTCGTCGCCAACGGCTGGAGCGCCGACCGCATCCAGGTCATCTTCAACGCCGTGGATCTGGACGCCTGGGCGGGAGACCGCAGCCAGTCCACCCTCCGCGCCGAGCTGGGGCTGGACGACAGCCGCTTCGTTATGCTGTGCGCCTCCCGGTTTGCCGGGGACAAGGGGCACAAGTACCTCATCGACTCGGTCAAGCGGCTGACCGAGCTGTGCGCCGTGCCCTTCACCCTGGTGCTGGCCGGGGACGGCCCCCTGCTGGAGCCTACAAAAGCCCAGGTACAGGAGCTGGGGCTGGAGGACTGCGTGAAGTTCATCGGCTTCCGCAAGGACATCAAGAACCTATATAAGGGTTCGGATCTGTACGTCAACTCCTCCCAGCACGAGGCCCTGTCCTTCCTCATCATCGAGGCCATGGCCGCCGGGCTGCCTGTCATCGCCACCGACATGGGGGGCAACTCCGACATCGTCAACGACGAGGCAGGGTGCGGCATGCTGGTGGAGTACGATAACCCCGACTCCATGGCCGTGGCTATGAAGTGCTTTCTGGAGGACCCGGCTTTCGCAGCCCGGTGCCGGGAGAACGCGCGCAGGACCATCGAGGACAAGTTTGAAATCCACAAAATGGCCAGGGCCACTTACGGCGTGTATGAAAAAGCCCTCCACGATTGATTGCTAGGAGTATTATTTTTTATGTCTATTACTGAAAACAGCCTCTTTGTCCGCTTTTTCCTGTCCCTGTGGCTGTGCTTGAAGAACGCGGCCGCCAACAGTGCCCTGGGGCGGGCCTGCGACCGGCTGGAGGGATGGTTTCTCCGGCAGGCGGAGAACAGCGCCATCTGTACCTTCGTCTGGCGGGAGGGCCGCATCCCCAGGGCGTGGCCCCACAGCATCGCTTGCCGCCTGTTTACCGCCATCATCAACATCCCCTGCGCCCTTTTCAAGGCCGTCTACCGGGCGGGAAAACGGGTGTGGGACGCCAGTCTGTTCTGCCGCCTGATAGGGGCGCTGGGCGGGGCCTCCTTCCTCTTCCTGGGACTGTTCATGATGGTCATGCTCATGACTCCCCATGCTATGTGGAACAACGTCTACGGCCTGATGGGTGCGGTAGCCCTCACCGGGCTTTTTGTGGTGGGCAGTGCCTCGCGCCCCAAACACCGGCTGGAGCTGGACACCCTGGGGCCCTATATGACGCTCTATATGGCCTTTATCTGTATCGCCCTGGCGGGCTCCCTGTCCACCCGCCTCTCCCTGCGCTTCTTCGCCTTCCACCTGACCGGCTTTTTGCTGGTGCTGCTGGTGGTCAGCATGGTGCGCAAGTATGAGCAGCTCCAGCTCATGGTGGCCCTGGCGGTGCTGGGCCTCTCGGTGGCCGCCCTCTACGGCTGCTATCAGAGCTATATCGGCGTGGATATCGTGGCTTCCCAGCAGGATATGAACCTCAATCAGGGCATGCCGGGCCGGGTCTACTCCTTCTTTGACAACCCCAACAACTTTGCCGAGCAGTTGGCCATGCTCCTGCCCCTGAACCTGGCTCTCTTCCTCAATTCCCGCTGGCGGGGGAAGCTCCTTTCCCTGCTCTCCCTGGGGGTGGGGCTGGTGGCCATCGGGGCAACCTACGGCCGTGCCAGTTGGATCGGCCTGGCCGGGGCAGTGCTGGTCTTCCTGGCCCTGCTGAACTGGCGCTGGGTGCCGGTCTTCCTGCTGGTGGGTCTGGCCGCCATCCCCTTCCTGCCCGAGACCATCTACAACCGCATCCTCACCATCTTCAACGCCGGAGAGGATAGTTCGGTTCAGTACCGTTTCGGTATCTATGAGACTACCAGGAACCTGATGGAGGACTACTGGGCGCGGGGCGTCGGCCTGGGCACCGATGTAATGAAGAAGGTCTTCCAGACCTATCCCACCAACTTCGACGGCTCCTATCCGGTTCATACCCACAACAATTATCTCCAGATGTGGGGAGAGACGGGTATACTCGGTCTGCTGGCCTACCTGTCGCTGCTGCTCTATCAACTGAAGTCGGGTGTGAAAAGCTTCTGTGCCGCCCTGGACCCCCGGGTGAAGCGGATGATGGCCGCCGCCATTGGCGCCTTCTGCGGTATACTGGTCATTGGCGTGGCGGAGTACACCTGGTATTACCCCCGCAATATGTTTACCTACTGGTTCCTGTTCGGTGTCATCGGCGCCTGTATCAAGCTGGTGCGTATGGAGCAGGACAAGCAGGCGGCGTAAGAGGAAAATGTCTACCAAATGTCTACCAAAAAGAGCCCGGAACCGTTGCGGTTCCGGGCTCTTTTTGCGCTTGGCATGCCCGGCGTGTCTACCAGATGTCTACCAACGCCACTTTTTGCCGCTCTTTTGTGCCATTTAGAACTGCATGTGGGGGGAATCCCTCCTTTTTCATGGCTTGCAAGGGGCGTCGTACGCCCCTCTGGCTCAAAATTCAGAAGGAGGAAATCCAAATGAGAAACCTCAAGCGGACTCTCAGCCTGGTAATGGCCATGGCCCTGATTGTGG
>JABLTT010008385.1_pt1 | contig 11367 bp, 7 predicted proteins | sample 7160061 | NCBI WGS metagenome assembly JABLTT01 (sample SAMN14651232, study PRJNA627086) | human gut metagenome | isolation source: feces | host: Homo sapiens | reverse complement strand
TTTCCTTATACCGCTTCAGCTCCTCCATTGCGTTTACGAGATAGTCCGAGGCGGCCTTCTGGTCTCCCCACAGCTGTTCCGGAATCACTCGCTGCAATGCCTGCTTGGTCGGTGCTTTGAATACGGTCTTTGGCTTGGCATCCGCAAACAGAAATGCGGTATCGTCCTCTGTCAGCACGTTGCTCTGCGCATCTTCCGCCGCAGTGATGCGCGTGTCATACGCCGCCTTGAGGGCACGCAGGGCGGCAGTCGTCAGCTTTTTCTTGCAATAGCTTGCCAGCTGCCAGCCTTCCTGTTCGCTTGCCTGCTTGAGCTTTTCTATCAGGGCGCGCTGGGTCGCCTTGTTCATGCGCGTCAGCGTCTGCGATGCCGTGCTCACAGGAATGCTTCCGCTGTCCGCCAAGTCAATAATTTCAGGAATGGCAATTTCCGGGATGAACTGCCGTGCGCACTTGATAAAGGACGGCGAGGTTTGATTCTGCTGTGCCAGCTCGGTCAGCGTGTCCGTTCCCTGTGCCGCCGTCTTTCCCTGATGCTTTTCCGCTTGAAACTGCATTTCAAACGCCATGCCCAATTCAGAGATCAATAATTGGTCTCTGCGGTGTACATTGGTCAAAACATAGGTCAAATCGCCCAGTGCAAAGGTGTTCGCCTTTACAGCTTGTAAGTCCAAAACCGTGGCGTTTAACGTGTTGCGTTCGGGATGTTTTTGCTGTACCAATCGCGCGGCGCGCGTGCGCTGCTTGCCGGACAGCACCTCATACATGCCCGGCTGCTGCTCAGACGGAAACACGATGATGTTTTCTACCTGTCCGTCTCGTTCCAAGCTGTTTGCCAGCTGCTCCAGCTTTTCCTGTGCGTAGTCATGGAAAATGGGATTGCCGTTCACATTTTCCCGATGATACGGGATCAGCTTGTCCAGCGGAATGCTGTGCGTCGAACGGTTGCGCTGATCCTGAATGCGCTGTGCTGTGCCGCCTGTCGGAATAATCGGTCTGCCGCCTCGTGCCATGTCACTTCACCGCCTTTATTAGTGCATCGGCAAATGCCGCATAGTCTTTAAGCGCATTGTTTTTGCGATGCATCTGAAATACATTGGTGTGCATGGCTTCCGCCTCACCGAACAGACCTTCCGCCAAACGAATCCATGCCGGAAATACCTGACAGCCCATCTGCTGGGCAATGGTCTCCAATTCGCCGGCAATCGCCTTGCAGGCAAGCACACGCTTGTTGGACATGGTAATCAGGAAGCCCAAGATGCGCAGCTTCGGATTGGTGTTCTGCACATAATACACGGTATCAAAAAATGTCGGGATGCCGCGGATGCTCTGTGCCGTCGCCTTGGTCGGAATGACAATATCATCCGATGCTTCCAGCGCAGCTGTTTGCAGCCAGCCGAGATTTGGCGGCGTGTCGATCAAAATAAAATCATACTGCCCGCGCACCTCATCCACAATCTCTTTGATGGCAGATGTGCCGAGACCCAAGCGGTCCATGTCATAGAGCAGGAACGAAGCGGTAATCAAATCTCCGGACGGCGTATGTACAATGCTGTCCGGCACGCTGAGATTCTCATCCATGATGAGATGGTACAGCGAAGCCTCTCTCCCCTCTTCCTGCTTCTCAAAATCAGAAACCATGTAGGAAGAAGCCGTTGCCTGCGGATCGGTGTCTATCACCAGCACGGTATAGCCGCGGCCAAGGAGACAGCCGGCGGTTGCGACAACCGACGTCGATTTTCCCACGCCGCCTTTCTGATTGGAAAACGCAATCACAGAACAGCTCATTTTCCCACTTCCTTTTCTTCTATCGCATCCATGCGTTCTTTCACGATCATACGAATGTAGCTCGCAACAGGTAAGCCCTTTTTCTCTGCTTCCCGTTCAATTTTGCTATATAATGCAGCCGGCCAGCGCACGGTTGTCATCTTTGTATTGCCTGCCATAAAAATCACCTCTTTATGCATCTATTATATGCCGTTTGTCATCTGTCCGTCAAGCAATACAAGTAAAAAGATTTCAATGAAATTCAAAAGAATCCGACAGCCGGCAGCATCCGTCGTACTTATTTCCGTAATTTCGAAAATGGATATTACGGAAATCGAAATTACGAACTTGAGCACATATATAATACTATTTAGATATAAGACTAAGAGATATTATATTATTATTTATAAAAGACAGAGCAGTGCAGGCAAGTGAAGGTGAGGTAAAGCGAGATTCGGTGAGACAAGGCGAAAAAAGTCTTGACAAGTTGTCGGACGTCCGCTATAATAACGATATACATAGTTAAATCTGAATATTCTTTTTATTTTCTTGTTTTCTTATTTTCTCATTTTATCTTCTGCGCAATCATTGCGTCTGCAAAAGCATACAGGACATATCGTATACATCATGTCCCCCCTGATAGAAATGTATCCTTTTTGTATTGTAAGATTGTATGGAAGTGTTGTTGAAGAGTAACAGCACTTTTTTTGTGCAGAGATTACGATACGGAGGTTTCATCATGGGTGTAGCGGTCAATTTAACCATCAATCGAACAGAATATCAAACCGGTTTTACCAAGGTTCCGAACAGCTTAATTCATTCGCAAAAGATTTCTATGAAGGCGAAAATGCTGATGACCTATTTGATTGGTCAGCGCGACAGCTCTTTTACGCCTGTTTCGGAAAATGATCGGTGGACAATGACATTAAAAGGCCTGTCTCATGTGTTCAAAGAATCTATCGGCTGCATTAAGCGCTGTATGGATGAGCTCATGCGAGAGGGCTTTGTTGTGCGCGTAGACGTGTTAAGCAAGCGAAATTTGCGCATTCGCAGCGAATATGTGGTCTTTGAGGAGCCAATCGCAGACGTTGACGGCAAACCGCGCCGTATTCGGGAAGAAGAATTAAATAAAGGCGTAACCCTGCTTTCTGTTGCCAATCCGAACGGAAATGTATCCGATGCACAGAGCAAGGAGCTGGAAAAAGACGCTTGCAGAGAAGTTGTCAAGGAAATGATTGAAGAAGATACGCTCCGTGAAGATTTCTCTCCGGAAGAGGCAGAGGAAGTGACGGATGCTATCTGTGATGCGGTTTGCGACGACAAAACCATTTATATTGACGGGGATTCTGTCACGCCGGAGGCGTGCAAGGAAGCCCTGTTTAAGCTGTCCCGTCAGGATGTCACAAAGATTTTGGATACGGTTCGACTGCGAAAAGATATCCGAAATCGCAAGCATTACGTCCTTGCTATGCTGTATCGGGCTGGTGTACATAAAAACTTTTCTACCGGAGAACGCTATGCAGCTATGGATGAGATGCAATTGCTGCTCGCTGCCGTGCGCCGTGGAGAGCTGATAGACTGGTGGAACGATACCTTTGAACAGCTGACGCCACTGACGCAGTATTTGGCAAAGGAGTATATTTATCATACGTTTTCGCAAGAGGAAGCCCTGCTGGACAGTTTGGAGCAACAGCTAAAGGGGCTCTATGTCCGTTGGTCACTGTAAATACAAAAGAATACGTTTGCATGATATAAAAACAACCCGCACGAGAAGTATATCCTGATATACTTCTCGTGCGGGTTGTTGTGCTGTTACTTCCGTTAATTGTTAACGGAAGTGTATCGACAAGTTTCGAAACAATACGAAACACGCTATACAAGGCACAATCATTAAAAACCTTGCACAGCGTGTTTCGCGTTTCTTATTTCTTTTTTATCTTCTTCGAGTATTATACAATGGATTTCCGAAAAAAGCAAGTGTTTTTTTTCGACAAATGAAAAAAATTTTCGACAGCGCGAAACAACGCGAAAAACAGGGCTATTTTCAAAAAAAATACTTCCGTTAATTGTTAACGGAAGTGGATGCGCGCTTCTTCCCTTCCGGTGCGGACTTCCGTTAATTGTTAACGGAAGTGGATGTGCGCTTCTTCCCTTCCGGTGCGGACTTCCGTTAATTGTTAACGGAAGTGGATGCGTGCTTCTTCCCTTCCGGTACGGACTTCCGTTAATCGTTAACGGAAGTGGATGTGTGCTTCTTCCCTGCCGGTGCGGACTTCTGTTAATCGTTAACGGAAGTGGAATGCGCGCTTCTTCCCTTCCGATGCGGACTTCCGTTAATTGTTAACGGAAGTTAGGAATTGCCGAAGATGGCAGGCGCAGCGTTTAAAATATCTTCGTCCGACTGCTTGAAATCATGGTATCGGTTATACTCGCGCAGAAAGCTGGTCTCTGTTTTCAGTGCGTCAAAGAGATTGGCGAGGGTATTGCTTTGAAACGCAGGCTTTTGCAGGGCATTCCACACCGCATTTTCCCCGCGTAGCATAGTATCACAGGCGGTTTGCACTTCACGGAGAAACGCTGTTTCCTGTTCTGATTTTGCGTAAGCAGACATGGCAGTTAGAAGCGGCTGGATTTGCGTCGCATGTTTCTTTTGCGCGCACAGCCGATGAAAGAACAGAGAAAAACGGTCTAAGGGATCGAAGGCAGCTTCTGTTTCTTCTCGTTCCCAATCCGCATGGCTAAGAGAAGCCAATTCCAAACCATCGGCACGGCTGGGACACAGACACGGATGCAGCTTGGCATTCTTGTTCTTTTGGTCGTTGTCATCGCGGAAGGCATAGGCACGGATTTGTTCTCGTGTTGGCTGGGTATAGCCCTGCATGACCATGTATCCGCACCAAGCGCGATGCTCCAGCCAAAGCAGCTTGTTATAGTCCTCTCCCCGCTTCTCTATGCGCGTTTGGAATACAGCGGCGCCCTCTGCCTGCTTCAGATCGATACCAATCGAATCGGCTGCATACGCCAGTGACAGTGCGGCGCGAATGCTGGAGCTTTTGTTATAAGCATCTGCCTCCAGAAATTCCTTGCGCAGGCGAGATTCATCTGCGTTTTTGTCAGCATAGTGCTTGTGCACCTGAAACGCGCGTTCTACAATGTCGGTTTGAAAGCTGCGCTCAGAGACAGAGAACCGTTCATTGCAGCCAATTGGCGCGGTGTCCGAAAACGGCAGATGGCGCAGACCAAATCCGTCTCCCCTGCCGTCAGTGTAGCCGATAAAGGCACGAGTTTTTCGCTGCTTGGCAAGGGCACGGGCGGTGTGATAATTTATGTCCGTGTCCGCATCAACGAGCAAATAATAATCCGCCTCACGTTTTTGGAGGCAGGCTTGGATGCTCTCAGCAGTTATCGGGGCATCATAGCAATGTAACTCGGCGAGCTTTTGTTCTACGATAGAAGCATCGTTGGGAACGTACTGCTCTCCGGTATAGCTACCGCCGTTCAGCCAAATGCGAACGACCTTTCCCAGCGCGGGGCGCGTTTGTAAGATTTGCTCCAGATAGTCGCTGACATGCGGAGAGATGATGTGCACGCGCAGTGTGGTATCAAGCATTTGGCAGGCGGAGATCAGATGCTCCAAAAAAGCATCGCGCATGGGAGAGATACCGGCGAGCACCACATCCATCGTGTCGGATTTTTTGTAGTGGTACAGCGGATATTTGTCAATGATCTCTGCGGACAGCATGGTGTAGCTGGCGCGGCTGACAGTATCTTTCGGCAGCTGACGGATGCCCAAGTTGTCGAGCAGACTGCCAAGAGCGGCGGCGAGGTCGGCGGGCTTGCGATAGCGACCGTTGAGACGAGGATCGCGCTCCCGACGGATGCTGTGCCATAGAATCGACGCGAGTTCCTGTTGCTGCTTTCCAGAGAGCCTTCCTCGCCAGCTGATGTTGTTGTTGCATATTTCCTTGAGTCGGGAGAAAAACGGAGCCTCATCCGGCGTGTGGCTGTTTTCGTCTGCTTCTGTGGGAAATGTCCCATCAAAAATCAGGCGGAACAAAATACAGCCCAACGCGTATACATCCATACACGGATTGCAAACTGCTCTCCGGCAGATAGAAGCCGATGAGCGAAGCTCCGGCGCGAGGTATCCGGGAGTGCCGCGCAGGCAGTCGGGATAGTTTCTGTTTTTGTAGTCGAACGAGCAGTCGAAATCAAAAAGTACCACGCGGGAGGATGCTGTGCCGCGATCAATCCACAGCAGGTTTTCCGGTTTTAAATCTCCGTGCACATACCCCTGTGCATTCATACGGGCGACGGAATCCGCCGCGGAATGCATGACGCGCAGAATTTCCCACAGATTGGTCGGCGGATCCTGTTCTAGGTTCTTTCCCCAATCTGCCCGATGCAGAGTGTAATAGGTAAGCTGTTCCTCGTCTCCCCACGCGGCAATCGGATAGACCACGATGCCCATGGTTTGATTGGCGGCGGACAGTTTCTGCTGCAAGGTATAGGCTTGCTTGACGGCCTCTCTGCGCTTGCGGACTTCCTCTCTTGCTTCCGGTTCTTTGCTGTCTCGAGAGAAGAAAAAATGCAGCTGCTGCTTTTCATCGCGGTAGATTTCATATTCTTCATTTGCCTTATTCAGCGGATAAAATTCCTTGAGAATCATCGGCTTCCCGATGGTGTCGGAATCACCGGTATATACTCTGACCGAGTAGCAGATGTTGGAAGAACCGTAGGCGATGCCGGTATCTTGGATGACGATACGATATGGCCCGTGAAACAGTTCTCCCGTGAGCGGGGGAGCCGTTGGTTTGCGTTCGGCAAGTGTCATTTGTCAGCCTCCTTCCCCTGCTGCTTGCAGATAGAAGAAATGTAGCAATACGCTGCGAATGGCGTGTCGAGCAGAGACAGGTACATCAGCATACAGTCGAATGGATTCATGCAGTACAGCTCGTCAAAACCTGCTTGCTGCAGGATCGGGTTCATATAATCGCTTCGGAAGCTGTCCAATGTGGTATACAGGAAATCCTCGTCATCTTCTATATGAGCGTGTTTCAACAAAATGTTTTTGAGTACAGATATACCATAGCTGTCCGTGTGTAAACTCTGCCTCGTCGGGGAATCGAAGTCCAGTGCGCGATTCAGAAACGCCATCGTCATCAGCTTTTCTCGGCTGACTTCTTTGCCGTGAGAAATCCCTGTCAGCTGGGCAGGAGAAAACTGGGTATCCTTGAGTATCGGAGCAAAGAGATCGGCAAACAGGGCATGGTTGACAGGATGTTCTTCGTCGGCCATCAACTCTTCGTAGGGGAATCCATAGATGAATTTTCCGATGACACCTGCGTCAGCTATCTTGTATGTATCATCGCAATCGTCCTCTAATTCGAAATCTTTCAGCTTGTTTTCTACGCTGTTGCGCAAGGCAAGAAACAGCCGATTGGCCGTGTGCAGATGCTCCCATCCGGCGATTTTTTCTTCTCTTGCACTGCCGTATTTCTCAGGGCTTTCTCTTTTCTGTTTGTCCGTCAGGAGCTTCGATTCTTTCCGTCGAGCTTTTTCAGCATCCTGATCCTTTTGCACGTTTTCCGGCTGCTGCGCCATCAGATACTTGTACTGGGACAGGAGGGACTGGACGGCAGAAGAATCCGGCGAAGTAGCGAGCAGCGCATGTGCGAGCTGTTCCATCAAGCCCTTGACTTCCTCCGTCTGCTGTGTTCCGGTTTGAGCCGGTGCGGCAGGCTCTGCATCCTCGTACTGGCTTAACAGCTTGCGATAGCTCGCGTAGAGGTTGTTTGTCTGGCTCGGATTCTTGAGCAGGACATAAACGAGCACTTCGTTGATGTTCCAGACATTCAGTTCCGGTGTGCAAAGCACGCGCTTGAGATAGTCTTGGACAAACGAAATATCAAACGACAGACCGAGACTCAGCGCGAAAAAAACTTCTTTTGTCATCGGTTTATCAGAGAACAGCAGTTCACACAGCTGTTTGTGTGTCCGATGATTCTGCCCATTCTGCCGCCACAGCGAAGAATAGATTTTGGTGCTCTTGGTGTTTGCTGAGAAGCCATTCTCGACCATCCGATTAAATACCAAATCCGTCAGTTCTTTAAGAAGCGGCTGCTTGTAGCGCGCTGTGGTACTTGCGTTCTGCGTGGCTTCCGCCTCGGCAAACACCTGCTCGGATTTCTCCCGAAATTGAGAGAGTTTCAAATCTCCCTGAAACAGTTCCAGAAGGGCATAGGTCAGATAGCGATAGGCAGGGGCAGGCTTGCACATCAACAGGCTGCCGAGCATGTCAATCTGCTTGTCTGGATCGGCATGAGAGAGCTGTTCAAAGCTGTCAAGAAATCCATCCCAATCCATGAAGTCGACGCCGTGATCTTCGGCGTCATAGATTTTTTTGATTTCCTCTGTCATGCTTTTGGTCAAACCAGAATGGATAGACATAAAAAATTCCTCCTTTGTTTTTCTATAACTACTCTATCATACAAAATTTCTGTTTTTTTTCTGCGCATCATTTTTTTCGCCATTACGATGACAATATGTTATTCTCAGTATAACATAACTCGACATTTTTTCAAGAAATTCCCTATTATTCATGCAAATTTGCGTCAAAAAATTCATCTATTTTCATTTTTTCGACTTCCGTTAACAATTAACGGAAGTTTTATTTTTTCTGTCTGAGAAAAAAACGCGAAATTTTTCCGGTTATCCTAGAAACATGAAAACGAAAGGGTGATGACAATGAACACAAATCCACCGATGCACTGGGACGTTACCACGGTGCGGAGAGCCGGAACCTATCACGAGACACGCGGAGAAACATGTCAGGATTTTACTGCCGTTGCACATAACGGCGCAGTGACGGCCATCGCGCTGGCAGACGGCGCGGGCTCCTGCTCCAGGGCAGAAGATGGCGCCCGCATTGCGGCGGAAATCACAGCACAGCTATTGGCGCGGGATGCGGAGCAATTGGAGAGCTTAAAAGATACCGATATCCGGCATTATGTGCTGATGACCGTGCGCATGGCGCTGGACGAATACTGCTGGGATGAGGATGTCTATCTCAAGGATGTCGGTTCTACGCTGCTTGCGGCGGCCGCAACGCAAAACACGCTGCTGGTGATTCACTTGGGAGATGGCTGGATTTCACAGACCGATGACGAGCAAAACCGCACGTTTATTTCGCTGCCGGAAAACGGCAGACGCCGAAACCAGACCTATCTCACCAGCATGATTCCGGTGCTGGAACATGTGCGCGTGCAGCGGGTACCCATCGAACACATGGACGCCGTGACGCTGTTCAGCGATGGCTGGGAGAAGGAACAGGTACGCTATGACTTTGCCGAAATTGACGCGGCATTGGACAGGGGAGAGGTGGCAGAGCCGCATGTGGACGATGTGTCCGCGATTCGCATGGCGAGAAAAAAATCTTCCCCTATGGTATAACAGCGTGGGCAAGCGTGTCTGCATATGCTATAATGAAATCAAAAGACAAATGGGGGATACGTTATGACAACGATTCACATATTCCTTGGTTCGTCTTTGGACGAGCTGCATTTGGACAGCGAGACCATGGGCAACTATGTCCGAAAGCTCAATGATATTTATATGGATCGTGACATATGGATTCAGCTGGATCGCGGCGACGAGCTGGAGGAATACAACGAGGAAATCGGACAATCGGATATTTTTCTGGTGCTGTTTTACAACCAAGCGGGGCAGGATACCATTGACCAATTTCACGAGGCGCTCAAGCGGTTTCAGAACACCGGCGCACCGGCAATCCTGACCTTCTTCCGGCAGGGAGATGGCTATGATCCGAAAAAGAGCGTGTTGGAATTTATGGATGAGCTGGGCGAACAGCTCGGACATTATTTTAAGAAATACACGCATATTGATACGGTCAAGCTGGTACTGTTGCTGCAAATGAAGCTCATGAAGCTGGATGTTCCGATTGAACTGGAAGAATCCGTGATAACGGTTGCCGGAAAGCAGGTTTTGACACTGGAAAACATTCCGATGTGGGCGGAAAATATCGATTTTCAGAGCTTGAAGAAGCAGTATCAGGCGTGTGAACGGGCATATTTGGACGCGAAAGCCGCAACGACCAACCCGATTACAGATCCTGTCTTTTTGCGGGCAAGCGAGCAGTGGCACGAGGCGAAAAAAGCCCTGCGCAAGTTGGAGCAGGAGCTGTTTGAGATTGCTCTCAAAATCGAAGAGAAGAGCAATGACGGCACATTGACCGAGCGCCAGCGCAAAGCCTATGAACTCATGGAACAGGGCGATACCGAGGGCGCAAATAACATTCTGGATCTGCGTGAAATCTTGGATGATGTCGAGGACACAGAGACTTGGAAACAACAGGCACACGAAAAAGTGGATCAGCAGGCAAATAAAAAGCTGGAACAGAACGTGCAGGAATTGCTTCTAAGAATCGAAATTCTGAAAACACAAGTGCAGAACCCAAGCAGATTTGAGGAAATTCAAGAAACTTTTGAGGAAGCCGTCGGCATAGAGGAACGTAATCATTTGGCAAAAATCGCTATGTGGGAATATGTGTTATATTTATATAACCAAAAGGACTATAATCATGCCATTCCGTTGGCAAAGCAGTATATGCAAGATGTTGAACAACATGGCGATAAAAAGCAGATTGCAGGTGCAGCCAATATGTTGGGGCTTTTATATCACGATACGAACCGGTTGGAATTGGCAGAGCAGGAATATCTCCAAGCAAAGGAGATACGGGAGCAGCTTGCGGCAGAACATCCATCAGCGTATCAGTCGGATTTGGCAAGTACGTGCAATAACTTGGGTGTTTTGCATTTAGATACGAACCGGTTGGAATTGGCAGAGCAGGAATATCTCCAAGCAAAGGAGATACGAGAGCAGCTAGCGGCAGAGAATCCATCAGCATATCAGCCGGATTTGGCAAACATTTGCAACAACTTGGGCGCTTTATATACAAGGACAAACCGCATGGGCGATGCAGAGCGGGAACATCTCCGAGCAAAGGAAATCTGTGAACAGCTGTCGGCAGAAAATCCAATGGCATATCAGCCGGCTTTAGCAGAGAGCTGCATCAATTTGGGAAATTCATATGTTAACACCAACCGTATGGACAAGGCAGAGCAGGAATATCTCCGAGCGAAGAAGATCTATAAACAACTGGCGGCAGGGCATCCATCGGCGTATCAGCCGGGTTTGGCAGATATTTGCCACAACTTGGGCATTTTGTATACAGACACGAACCATATAGACAAGGCAGAGCAGGAATATCTCCGAGCGAAGAAGATCTATAAACAGCTGGCGGCAGAGAATCCATCAGTATATCAGCCGAATTTGGCAGAAACTTGCAACAACTTGGGTATTTTGTATGCAAGTACGAACCGGATGGACAAGGCGGAGTAGGAACATCTCCGAGCAAAGGAGATACGAGAGCAACTGGCGGCAGAGCATCCCTCGGCGTATCAGCCGTATTTGGCGAGAAGCTGCAATAGCTTAGGTATTTTGTATGCAAAGACGAACCGGATGGACAAGGCGAAGCAAGAATTTCTCCAAGCGAAGGAGATATATGAACACTTGGCAAAGA
>JABLTT010067919.1_pt1 | contig 11385 bp, 8 predicted proteins | sample 7160061 | NCBI WGS metagenome assembly JABLTT01 (sample SAMN14651232, study PRJNA627086) | human gut metagenome | isolation source: feces | host: Homo sapiens | reverse complement strand
GAAAAGAAATAAAGGATATGATGTGTTATATGCGTCTTGTGCAGAACAATGCAGATGATCTGGCGCTTATGAGAGTGATAAATGAGCCTAAAAGAGGGATCGGAGGCAAAACCATCGAAAAGCTGAGAGCGTTGTCAAATGTAAGAGGAGAAAGCCTGTTTCAGACGCTTCTGGATGATGAAGTTACCGGCTCGTTTTCGGGAAAAGTGTCCTCCAATATAAGAGAATTTGCGGAGATGATCAGACAGTTTTCGGAAGAGCAGAGCAATTTGAGAGTTTCCGATCTTTATGACGGACTTCTTGTGAAGTCAGGATATCTGAAAGCGCTTGAAGATCAAAACACGCTGGAAGCGGAAAGCCGTATAGAAAATCTTATGGAGTTCAAATCGGTAATATACGATTATGAAAAGGATGATCCGGACATAACACTGGCGGAATTCATGGAGAGGATAGCGCTGCTGGCGGAAGTCGATAATCACGATTCCGATGAGAACGCGGTAGTGCTCATGACTATGCACAGTGCAAAGGGACTTGAATTTCCCTTCGTTTTCATGCCGGGCATGGAAGACGGATTGTTCCCGGGATGGCGTGCCCTTGACAGAGAAGACGGACTTGAGGAAGAACGCAGACTGTGTTACGTGGGAATAACGAGAGCCAAGGAGCGTCTGTGGCTTACAAGTGCGGAACAGAGGACTTTATACGGTAAAACGGATTATACGAGGGAATCACAGTTTTTAAGAGAACTGGATAAAAAACTGATAACAGGGGATGCTGTATTTGAGAAGAAAAAAAACAGCAATGCAGCTTTTACGGACGGAGTAAGATCGCCTGAGCCTTTCAGACCTTTTGATCAGCTGAAGTATGCCAGACAGCAGACGAAAAAAACAGCCGATATGATGACACAGGATATAAATGAGGGTGACAGAGTATCTCATCCGAAGTTCGGAGAAGGGTTGGTGCTGGAATGTGACGGCAAAATAGCTTTGGTCGAATTTGATTCGGGAGTGAAAAAACTTGCAGTAGGCTTTGCGCCTATCAAAAAAATACAGGCGTAGATGAAAAGGAAGACGGATATGGATGACAAGAGACGTTTGATGGAAGAAAAAGCAGCTCTGCTCAATGAAGCTTCGAAGGCATACTATCAGGATGACCGGGAGATAATGTCAAACCAGGAATATGACAGGATATACGATGAACTTGAAGCGCTTGAGAAAGAAACCGGTATAGTGCTGGCGTCAAGTCCCACGGCAAAGGTGGGATATGCGGCAGTAGATACTCTTCCCAAGGAAAGACATCCTCAGCCCATGCTTTCTCTCGATAAGACTAAAGATACACAGGCTCTCAAAGAGTGGCTCGGAGATAAACAGGGACTTTTGTCATGGAAGCTTGACGGACTCACCATCGTATTGACGTATAGTAGCGGAAAACTTGAAAAAGCTGTTACCAGAGGAGACGGCACAGTAGGTGAAGTCATCACCAATAATGCAAAGGTATTCGACAATATTCCCCTTGTGATACCGGAAAAGGGCGAGGTGGTCATCAGAGGGGAAGCGGTGATAAGCTATAAAGATTTTGAAGATATAAACAGGACTATAGGAGATGCTGACGCCAAGTATAAAAATCCGAGAAATCTTTGCAGCGGTACTGTAAGACAGCTCAACAATGAAATAACGGCGAAAAGACATGTAAAATTCTACGGGTTCCATCTTGCCGGAGGCGGAAGTTTCACTACGAGACGCGAACAGATGGAGTTTATGAAGGCTCAGGGGTTTGAAACAGTGGAATATGTGCTGACGGATGCAGGGAAAATAGAAGAGGATGTTGCTCGTTTTGAAAAAAATATAGAGAATCTGCCGGTGCCTTCCGACGGACTGGTGCTGATATATGACGATATAGCGTACGGCGAATCATTGGGCAGCACGGCTAAGTTTCCGAGGGATTCTATAGCATTCAAATGGAAGGATGAAATGAAGACCACTCGTCTGAGGGAGATACTGTGGAATGTTTCGAGAACAGGATCGATAAATCCCATCGCCATATTCGAGCCGGTACAGCTTGAGGGTACTACTGTGAGCCGTGCTTCGGTGCACAATCTCAGTATAGTCAGAGAGCTGAAGCTTGGCATAGGAGATGAAATAAAAGTATATAAGGCAAACATGATAATACCTCAGATAGCGGAGAATCTCACTGAGAGCGGACCTGCTGAGCCTCCGCGGAATTGTCCTGTGTGCGGCAGCAAAACATATATAGAAAAAGATAATGGTGTTGAAACTCTGCATTGTCCGAATCCTGACTGCCCGGCAAAGAAGATAAAGGCTTTCAGTCACTTTGTAAGCAGGAATGCTATGAATATAGAAGGGCTTTCCGAAGCAACGCTGGAAAAATTCATAGACGAGGCGATGATAAAAAGCTTTGCGGATGTTTTCAGACTGAGCCGATATAAGGATCGTATAATCGCGATGGAGGGTTTTGGTGAAAAGTCTTACGAACGTCTTGCGAACGCCGTGAAAAAAGCGTCAAAAACGACGCCGGCAAGACTGCTTTTGGCTCTCGGGATACCTAACATAGGAGCGGCGAATGCCAGGATGATATCGGAATTTTGTGAGAACAAATGGGACAGGATAAGCAATCTGAATACAGATGAACTCCTGTCTGTAGACGGTATCGGAGAGATCATGGCAGAAGAGTATACGGCTTTTTTTTCGGATGATAAGAATAAGCAGGAGATAGATGAACTTTTAAAGGAAATTACGCTGGATGAATCGTATCTGTCAAAAAGCGGCGGCAGACTTGAAGGACTTGGATTTGTAGTGACGGGAACATTAAAGCACTTTGAGAATAGAGAAAAGCTTAAAGAGCTCATCGCAGAGGAAGGCGGCAAAGTCAGTTCGGCGGTCAGCAAAAAGACTGATTATCTTATAAATAACGATGCGGATTCATCTTCATCTAAAAACAAAAAAGCTGCAGAGCTGGGGATACCGGTGATAAGTGAAGATGAATTTTTAAAACTGCTGGATAAAAATTGAGGGAGAGATGCGCTATGATACTTGAAACAGGTAAACTTGACAGCGATATATTGAAAAAACTCGTGTTTGACAAGATAAAATACAGAAGCGAGGAAGTCAGAGTCAGGCCGGGTATAGGGGAAGACTGCGCTGTAGTGGAGTTCGGAGATTATGAGTGCGTGATGTCTACTGATCCTATCACATCGGCTGTAAACGATATAGGTCGGCTTGCCATACATATAACATGCAATGACATAGCGTCTAACGGAGTACATCCCCTTGGAATAATGCTTGCAGTGATGCTGCCGGAGGGAACGACAGATCAGGACGTGGAATACATAATGGGACAGGCTGCTGAGACTGCGGCCGAGCTGAATGTTGAGATCATAGGAGGACATACGGAGATAACGCCTGCTGTCAATCAGCCTGTAATAGTTTCTACAGCAGTGGGCAAGGCCTTGAAGGGAGGATCTCAGAGCGGCAATGAAATGGAGCCGGGAGATCATATAATGATGACAAAATCCGCAGGTCTTGAAGGAACCGGGATCATAGCGTGCGATTATGAGCAGAAATTAAAAGAAGTTTTGAGCGAAGATGAACTTATCAGAGCGAAATCATTTCTGGATAAGGTGAGCGTAGTAAAGGAAGGGACTGCTGCGGGACAGGTCGGTACTCACGGTATGCACGATATTACAGAAGGCGGGATACTCGGAGCCGTCTGGGAGATGTGTCAGATATCGGAGCGAGGCGCTGTTGTATGGAAAGACAGGATACCGATTGAAAAAGAAACTGAAAAAGTGTGCAGATTTTTTGATATAGACCCTCTGAGACTGATATCCAGCGGGGCCATGGTGATCATTGTTCCGAAAGACAAAGCGGATTTAATGGAGCAGACTATGAAATCGGCGGGGGTCGAGTGCAGTATGATCGGAAAGATAGAAGAGAAAGAAAAAGGGATAATGCTGGAAGACGGAGGAGAATTTAAAGAAGTAGAACCTCCGTATGCGGATGAGATATATAAGGTAGTTGGGAAAGAATGATTCTATAGTGAATTATAAAAATGAAAAAGCGATTCAAAATCAAATTGAAATTTTGAGTCGTTTTTTATTTTTTGAAAAAAATTGCTTTTGAGTGAAAACGGATACAGTCATATGGCTTTTTTAAACCCTTGTAAATTCAATGTTTATAGAAGATTGTCAAAAAAAAGATAATTTTACTTTAGGTAAATGATGATGTTGGCACGCAGATTGCTTATATTATAGTGCGAAAGACAAAAAACGACGGAAATCGACGTTGAATATAAATTTGGAGGAAGGGCAAATGTCAGATATTAAAAAACCGCTCAGCGGACTGAAAGTTTTAGATTTTACAAGAGTTTTTTCCGGACCGTACTGCACGATGATGTTAGGTGATCTCGGCGCGGAGATAATAAAAGTAGAAAGAAAAGGTGTAGGAGATGAGACCCATTATTTTGCACCAATGAAAAATGACGAAAGCGGATACTTTACTTATTTCAACAGAAACAAAAAAAGTCTGACTCTCGACCTCAAAGCACCGGAAGCAGTAGAGATAGTCAAGGAGCTTGCCGGATGGGCAGATATAGTAGTGGAAAACTTTTCACCGGGTGTGGTGGACAGACTCGGAATAGGATATGAGGATCTGAAAAAAGTGAATCCTAAAATAATATACGGCTCCATATCAGGTTTCGGTCAGACTGGACCGTATAAGAAAAAACCCGCTTACGATATAGTATGTCAGGCGATGGGCGGATTCATGTCTCTCACAGGAGAAAAAGGAGGTACGCCTTATAAAGTAGGACCTTCTGTAGTAGATGCGCTTGCAGGAATACATATGGCCTTTGCCCTCATGTCCGCAGTACATCACAGAGACAGGACAGGAGAAGGACAGTTCGTGGACGTAGCTATGATGGATACAGCATTTTCTGTTCTTGAAAACTTCGTGGTTACAAAGACCATCACAGGAGAAGCTCCAACGAGAAACGGCAACGCTAATCTGGGATCAGCGCCTTTCAATTCTTTCAGAACAAAAGACGGATACGTTACTATAGCATGCGCTAATAACGGATTGTTCAAAAAACTGGTTAAAGCCATCGGAAGAGAAGATCTTCTGGAAGTTGAAAAATATAAAGAAAATCATTTGAGAAAAGCTAATGAAGAGACTCTCAATCCTGAAATAGAAAAGTGGACACTTCAATACAATACGGATGAAGTGGTTAAAATACTGGATGCGGCAAGTGTCCCTGTAGGACCTATCCTTGGTATTGATGAGCTTGTGGAAGATCCTCAGATAAAAGCCAGGGATATGCTGGTGGACATAACTCATCCTATACTTGGAAAAGTAAAATACCCTGGAAATCCGATAAAGTTCTCAGAAACATCGGATCTGAGCTTCGAAAGCGCGCCTCTTCTTGGAGAGCATAATGACTACGTCCTGAAAGACGTGCTCAAGATGAGCGAAGAGAAGATAAGCGAGCTTAAGGAAAAAGATATTTTTTAAAGATTTTATCGGGTCAGAGGTTTTCTCTGCCGATGAAATAAATATGTGAAACAGGCGCGGCTTAGTGCTTTGAGAAGAACCTGCCGGATGAATTCCATACATTTAATCAAAGCGAACACGTATCAAACACATATTAAAAGTTAAAATTTTCAGGTCTCCTACAAAGAAAGGAGCCGTGCCATGCACATCAAATTAGTCTCCATTTTAATCCATGAAAGTCATTATACAGGAGTATGCGGTCTGCTGTTCGCAGGCTGCTGCTCTGGATGACAGTCATTTGGAGAATAAATATAAATTATAACACACAACATAACAGATTTAAGTAAAAAGCATTTTCTTTACTTAATTTAGTACTCCTTTTTTAGGTATCCGATAACGGACAGGTCGGATATCTAAAGAAGGAGACTCCGGGTCAGGAGCCTCGGAAAAATCATAAGATTTAATTTAAGGAGGGAAATATGGATTTTTCATTAAAGGGCAAGACGGCTGTATTAGTCGGAGGAAGCAAAGGTCTTGGATTCGGCATGGCTACAGGTCTTGCTGAGGCAGGCGCAAACATAGTTCTGGTGAGCAGACATCAGGACCAGCTTGATGAAGCTGCTGCAAAGATAACTGCAGAGACTTCAAATGAGAACGTAGTTGGTTTTGCTACCGACATAACGTCCATCGAAAACATCAACGCTCTTGTTGAGAAAGTATGCGACAAATTCGGTCAGATCGACATTCTGTTCAACGGAGCCGGTGTGAACAAGAGATTTTCAGCTCTTGAGTTTACTGAAGCAGACTGGGACATAGTACAGGATACACAGCTTAAGTATGTATTCTTCATGTGTCAGGCAGTTGCTAAGCAGATGGTTGAAAAAGGAATCAAAGGCAAGATTATCAATATAGCATCGCTTACCAGCGAACTGGGACTTCCTAACATGATATCCTACTGCGCTGCAAAAGGCGCCATCGTGCAGATAACTAAAGCCATGGCGAACGAATGGGCTCAGTATGGAATAAATGTTAACGCTATAGGACCTGGATATTATGAGACAGAAATGACTGCTCCGCTTTTCAAGGATGAAAAGAGAAGAGCAGAACTTTTTGCGAGAATTCCTCAGAAGAGATTCGGACTTCCTTCGGATCTGGCAGGCGCTGCCGTATTCCTCGCATCGGAAGCATCCGATTATGTAACAGGTCAGGTTATTTATGTAGACGGAGGATTCCTCTGCTGCTAAAAATATACAATCTTAAATCTTTAAATAATTAAATCCAGTTTTATTAAAAAGGAGAGAAACCAAAATGATGAATGGAAATGAGTACAAGGAAAGTTTAAGAAAGATTCATCCTACCATCTATTACATGGGTGAAAAAATTGATTGCGTAGTAGATCATCCTATGACTGCACCGCACGTAAATTCAGCAGCAATGACTTATGAGCTTGCTTTTGATCCTATGTATGAGAACCTCATGACTGCAACTTCACATCTTACAGGCAAGAAAGTAAACAGATTTACGCACATACATCAGAGCACTGAAGATCTGGTAAACAAAGTAAAGATGATGAGAATGATAGCTCAGAAAACAGGTACATGTTTCCAGAGATGTGTAGGCTTTGATGCTATGAACGCTACATTCATCACTACATACAATATTGACAAGGATCACGGTACTGATTATCACAAGAGATTTACTGAATGGATGAAATACGTTCAGGAAAACGACCTTATGATAGCAGGTGCAATGACTGACGTAAAAGGTAACAGAAGCCTTAAGCCGTCACATCAGGAAGATCCTGACCTCTTTACTCACGTTGTCGAAAAGAGAGAAGACGGTATCGTTATCAGAGGAGCTAAAGCTCACATGACTGGTATGGCAAACTCTCATGAAATGCTCATACTTCCTACCACTAATCTTCTCCCTGGAGATGAAGATTATGCAATAGCATGTGCTGTTCCTGTAGATGCAGAAGGTGTTACACATATCTTCGGAAGACAGACTAACGATCAGAGAAGACTTCAGGGCGACATCGATACAGGAAACTCAGAATACGCTATCGTAGGCGGAGAAACTCTGACAGTGCTTGACAACGTATTCGTACCTTGGGAAAGAGTATTCATGTGCGGAGAGATCGAATATGCACAGGATTATGTTGCAAGATTCGCTGCATACCACAGACAGAACTACGGCGGATGCAAAGTAGGTAACTCGGATGTTCTCATCGGCGCAACTTCCCTCATCGCTAAGATGAATGGAACTAACAAGGCAAGCCACATCAAAGATAAGCTTATCGAGATGACTCACCTTGCAGAAACTATGTACTGCTGCTCACTGGCATGCTCATATGAAGGTGTTAAGGAAGAAGCAGGCAGCTACTATGTAAATACTCTGCTGGCAAATGAAGTAAAACTCAACTGCACGAGAAATATGTATGAGATCTCAAGACTGGCTCACGACATCGCAGGCGGATTCATAGCTACACTGCCTCACGAATGGGATCTTAAGAATCCTGAAACAGGAAAATGGATCGAGAAGTTCTTCGTAGGAAACGCAGAATACTCGGCAAAAGACAGAATAAAGATCGCAAGACTTCTTGAAAACATGTCCGGAGGTACAGCTCTTGCTGAATCAATGCACGGAGCAGGATCACCTCAGGCAATGAGAATAATGATACTCAGAGAATCCAACATGGAACAGAAGGAAAAACTTGCTGCGGCACTGGCTCACGTTGAACTGTAGGAAAACAGATGACTCAGCAAAGACCGAAGCAGGAAACAAATAGGAGGAATGAACATGAATGAAGTTGTAATAGTAGAAGGCGTTAGAACCGCTACAGGTGTGTTCGGCGGATCGCTCAGCAAGATTCCGGCACCGGTACACGGCGCTGAATGTGTAAAAGAACTCGTAAAAAGAACGGAAATAAAGCCGGAAGATATAGATGAAATAATCATTGGTACACATTTCCAGGCAGGAACCAAAGCAAACCCTGCAAGACAGTGCGGAATATATGCAGGTCTTCCTGATACGATTCCTGCTTTTACACCAAACAAAAACTGTGCTACCGCTATGAAAGCTATGCAGTGCGCAGCTCAGTCCATACAGGTAGGTGATAATGAAGTTGTTATCGCCGGCGGCTGTGAGACTATGAGCGCTATCCCTTATATCCTTCCTAAGGCAAGATTCGGATACAGAATGGGTCCCGGAACTATCGAAGACAGCATGCTCCATGACGGACTGGTTGACCCGTTCATGAATTACCACATGGGAATCACTGCTGAGAATGTAGCAGAAAAATGCGGTATAACAAGAGAAATGCAGGACAGATTCGCAGTAAACAGCCATAACAAAGCAGAAAAAGCATGGGCTGAAGGAAAATATGATCAGGATATCGTTCCTATCAAAACCAAGGTAAAGAGAGAAGAAGTCATCTTCGATCACGATGAAACATACAGAAAAGATGCTAAGTACGAGAACTTCGCTAAACTCAAGCCTATATTCAAGGAAGGCGGTACTGTAACAGCAGGAAATGCTTCTCCTATAAATGACGGCTCATGCGTGCTTCTCATGATGTCAGCTGAAAAGGCAAAGGCTCTTGGATACAAGCCTATCGCAAGATACGTTGCTGCAACATCCACAGCGCTCAGCCCGTCGATCATGGGTTACGCTCCTGTAAGTGCAGTTGAAAAACTGGAAAAGAAAACAGGTATCAGCAGATACGACGTAGGCCTTTACGAGCTCAATGAAGCTTTTGCAGCTCAGGCGGCTGCTTGCGTACAGGATCTTAAGCTGGATCCTGAAATCGTAAACGTAAACGGCGGTGCAGTTGCTCTCGGACATGCAGTAGGATGTACAGGAGCAAGGATCAGCCTTACGCTTATGAGAGAAATGAAGAGAAGACAGGTACAGTTCGGTATAGCTTCTCTCTGCATAGGCGGCGGACAGGCTATGGCGATGATGTTCGAACTGATTGATTAGTAGTTTGGAGGTAACCAGTATGACTGTTAAAAAATTATATGTAGTAGGTTCCGGAGCTATGGGCTCCGGAATCGCACAAACCGCAGCTTCTCATGGTATAGAAGTTATCATGAATGACATAAAGCAGGAATTTGTCGATAAAGGATATGCAAAGATCAAAAAGAGCCTTGAAAAAGCCGTAACAAAGGGCAGAATGACTGAAGAAGAAAAGGACGCAGCTCTTGCAAATCTTTCTACAAGCATTTCTTATGAAGATGCAAAAGATGCGGATATGGTGATCGAGGCAGCTACTGAGAATAAAGAGATAAAGCTCGGCATATTCAAGCAGCTTGATGAGATATGCAAGCCTGAGGCTATACTTGCATCGAATACATCATCTCTTCCAATTACGGAAATAGCAGCTGCTACGAAGAGGCCGGCTCAGGTAATAGGAACTCATTTCTTCAATCCTGTCCCTGCAATGAAACTTCTTGAGATAGTAATGGGACTTGAGACTTCGGACGAAACGTACAATGCTGCCCTTGCTCTTGGCGAACAGCTTGAAAAAGTAACGGTAAAGACTATAGATAAGGGCGGTTTCATAGTAAACAGACTGGTAGACCCATTCATCAACGAGGCTGTATTCATGCTTGAAGAAGGCGTGGGAACGGCTGAAGATATAGACAACGGATGCAAATTCGGTCTTAATCATCCGATGGGACCTCTTGCTCTCGGCGATATGATCGGCTGGGATGTAATGCTTGCAGTAATGGAAGTACTTTACTATGAATACGGTGATACTAAATACAGACCGGCACCTCTTATGAGAAGAATGGTGCGCGCTGGTCATCTTGGAGTTAAGACAGGTAAAGGTATCTACGATTATACGAAATAACGAGGTGTATCATGGAATACAAGAATATAATATTTGAAAAGAAAGACGGTATCGGATACGTTACCATGAACAGGCCTAAAGCATTGAACGCTCTCAATACAGATGTTCTGACAGAGCTTGACGATGTTTTCAGAGCTATAGATAAAGACGAAGAAGTAAAGATCGCCATAATAACAGGTGCAGGAAGAGCTTTCGTAGCGGGAGCAGATATAGCCCAGATGAGTGAGCTTAACGGAACAGAAGGAAGAGACATGACGATACAGGGTCAGCAGGTAATGGAACTCATAGAGTCCATAAACAAGCCTGTTATAGCTGCGGTAAACGGCTTTGCTCTTGGCGGCGGAAACGAGCTTTCCATGGCATGTGACATAAGGATCGCATCGGAAGCAGCGAAGTTCGGACAGCCTGAGGTAAATCTTGGAATAATACCGGGATACGGCGGAACGCAGAGATTGCCGAGACTGGTAGGCAAGGGAATGGCGAAGAAGCTGATATACAGCGCAGAGATGATAGACGCAGAAGAAGCATACAGAATAGGACTTGTAGATGAAGTAGTATCGGCAGAAGAGCTTATGGAAGCAGCAGAAAAGCTGGCAAAGACAATAATGTCGAAGGCGCCGATAGCAATAAAGATGGCGAAAGTAGCGATAAACAACGGAATGAACACTGACCTCAAGACAGGAGTGCAGTTCGAAGCGGAGGCATATACAAGCACATTCGTATCGGAAGACAGAGTTGAAGGCATGAAAGCTTTCGTAGAAAAACGTCCGGCAGAGTTTAAGAACAAATAAGATTTTCAGGAGGTCAATAATGGACTTTAAATTATCAAAGACACATTTGCTTCAGCAGGAGCTGTACCGCAAGTTCGCGGAGAACGAAATCAAGCCAATAGCAGAAGACATGGATGAGAGCGAAGAATACGATCTGGATCTTATTGCAAAGATGCACAAGTATGGATTCTTCGGAATCCCATACTCAAAGGAATACGGCGGAGTAGGCGGAGACTACCTTAGCTACGTGCTTTGCATG
>JABLTT010040210.1_pt1 | contig 11387 bp, 9 predicted proteins | sample 7160061 | NCBI WGS metagenome assembly JABLTT01 (sample SAMN14651232, study PRJNA627086) | human gut metagenome | isolation source: feces | host: Homo sapiens | reverse complement strand
CGCCGGAGGACCCGCTGGCCGTCGAGCGGGCGCGGGCGCTGGCCGAGCTGCGGCGGCTGGACGAGAACATCGAGGACGCCAAGCTCTCCGCCCAGATTGTCCACATGGAGGAGGTCACCGGCAAGATCTTCGACATCGTGGCCGGGCAGCCGGCCAAGCTGCCCCAGCTCCGCCGGTTTCTGAACTACTATCTGCCCACCACCCTCAAGCTGCTCAACGCCTATGACCGCATGGGGGCCGCCGGGGTGGAGGGGGCCAACATCGACGGCACCATGGGCCGCATCGACGCCATGATGGACAAAGTGGTGGAGGCCTTTGACAAGCAGCTCGACGCCCTGTTCGCCGACGAGGCGCTGGATATATCCACAGACATCACCGTTCTGGAGCAGATGCTGGCCCAAGAGGGGCTCGGCGGAATGCAGATGGGACAATCATAACAATGGAGGAACTGCGATATGGCTGACAAGACGGATTTTACCCCGGAACTGACCCTCACTCCCAACCTGGACGCCGCAGCGGCGGCGGAGGCACCCCAGGCCCCCGAGGCGCCCGCCCTCACCCTGGACCCCACCGGGGCGGTGGATGCGGCCGCGGCCCAGAAGGCCAAGGACGAGCAGGCCATCCAGCTCGACGAGAGCAAGCTCACCGAGGCGGAGCGGAAGATGGTGGACGACTTTGCCAAGCAGATCGACCTGACCGACTCCAACGTGGTGCTCCAGTACGGCGCGGCGGCCCAGAAGAACATCGCCGGCTTTTCCGAGAGCACCCTCAACTCCGTGCGCACCAAGGATCTGGGGGAGATCGGCCAGGCCCTGTCCTCCCTGGTGGTGGAGCTGAAGGGCTTCGGCAAGGAGGAGGACGAGAAGGGGATCTTCGGCTTTTTCAAGAAGAAGAAAAACGAGCTGGAGGCCATGAAGGTGGCCTACACCAAGGCGGAGGCCAACGTGGACAAGATCGCCGAGGTGCTGGAGGGCCATCAGGTGACCCTGATGAAGGACATCGCCATGCTGGACCAGATGTACGAGCTCAACACCAAGTATTACAAGGAGCTGACCATGTATATTCTGGCGGGCAAGAAGCGCCTGAACCAGGTCCGCGCCAACGAGCTGGAGCAGCTCCGCCAGAAGGCGGCCCAGTCCGGCACCCAGGAGGACGCCCAGGCCTACAACGACCTGACCAACATGTGCAGCCGCTTTGAGAAGAAGCTCCACGATCTGGAGCTCACCCGCATGATCTCCATCCAGATGGGCCCCCAGACCCGGCTGATCCAGAACAACGACACCCTGATGCTGGAGAAGATCCAGTCCTCCCTGGTGAACACCATCCCCCTGTGGAAGAGCCAGATGGTGCTCTCCCTGGGCCTGGAGCACTCCCGCCAGGCCACCGCGGCCCAGAGCGCGGTGACCAACATGACCAACGAGCTGCTGAAGAAGAACGCCGACATGCTCAAGATGGGCACCATCGAGACCGCCCGGGAGGCCGAGCGGAGCGTGGTGGATATCCAGACCCTCCAGCACACCAATGAGCAGCTCATCTCCACCCTGGATGAGGTCATGAACATCCAGCGGGAGGGGGCCCAGAAGCGCCGGGAGGCCGAGGCCGAGCTGGGGAGAATTGAGGGCCAGCTCAAGCAGAAGCTCCTGGAGCTGCGGGGCTAAGCTCCGCCCGACACATTTGAGTGAGGAAATCCCATGAAATTTCTGAAAACCCACACCGGCGCCATGGTGGTGCTGGCGGTGGTCATTGTCTTGTCCGTCTTGCTGGGCTCCCACCGCTCCCTGGTTCAGGCCAGGGAGAAGGTGGAGGCGCAGTTTGCGCCCATCGCCGGTGATCTCCAGGACTGCCTGGACATCACCGCCAACCTGCTCACCGTGGCGGGGCGGTACTTGGACGAGGGTGAGCTGGGTGAGCTGACGGACAGCCGGGCGGCCCTGGCGGAGAGCGGCGACATCACCGAGGCCCACGCGGCGTATGAGCGCCTGCTGGGGGACGCGGAGACCGTCTTTCTCAAGCTGGAGGACTGCGTCCTGAGCGGACGGGACGCGGACTACGTGAAGGGGTTCCGCACCGATCTGGCCGCCGAGCAGGACACCATCGCCCGGGACGGCTACAACGCCGCCGCCGACCGCTACAACGAGCGGGTGCTGGGGGGCTTCCCCGCCAGAGTGCTGGGGACGCTCACCTTTGTGCGCCCGGCGGAGACCTTCCGATGAGAGGAGCGAGAGGCATGAGACGACAGCTTGCGGCGGCCCTGCTGGGCGCGGCTCTCCTGACGGGGGGGGGCCAGGCCGTGGCGGAGCCCACCGCCGCCCGCTATGTGGCGGACGAGGCGGACGTGCTCAGCAGCGAGACCGAGCAGTACATCATTGACAAAAACCAGTCTCTCTTTGAGGACACCGGCGGCGAGATCGTGGTGGTGTCGGTGGATTTTATGGACGGCATGGATGCCGCCGACTACGCCATGGCCGTGGCGGAGAGCTGGGGCGGCATCGGTGACGAGAGCCTGAACAACGGCTTTCTGCTGGTGTACGCCGTGGGAGAGAACAAGGTGTGGGCCATGGCGGGCTCCGGCATCGAGGACGCCCTCCCGGCCTCAAAAATCGAGGGCTGGCTGGAGGCGGACTTCTACGGCGGCTACGACGCCGGAGAATACGACAGCGCCACCCGCGCCTTTTTCGACGACGTGTATGGCTGGTATGAGAGCTATTATGGCACATCTGCGGGGACTGTGGTCCCGTCTGAGCCCGGGCGCGACTTTGTCTATTACCCTGAGCCGGAGAATGACTTTGTGTTCGCTGTGGTCGGGCAGATGGGGCTGTTTCTGCTGATCCTCCTGGTGGTGGTCGTGGTGTGCGCCGCCGACGGCTGGCGCTACCGCCGCTACCGGCGGCGCTACCTGCTGCCCGGCATGCCGCCCCCGCCCTATGTCTACCGGCCCTTTATCTTCGGCCGGCCCCACCGGCCCCGCCCGCCACGGCCCCCCAGGGGGCCCCGTCCGCCCATGGGCGGCGGCTTCCGCCCGGGTGGGGGCTTTCGCGGCGGCGGGGCGGGCCGCTCCGGAGGCGGCTTCTCCCGCGGAGGCGGGTTCCGCGGCGGCGGAGCCGGACGCCGCTGATGCAGCACACAACCGAAGGCCCCGGAGCTTTGCTCCGGGGCCTTCGGCATCCGTTCGGCACATCTGTGTGCTATACTGTCATGGAACGGGGGGGGGACGGCCGTGGAGGCGCACATTCTGGTGGCGGAGGACGAGGCGCGTCTGCGCACCATCATCCGGGACTACTTTACCGCCCATGGGCTGACCTGTGCGCTGGCAAAGGACGGAGAGGAGGCCCTGGAGCGGCTGCGGGAGCGGGACTATGACGCGGTGCTGCTGGACGTGCTCATGCCCAACCTGGACGGATTTGCAGTTTGCCGGGCGGTGCGGGAGGGCAGCGGCGTGCCCATTCTGTTTCTCACTGCCCTGGGGTGAGAGAAGGATGTACTCCGGGGGTATGCCCTGGGGGCGGACGACTATGTGACCAAGCCCTTCTCCCTGGCGGTGCTGCTGGCCAAAACCGAGGCGCTTATCCGCCGCAGCCGGGGAGGGGGCGCGGAGACACTCGCCTGCGGGGCGATCACCCTGGAGCCGGGCCGCCGGGCCTGCACGGTGGGCGGCCGTCTGGTGGCCCTCCCCCCCAGAGAGTACGAGCTGCTGCTCTGCCTGATGCGCAACAAGGGCCAGGTGCTCCGCCGGGAGCAGCTTCTGGACAAGGTGTGGGGCATCGACTTCGAGGGGGGAGACCGGGCGGTGGACGGCCGGATCAAGGTCCTCCGCGCCGCCCTCGGCCCGGCGGGAAAACAGATCAGGACGGTCTTCAAGGTAGGCTACAAGCTGGAGGGGGAGCAGCATGGGGCGGATTAGACGGTTGTTCAAAGGGACGATTCCACTGTTTTCAGCCCTCTGGCTTGGGATGATGCTGGTGCTGCTGTGGCTCAATGCCGAGGGGCAGAGCGCACGCATGGGGGCATCTATGCAGTCGTACCGGTGGTCAGTGGAGTACCAGTATTCCGAGATCTGGAATGGATCTGCGGCGGAGACAAAAAAGCCGGTGATTTTGACTTGGCGGCTGATGGAAGAGCCGCTGTATTCCATCGGCGGTATCACGCAGACACGGGTGTATGATCGTACGGGCAGGGAGCTGGCCCGGCGGCCCATGGCTATGGGGACAGCCAGTCCCATTGGGACGGGGGTTTATACCTGGAGCCTCCTGTTGGACCCGGTGCTGAGCGAGGAAGAACAGCTCTCCCTGGCTGAGCGGCTGCGGGCCGAACCGGGCCTTGGAAATTTTTTCGGCACAGCCGGTGGATTCTATGAGGAGCTGGAGACCGGGGGACTCTACTGCGAGGTGGTGGGGGTGGTGGACGAGGAGCGGGAGGTCATCTATCCTCAGAGGCTCACCTACTGCTATGCTGACCGGGAGATCACCCTGGTGGACACTGACAGCGGATTTTTCGACGGTAGGGAGTTAGTTACGCTCCGGTTCGACGGGGTTCAGTTGAATTCTGCGTTGGTAGGCGTGTCGGCCTCCCCACGGGAGCTGTTACAAACCTTCCGGGCGGCAGAGACAAACCTGGATGCGCTGCTGGGCGGCGACACCCCCACAACGAGCCGTGTTTCCATATCGTCTGACGGCAGTGAGTGCGCCCCCATGAGTGATGGGGAGATCATCGTCGCCACCGCATATACCTGCAATCCTCTGCGTGTAGCCCTGAGGGGGCAGGGGCCCACAGCAGTACTCACGCTGCTGGCAGCGGTGGGCATGGCCGTCTTTACGGACCGCCGCCAGCGGGAAACGTTGGAGCGGGAACGGGCCTTCACCCGGGCGGCGGCCCATGAGCTGAAGACCCCCCTTGCGGTGCTCCGCACCCACGCGGAGGCGCTGAGGGAGGACATTGCCCCGGCCCGGCGGGGGGAATACCTGGACGTGGTGCTGGACGAGAGCGACCGCATGGCCGCTCTGGTGGGCAGCTTGCTGGAGCTCTCCCGCATGGAGGAGGGCGGGGCGCTGCACCGGGAGGTGCTGGCGATGGACGCCCTGGTGCGGGCGGTCTTTGACCGGCTGGCCCTCCCACTGGAGCGAAAGGGGCTCCACCTGAAGCTGAATCTGGAGCCTGGACAGGTATTCGGCGACCGGGCACGGCTGGAGAGCGCGGTGGAAAACCTGGCCTCCAATGCCCTGCGGTATACGCCGGAGGGGGGCGCGGTGTCGGTGCGGCTGGAACGGGCAGGCGGCTGGCTCCGCTTGGCGGTGGACAACGACGGCCCCAGTCTCACCACCCAGGAGCTGACCCACCTGTTTGAGCCATTCTACCGGGGGGATGCGGCCCGCAGCCGCGCTACTGGGGGTACGGGGCTGGGGCTGGCCATTGTCAGGACGGCGGCGGCAGCCCACGGGGGGACCTGCTGGGCGGAGAACCGGGCGGGAGGCGTGCGGATCTGGATGGAGCTGCCGGCCTTGCAATCAGTCTAGCGGTATGATATGATATCTTCACAAATAAAATGAGAATGTGAGGGATCGCGATGGGCTTCAACCGACCCGAGGCGAAACGGCTGGCCAAGGCAGCCATGCGGAATACCAACCCCAACCCCATGCTGGTGACCCTGGTCTTTGTCCTGTTGACCACTGGAGTGAGCTATCTGGTGGGACTTGTGCTGACAAACCCGATCTATGATGCGCTCTATACGGCATATCTGTACCTGCTGGACGGGGCCTACGACCCGATGTTCATCTTCAAGAGTCTGCTGTCGCCCGGTATGGTGGCAGTGTATATGCTGGTTTCGCTGCTGCTCAATGTATACTTCTGGGTGATGAACTTCGGCTATGCATCCTACGCCCTGCGGATGGCGCGGGGGGAGCAGCCGGGCTACCGGCGGCTGTTTGACGGCTTTGCAGCCCTGGGCCGGGCTATTCTGGTCAGTCTGCTGACCTCCATTTTCCTCAGCCTGTGGGGCCTGCTGTTCATGGTGCCCTATATGGTGGTGATGATCCTTGCCGCCCTGCTGGGGAGCATGGGGCTGATGATGCTGGCCATCCTTCTGCTCATCGGCGGTATGGTGATGATGGTCATTTTCAGTTACCGCTACCGCCTGGCCACCTATTTTCTGCTGGATCACCCCGAGATGGGCGCATTGGAATCCATCACTCAGAGCAAGCAGGCGATGAAGGGGTGGAAGGGGGAGCTGTTCATTTTAGACTGGTCCTTTTTCGGCTGGCTCCTCCTGGTGGCGTTGGTGGAGCTGGTGGGGATCGGCCTGGGCACGCTGTTCAGCCCCGCTCTGGGCACATTGCTGGGTACGGTGGCTGCGGGGGCGTTCAGCCTGTGGCTCAACCCCTACATGAACGGCACGGAGGCCAACTTCTACGACTGGGTGACCCATGGCTCCCTCTCCTACCGGGAGAACAACGGCCCAGGCGGCTACCAGAGCCCCTACGGCAACAACACTCCGGAACTATAATCAAAAGCTCCCTCGGGGTTTGACCCCGAGGGAGCTTTTGGTTATTCCAGAACGGCGCCCCGGGCGGCGGAGGTGACCAATTTCGCATACCGGGCCAGATAGCCGGTCTTGATCTTGGGTTCGGGGCAGATCCACTTGGCCCGCCGGGCGGCCAGGGTGGCCTCGTCCACCTGGAGCTCGATTTTGCAGGCGGGGATATCGATGGAAATGATGTCCCCCTCCTCCACCAGGCCGATGGGGCCGCCCTGGGCGGCCTCGGGGCAGACGTGGCCGATGGAGGCCCCGCGGGTGGCGCCGGAGAAGCGGCCGTCGGTGATGAGGGCCACCGACTCGCCCAGCCCCATGCCGCAGATGGCGGAGGTGGGGTTGAGCATCTCCCGCATACCCGGGCCGCCCTTGGGGCCCTCGTAGCGGATCACCACCACGTCGCCGGGGACGATCTTCCCGGCGTAGATGGCCTCGATGGCCTCCTCCTCGGAGTTGAAGACCCGGGCGGGGCCGGTGTGGAGCATCATCTCAGGGGCCACGGCGGAGCGCTTCACCACGCAGCCCTCGGGGGCCAGGTTGCCCTTGAGCACGGCGATGCCGCCGTCGGCGGAGTAGGGGTTCTCGATGGGGCGGATCAGCTCAGGGTTGCGGTTGACCACGCCCTCCAGGTTCTCGGCCAGGGTCTTTCCGGTGCAGGTGAGCACGCTGGTGTCCAGCAGGCCCTTCTTCGTCAGCTCCTTCATGACGGCGTACACGCCGCCCGCGCCCTCCAGATCCTCCATATAGGTATCCCCGGCGGGGGCAAGATGGCACAGGTTGGGGGTTTTGGAGGAGATCTCGTTGGACAGATCCAGATCCAGCTCGATGCCGCACTCGTGGGCGATGGCGGGCAGGTGGAGCATGGTGTTTGTGGAGCAGCCCAGGGCCATGTCCACCGTCTCGGCGTTGTGGAAGGCGGCGGGGGTCATGATGTCCCGGGGGCGGATGTTTTTCGCCACCAGATCCATGATCTGCATACCGGCATGCTTGGCCAGGCGCAGCCGGGCCGACCACACGGCAGGGATGGTGCCGTTGCCCCGCAGGCCCATACCGATGGCCTCGGTGAGACAGTTCATGGAGTTGGCGGTATACATGCCGGAGCAAGAGCCGCAGGTGGGGCATGCGTTGTTTTCATAGTCCTCCACGCCAGCCTCGTCCAGCTTGCCCGCCTTATAGGCCCCGACCGCCTCAAACATGTGGCTCAGGCAGGAGCGGCGTCCGTCCTCCAGCCGCCCGGCCAGCATGGGGCCGCCGGAGCAGAAGATGGTGGGGACGTTCACCCGTGCGGCGGCCATGAGCAGGCCGGGCACGTTCTTGTCGCAGTTAGGGATCATCACCAGCCCGTCGAACTGGTGGGCGATGGCCATGGCCTCGGTGGAGTCGGCAATGAGATCCCGGGTGACAAGGGAGTACTTCATGCCGATGTGGCCCATGGCGATGCCGTCGCACACGGCGATGGCGGGGAACTCCACCGGCGTGCCGCCGGCGGCGCGGACGCCCGCCTTGACGGCCTCGGCGATCTTGTCCAGGTTCATGTGGCCGGGGACGATCTCGTTGTAGGAGCACACCACGCCGATGAGGGGGCGCTCCAGCTCCTCCTTGGTGTAGCCCAGGGCGTAGAACAGGGAGCGGTTGGGGGCGCGCTCCACGCCCTTCGTCACGTTGTCGCTGCGCATAAGTAAAATCTCCTTCGCAATTTTACGCGGTAAAGTATAGTGGTATTATAGCACAAGGGCCGGGCGGTGACAACGCGGAATTTGTGCGGCCCCCCTGCCGCAAAAAAGCAACCCCGTCCGCAGGGCGGACAGGGCTGCTTTTTGGATGTATGGAAGGACTTAGTGAGGGATGCGCTGGCACTTCTTGGGGGTCACGCAGGTACCCTCGGCCACGGCCACCACGATGGGCTCAGCCAGGAAATCGGCGGCGGAGTCGCTGATGTCAGGGCGGGGCACGGCCACCTTGCGGGCCTCGAACTTCATCTTGCGGGAGGTGTTGCCGATGTGGGTGATCTCACCGTAGGCCTCGATGAAGTCGCCGGCGTAGACCGGGGCCTTAAACTCAATGTTGTTGTAGGCACAGAACAGGCCCTCGTCGCCGTCACACTGGATCAGCAGCTCGGTGGCCACATCGCCGAACAGGTGCACCATATGCGCGCCGTCCACCAGGTTGCCGCCATAGTGTGCGTCCTTCGCGGACATGCGCAGGCGGATCAGCGAAGTATACTTCTTCTCTTCCATGTCAATTCCACTCCTAAACGTATTTTGTGAAAGAAGACGAAAAATGGAACCGGAATTCCCTACCTATTGTACGTCCGATCGAGGGGCTTGTCAACAGCGGGTTTCCCGAATGGAGGCTCACTCCAGGCGGAGATGGGCCCGCCGCAGGGCCGCCCGGATGGCCAGACACAGGGGCGGCGCGGCGGCGATGGCCGCCGCCGCGTTGAAGAGGGAGGCGGGGATTTTCAGGGGGAGCAGCAGGGCCGCTGCGGCAAAGGGCAGGCCGCCCACCAGCATGTTGTCATAGAACAGGGACTTGGAGAAGTAGAGCAGGTAATAGGTCAGGCAGCCAACCAGTGAGGAGGCCAGGCAGCGGCGGTAGGAGGCCGTCTCTCGCTGTTCCGGAGTGCGGAACACCAGCCCAGCCGCCAAGCCCATCGCGCCCTTGGTGAGAAAGGTGAGCCAGCACTCTGGGGCAAAGATAGGGTTGGTCAGGTCGTAGAGGGCGGAGCCCAGGCCGGAAGCCAGGCCGCCCAAGGGCCCCAGGAGCATACCGGACAGCACGCAGGCAATGTTGGCCAGGGTGAAGGAGGTCTCCCCGGTGGGCAGGGGGATGATGATGCGGGGAAAATTGACGGCAAAGACCACGGCGGTCATCATGGCCAGCACAGCCAGCCGGTGGGGGTTCATGGCGTTCTTTTTCATGGCGAACACTTCCAATCCTCTTGGTGTGTCCCCATTATAGCGGGAAACTGACATTGTTTCAAACATCAGATTTGAAAAAAAGAATAAGACCAGAGGGGGCGAAAAAGGGCCGCCGCGGATGCGGCGGCCCTCGTGATCAATAGCGGCCGAAGTCGCCGGAACGGCCCTCGGTGACATCGGAGCCGAACTCGTAGTCCTTGCCCGGCAGGATAGCGTTGAGGGCGATACCCGCGATGGCGGCGATGGCCAGATTAGTCAGGGTCACATGGGCGCCGCCCACCGGGAAGGTAATTCCGCCGGAGAAGCCCAGGCCGCACACCAGGATGACAGCGGCGATGATCAGGTTGCGGGAGTTGGTGAAGTCCACCCGGTTTTCCACCACGTTGCGCACGCCGATGGCGGAGATCATGCCGTACAGGATGAAGGACACGCCGCCGATGATGGCGGTGGGGATGGAGTTGACCAGGGCGGCGAAGGCAGGGGAGAAGGAGAGCACCACCGCGTACACCGCGGCTAGGCGCACCACCTTGGGGTCGTATACCCGGGAGAGGACCAGCACGCCGGTGTTCTCACCGTAAGTGGTGTTGGCCGGGCCGCCGAACAGGCCGGCCAGGGAGGTGGCGATGCCGTCCCCGATGAGGGTGCGGTGGAGACCGGGGCGCTCCAGGAAGTTCTCCCCCACGGTTGCGGAGATGGCGGACATGTCGCCGATGTGCTCCATCATGGCAGCCACGGCAATGGGGGCCATGACCAGAATGGAGGTCACATCAAACCTGGCGATCGAGCCGGTGAAGTCGGTGAAGAAGGGTTGCAGGCCGATAGGAGCGGCAGCCGTCACGGCGGAAAAGTCCATCAGGGGGATCACCGAGCCGGAGGCGTCCACTGCTGTGGCCCCCAGGGCATTGGCGGCCACAGCCACCAGATAGGGGATCACCACGCCCAGAAGGATGGGGATGATCTTAACCATACCCTTCCCCCAGATGTTGGCTGCGACGATGACCGCGATGGACAGGAGGGCCAGCCACCAGCAGGAGGAGGCGTTGCTTACCGCGTTAGGGGCCAGGTTGAGGCCGATGAGGATGATGATGGGCCCGGTGACCACAGGAGGCAGGAAGCGCATGACCTTCTTTACGCCGACCAGTTTGATGACGGCGGCCAGAATCACATAGAGCAGGCCGGCCACTACAATGCCGCCGCAGGCGTACTGGAGCTTGACGGAGGGCTCCATTGTGGCATAGGCGCCGGAATCCAGGGCGGCCACGGCGGAGAAGCCGCCCAGATAGGCGAAAGAGGAGCCCAAAAAGGCGGGTACCTTCAGGCGGGTGCAAATATGGAAGAAGAGGGTGCCGATGCCGGCGAAAAACAGAGTGGTCTGGATGGACAGGGGCAGGCCGTAGCCCTGGACCAGAATGGGGACCAGGACGGTGGCGCCGAACATGGCGAACAGGTGCTGGAGGCCCAGCACCAGCATCTTGGGCAGGCCAAGCGTCCGGGCGTCATAGATGGGCTCGCTTCCGGGGGTGGATTTGTGACTCATACGTGTCTCCTCTCTCGTTTGGGCATTGGGCAGAAAAAAAGCAATTGCTTTTTCAACGAAAAAGCAATTGCTTTAGAGAAATGGAATGGAGATACCCAGGTGAAGCCAAAGAAACATCCGGTACTCCATGTTCCATTCCTCCTGCCGCCGCCAAATTTCACTCTATGATATCAGAAATCCGGTCGTTTGGCAAGAAAAAGTTTTTCCTCCGCCCGGCCGGGTGGAGGAAAAACCGGGCGAGTACGTCCCCGGTACGGCGGGGGCGTTTCTTACAGCATCCGCTTGAGGTACCGGCCGGTATAGGAGGCTTCGCAGGCGGCCACCTCCTCTGGAGTACCCGTCACGACGATGTTGCCGCCGCCGTCGCCAATCCCCACGCGGCAGGCCGCGCGGGGGCCCCGGATTG
>JABLTT010083440.1_pt1 | contig 11404 bp, 12 predicted proteins | sample 7160061 | NCBI WGS metagenome assembly JABLTT01 (sample SAMN14651232, study PRJNA627086) | human gut metagenome | isolation source: feces | host: Homo sapiens | reverse complement strand
CAAAAAGTTCGCCGCCGGCTGCTCCCGGGATGTGATCCAAAAAGGCGCCGATATGCTGGGCTGGAGCCTGGACGACCTGATCTCACAGACGATCTTGGCCATGCGGGAAGACCCGCAAAACTAGGTCGGGGCCGGGGCCGGAAGCCCGGCCGGGCATGGCTGCGCAGCGGGGCCGGAAGCCCGGCCAGGCGTGGCTGTGCAGCGGAGTGGACAGCCCAGCAGGGCGGTAGGCCCGGAAGCCCGGCCAGGCAAAAAGTTATGCCACTCGGGGCACCCGAGCAGGAGGTTTTTTTATGGAAAAAGGGAAGATCCAAGTGCCCGGAGGGCAGGTCTATTACCAGCTGATGGGCAAAGAAGGGCCGGGCATACCGGTGATCGCCATGCACGGAGGGCCCGGCGGCACCCATTGGGGCCTGCGGTGCCTCCAGCGGCTGGCCGGGCCGCGGCCCGTGCTGATCTACGACCAGCTGGGCAGCGGGTTTTCCGACCCCAGCCCCCAAGCGCTGTGGACCGTGGAGCATTTTGTAGAAGAGTTGGCGGCCATCCGCCAGGCCATGGGGTATGACAAAGTGTTTTTGCTGGGGCAATCCTGGGGCACCATGTTGGCCATGGCCTATATGGCAACAGAGCCCCAAGGGGTGATGGGCCTGGTGCTCTCCGGCCCATGCCTGAAGGCCGCCCAATGGCGCCAAGACTGCGTGGAACTGGCCCGGCAGCTGCCCGAAGAGCACCGGCAGGCCATTGAAAAGGCGGAGCAGACCGGCGCATTTGACACCGAGGACTACCGCCGGGCAGAAGCGGAGTTCACCCGCCGCTTTGGCTGCCGCCTGCTGCCCTGGCCCCCGGAGAAGGACCCGGAGGCACCGCCCCGCAGCACGGAGATCTACCAATATATGTGGGGGCCCAGCGAATTCACCTGCACAGGCACCCTGCGCTCTTACGACGCCACCGGCGGCTTGGCAGACCTGCGCTGCCCGGTGCTGTTCACCTGCGGCGAATACGACACCGCCCGGCCGGAGACCGTGAAGGCCCAGGCCGCCCTGTGCCCCCGGGCCCAGGTGGCGGTGCTGCCCGGCGCCTCCCACGCCCACATCCGGGAGTGCACCGAGGAATACTGCCGCCTGGTGGAAGAATTCCTGCGCCAATGCGAGGCGGAAGGGTGAGGACCCCCGCTGCCCGAGGGGCCGCGCTGTGCCAATGGGCGGTGCTGGGCACGCTGGCGCCGGCCATTTTGCTGGCCCTGCTGCCCGGCTACGCCATGGATCTCCCCTTCCGCCTGCTGTGCGCCGGGGTGGAGACGCTGCTGGCCCTGTGCATGGGGGTGTGCCTGGCCTGGGGCGGCAGTCAGCTGCAAAAAGCCGAGGCCATCCGCCGCACGGCCCGGCTGCTGCTGGCGGTGTACCTGGTGCATCTGGCGAGCCTGCTGTTTTTCGATGGCAGCTTTGGCCGCCAGGCCACCTTCTCTTGGCAGGCTGCGGCCCACCGGGTCAACCTGCGGCCCTTTCACACCATCGTTTCCTATTGGAGCGCCCTGCGCCACGGACGCATCAATGCAAACATCGCCTGGATCAACCTGGCGGGCAACTTGCTGGCCCTGGCGCCTTTGGGGCTGTTGCTGCCCTTTGCCAGCCGCCGCTGGGGGCGGCTGGGGCCTTCGCTGTGGCTGGGGGCCGCCCTCATTGCCGGGGTGGAGGTGCTGCAGCTGGCCACCGGCACCGGCAGCTGCGATGTCGATGATTTCATCTTGAATTTTGCCGGTTTTGCCCTGGCACACCTGGGCACCTGTTGGGCCGCGGCCCGCTTCCCATTGGTCCGTGCCGCCCAGCAGGGCAGGGAATAGGGCAAACAGACCGCCGCCGCCCAGCGGGCAGTGCGGCGCAGAAAGAAGGGGATCCCCATGAAAAAATACATGCCGCTGCTGGCCAACCTGGCTTCCGGCGTGCTGTTCGGCCTGGCCCTGCTGTTCATCAAGCAGGGCATGAACGCAGTGCACCAGGATACCATCAAATTTTTGGCCTTCCGCTTCACCACCGGTTTCATAGTGATGACCCTGCTGGTGATTTTTGGGGTGCAAAAGCTCCATTACCAGGGCAAGCCCGTGGGGCTGTTGCTGCTGTGCGGCCTGTTCAACCCCATGATCAGCCAGATCTTAGAGACCACGTCCACCAGCTATGCACCCACCAGCCTCATCGCCTGCGTCAGCAGCATCACACCCATTTTGGTGGTGGTGCTCTCCATCCTCATCAACAAAGACGCCATCCCCAGCAAACAGCAGGTCTTCTTCATGCTGGTGACGGTCAGCGGCGTGTTCATCATGAATTTCGTCGGGCGGGATCTTTCCGGCGCCACCGGCCTGGGCATTGCGCTGATCTTTTCCGCCGTATTGGCCATCGCCATCCACCGCACCCTGGTGCGCCGGGCCGGCCGCCATTTCACCGCCTTTGAGATCGTCTATTTCACCACAGGCATGGGCGCCCTGTCTTTCAGCATCGAGACCGCGGTGATGCACGGCCTGCGGGGCGATCTCTCTACCTTCTTCCAGGGCTTGTGGCGGGCGGATTTCATCGTCTCAGTGCTGTATATGGGCATCGGCTCCTGTGTGCTGGCCTTTTTGTTCCTCAATTATTCCATCGCCCATCTGCCCATCGCCGTCTCCAACTCCACAGCGACGCTGAGCACCGTGATCTCCATTTTGGCCGGGGTATTCATCTTGCACGAGCCCTTCCGCCCTGTGGACCTGCTGGGCGTCTGCCTGATCTTAGGCGGCGTCTTCGGCCTCAGCTTTTACTACCTGCGGTCAGCTAGGTCGGGACGGCCCGACAGCCGTGACGGGAAGCCCCGGTAGAGCAGCCGCTCGAGGTATGGCACGCTGGCTGCCGGGTCGGGACGGCCCGACGGCCAGAACGGGAGGTGACCGGTAGCTTCGCCGCTCGAGGTATGGCACGCTGGCTGCCGGGAGCCACCCACGTCACGGGTCCAGCGGCACGCTGGGCCGACTTGACAAAGGTAGATGGATGTACTATCATCTGATTGGATGTAGATACAACTATTTGCGAAAGGGGCGAGGGCCATGGACCCGACCAAACGGCAGATCACCAAGATCGCCCGGGAGGTGAGCAAGTTCACCGTCCGCACGCTGAAGTGCGAGGGGGTAGGGGGAGCCGAATACGATTTCATCCACGTGGTGCGGAAGAACCCGGGCATCACCCAGGCGGGCGTCCGGGAGATCTTGGGGCTGGACAAGGGGGCGGCGGCCCGGCGCTGCGCCAATCTGGAGGCAAAGGGGTACCTGACCCGCCAGCCGGACGCCCGGGATGGCCGCCGCCAGCTGCTGTACGCCACAGAGCAGGCCGAGGCGCTGAAACATTCCAAAGAGTGGGTCGAGACCCTGGCCTATGAATGGCTGGCCCAGGCCCTTTCCGCCCAGGAGCAGGCGGAGCTGGCCCGGCTGCTGGAGCGGGTGTACCAGCGCTCCAAAGAAGAGAGCAAGGCGGGGTTCATCCACCTGAGCCAGTACCTGGCCCAAAAGGGGGGAGAGCAATGAAGCAGGCGGCGCTGAAAATGGGCCCGCCGGACCGGATCGCCTCCTATTTCCGCCTCCAGGCCCCCACTGTGGCCCTCATCACCTGCACCGGCGTGCTGTACAATGTGGGGATGACGGCGGGCCCCTATTTTGAGGGCCAGCTGGCCCAGCGGCTGCTGGATGTGATGCAGGGCGCCTGCACCTGGGCGGATATGGCCCGGCTGGCGGTCCTGTATGTGGCGGTGATCGGCCTGGTACAGGGGCTGCGCTGCATCAAGCGCTTCGAGGTGCGCCACTTTGCCAACCACACGGCCCGGGCCATGCGCCGGGTGCTGTACAACAACCTGGTGCGGGAGGGCAAAGCCGCCATGGAGCAGGAGGACATGGGCGCTTGGATGACAAAGGCCCTGGCCGATGTGGACGCCTGCGCCGAAGGGATGCGCAAATTCACCACCGAACTGTTCGACACCGGCGTGGTGATGCTGGCCTATCTGGCCATGCTGCTGTGGTACGATTGGCGGCTGACGCTGCTGGCCTGCCTGTTCACCCCGGCGGCCTACGCCATCGCCGGCTGGCTGAAAGGCCGGGTCACCCAGAGCAGCGGCGCCTACAAGCGCAGCGGGGAACAGCTCAACCGGGCCACCCTGGACCGGGTGTCCAACGGCCTGCTCTACCGGGTATACGGCCGGGAAGAGGGCCGGGACCAAGCCTATGAGCAGCGGCTGCAGGACTATGAGAAAAAAGCGGTGGCCGCCAACCTGTGGGAAAACACCATGGAGCCCCTGTACCACATCATCGTCATGAGCGGGGTGGTGCTGATCCTCTATTGGGGCGGCCGGAACGTGACGGGCCAGGGCTGGAGCCAGTGGGACCTGGCCGCCTTCACCACGTTTTTGGCCTGCTTTGCCAAATTGGCGGCCAAATCTTCCAAGGCGGCCCGGCTGTTCAACGCCGTGCAAAAGGCCCAGGTCTCCTGGCAGCGCATCCGGCCCCGGCTGGGGGCCGTGGTGCACAACCCGCCGCCCCCTGCCGAAGAAGCGGGCCGGGAGCTGGTCGTGGACCACCTGTCCTTTGCCTATCCAGGCGGCTCGCCGGTGCTGTGCGACGTCTCTTTCCGGGCCAAACCGGGGCAGATCGTGGGCATCACCGGGCCGGTGGCCGCCGGCAAATCCACCTTGGGCAAGGCTTTTTTGTGCGAGCGCCCCTATGGGGGCAGCATCCGCCTGGGGGGCCGGGAGCTGGCGGAGATGACGCCCGGGCAGCGGTGCGCATCCGTCGGCTACCTGGGCCACCGGCCGGAACTGATGAGCGATACCATAGGCGAGAACATCCGCCTGGGCCAGCCGGGGGACATTGGCCCCAGCCTGGCGGCGGCCCAGCTGGACCGGGAGGTGGCGGCCATGCCCCTGGGCGAAGAGACGCCGGTGGGCAGCCAGGGCGTCCGCCTTTCCGGCGGGCAGCAGGCCCGGCTGGCCCTGGCCCGCACCCTGTACCAGAGCCGGCCCCTGGTGGTGCTGGATGACCCCTTTTCCGCCGTGGACCGGCAGACCGAAGGCAAGATGCTGGCAGCGCTGCGCCAGTGGGGCCGGGGCCGGGTGATCCTGCTGATCTCCCACCGGCTGGACCGGTTCCCCCAGCTGGATCAGGTGGTGTGGCTGGCAGACGGGGCATCCGACGCAGGCACCCACGCGGAATTGATGGAGCGGCAGCCCCTTTACCGGCAGCTGTTCCTGCAGCAGCAACAAGGAGGGGATCTGGATGAAGCGTAAGCCGGCCATGGTGCAGGCCGCCGGCCAGGCGGCCAAAGGGGCGCCCTGGGTCACAGGGGCCATGGCGGCGGCCATCGGCGCCTCGGTGGTGCTGGCGCTGCTGCCGCCTTTGGCATTGGAATCCATCGTGAACGGGCTGGCCGGCGGCCAAGGGGTGCCCCTTTCCGGGGCACTGGGGTATTTTGCCCTGCTGGCCGCCGCCGGGCTGGCCGAAGCCGCCCAAAATGTGACCATCACCATCTATGGGCAAAAAGTCACCCATTGGCTCCGCCGGGCCATGTGCGCCAAGCTGGACCGGCTGCCCGCCGCCTATTACGCCGCCCAGGAGCCGGGGGCCATCGCCTCCCGCTTGGTCAGCGATGTGGACGCGGTGGACGCCCTGTTCACCAACGGCATCCTCAGCATGGTGGCAGACGGCTGCAAAGTGCTCAGCATCCTGGCGGTGATCGTTTGGAAGAGCCGGGGCCTGGGGGTGCTGATGCTGGCGGTGACGCCCTTCCTCTTTTGGCTGACCCGGCGGTTTCAAAAGCGGATGCTCAGCGCCCAGATGGAGCACCGGGAAGCGGTGGCCCGGGTGAACCACTGCGTGCCGGAGACCATCCAGAACATCCGCACCATCCACACCTATGGCCGGCAGCGGTATATGGAAGAGCGGTATGACCGGGCCATCCAGCAGAGCTACCGGGCCATGGAGCGCTCCAACTGGTACGACGCTTTGTATTCGCCCATCGTCGTGTTCACCAGCGCCTGCGTGGTGGCGGTGATGATGGCGCTGGCCGCCAGCGGCGGCGCCATGCGCCAGTGGTTCGGCATGGAGGTGGGCACTGCCGTGGCCATCATCGCCTATGTGAGCAAGGTCTTCGAGCCGCTGGAGAGCATCGGCATGGAGATCCAGAACATCCAATCGGCCTGGGCGGGCATCCGCCGCATCGACGAGTTTTTGGCCCAGCCGGAGCGGCCGGCCCCCAGGCAGGACCTCACCCTGGAGATGCTGCGCCGGGCGCCGGCGGCCATCCGGTTCCAAAACGTGGATTTCGGGTACGGGGAAGAGCCGGTGCTGCAAGGCCTGTCTTTCACCGTGGAGCCCGGGAAGACCGTCACCCTGGTCGGGCGCACCGGCGCCGGCAAGAGCACGGCTTTCCGGCTGCTGCTGGGGCTCTATGAGCCCCAAGGGGGCCAGGTGACCGTGTGCGGCCAGCCGGCCGGCGCCATCCCGGACCGGGTCAAGCGGGGGCTGTTCGGCTATGTGGAGCAATCCCCCCGGCTGGTGGATGGCACCGTGGCCGACCAGATCGCCCTATTCGACCCGGCCATCGGCCGGCAGCAGGTCCGGCAGGCGGCGGAGCAGGTGGGGCTCCACGCCGCCATAGAGGCCCTGGAACAGGGGTATGACACCCCGGCGCGGGAAGACCTGTTCTCCCAGGGGCAGCTGCAGCTGCTCTCCGTCGCCCGGGCCATCGCCGCAGACCCGCCCATCCTGCTGCTGGATGAGATGACCGCCAACTTGGACGGGCAGACGGAAGCGGCCGTCTTGGCCGCCCTGGAGCAGGCGGCGGCGCACCGCACCGTGCTCTCCATCTCCCACCGGCTCTACCAGGGGCTGGGCGGGCGGCAGATCCCCATCGGGGGGGACTGCCGGTGAAAAGGCGCAAAAAAACGCCGGGAGCCATGGCTCCCGGCCTGTGCCGCTTGGTGGGAACAAAAAGCCGCTGGGGCTGCGGCGACACCGGACCCGTTAGTAACCTGCTCGTGTGCAGGTGGGTTAGCTCTTTGCTGTTTCAGCGCTTCCAACTTCCGCGCGCACAAGGCGGCGGGAGGCCTGCAATCCGCAGCAAAATACGCAATCCCGTTTCGTTACTTTGTGGGTTAAAAAGGGTCCGGCATCACCGCAGCTCCAGCGGCGCAGCAAGATCGGATCAATACCCTTCCCGCCGCAGCTCTTCCTCTTCGGTCAGCTCGTCGCTGCCGTCGAAGTAATCTTCCAGCCGCTGGGAGAATCGTTCAAAGACAGCGTCCAGCACGTCTTCGTCTTCCACCGTGGCCAAGATCTCCTCCTGGCTCTCCTCGTCGGTCTCCACCTTCAAGATCATCAGGTGGTACTCTTCATCCAGCGACATCTCGGCGGGGATGAAGGCCATATAAGTGGTGCCTTCGTATTCCAGCGTATCCAGATGTTCCAGCTCGATCTCGTTGCCCTCGTCGTCGGTCAGGGTGACGAAATCGTTGCCGTATTGGCTTTCGTTCATAGTGCCCATGGGAATCACCTCCGGCCGGCGGACCGGCCCAATCGGATGTGTCTGTGTATTGTGATGCTACTATTATACCACACAATGGGAAAATAAAAAGGGTTGACACAAAAGATTTTCACTGGTATACTATTACACGGAAAACGAAGCAGGGCTGACCGCCCTCACCCTCATGCAAGCAGAAAGGGTCCATACGCTCGCCGTCCTGCGGGGCGGTGTTTGGTGTGCTTAGGCGGTCGTTCTGCGCCTGAGCTTTTTTATTTTTGAGGAGGTGCTTTTACATTAGCATCATGGAACATCAAATTAACGAGGAGATCCGTGAGAAGGAAGTTCGCCTGATCGACAGTGAAGGGCAGCAGCTGGGCATCATGCCGCTGCAAAAGGCGTTGGAAGCCGCTGAAGAAAAAGGGCTTGACCTGGTGAATATCTCCCCCAAGGCCAATCCGCCCGTGTGCAAGATCATGGACTACGGCAAGTACCGGTTTGAACAGGCCAAGAGAGAGAAGGAGGCCAGAAAAAATCAGCGCATTGTCGAAGTGAAAGAGATCCGCTTTTCCCCCAAGATTGATGTGCATGATTTTGAAGTAAAAGCCAAAAACGCCACCAAGTTCCTCACCGGGGGCGACAAAGTAAAGGTGACGGTGCGCTTCCGCGGCCGCGAGATGGCCCACACCCAGATCGGCCTGGACCTGCTGCACAAATTCGCCGAGACTTGCAGCCCGGTCTCCACGGTGGAAAAAGAACCCAAGCTGGAGGGCCGCCAGATGATCATGTTCCTGGCGCCGCTCAAGAAAAAATCCTAACGGCGAAGCCCGTTTGTTTTGAGAGAGGAGTTTCAAAAGCTATGCCGAAGATTAAAACACATACAGGCGCGAAAAAAAGATTTAAGCTGACGAAAAGCGGTAAGATCAAGCACGGTTCCATCAACCGGCGTCACTTCAACAATGGCCATGGTTTCACATCCAAGAGACGGCGCCAGCTGCGCAAAGGCGACTTTGTGGAAGCCGGCCAGGCCGCGCAGATCAAGCGTCTGCTGCCCTACAAATAAATTCTTGACAACGCAATTACAGGAGGCTGAAATAGAATGGCTAGAGTAAAAGGCGCTATGATGACGCGCAAAAGAAGAAAGAAGATCATTAAGCTGGCAAAGGGCTACTGGGGCAACAAAAAGAACCATTACAAAGTAGCCAACCAGCAGGTGATGAAATCCCTGAAATATGCCTATGTGGGCAGAAAGCTGAAAAAGCGCGATTTCAGACGGCTGTGGATCACCCGCATCTCCGCCGCCTGCGCCCAGAACGGCATCAATTATTCCCGCTTTATGAACGGCCTGAAGAAAGCTGGCATCGGCCTGAACCGCAAGATGCTGGCCGAGCTGGCTGTCTCCGACGCCGCCGCCTTCACCTCCCTGGTGGAAAAGGCAAAGGCTGCGCTGTAAGCCAAAAGTCCATATCAAACATCAGACAAGCCGTCTGGCCATGGGCCGGGCGGCTTTTTGGCCCCCATCCGGCGGCACGGCGCCGGGGCAGCAGGGGGAAGAGCTGGAAAGGGGGGAGAAACATGAAGATCGACCTGGTCGACGCCTGCCGGATCGAAGCGGCCGCCAGGGTCCACGCCATTGCCTGGCGCGCATCCCACGAGGCCTTTTGCAGCCCGGCTTTTGTGGCCAGCCACACGGCAGAGCGGCAGCAGGCCTATTTGCAGCAGAAGATGGCGGCGGGCTCCCGGTTTTACCTGCTCACCTTGTCAAAGCCGGCGGCTGTGGTCTCCATCGCGCCGGGAAGCGTGATCGAAGACCTCTATGTGCTGCCCGAGGAGCAGAACAAAGGCCTGGGCACGCAGCTGCTCCGATTCGCCATTGGCCAATGCACGGCGCGGCCCAGGCTCTGGGTCTTGGAAAACAACAAAGGCGCCCGGCGGTTTTACCAAAGGGCCGGCTTCCGGCCCACGGGCAGGCGGCGCTCCACCGGCCGGCTGGATGAGGTGGAATTCCTCCTTTTGTGAGCGGCGGGTTTTACCGGGCTTTTACAAAATGAAAAAATTTTTGGGCCCGATTTCGGGGAAAAACCGGGGGAAAACAGGGGATTGCCCGGGGAAAAGTTTTGGATTTTGGCAAAGCGGGTTTTGTCCGGCCCAGGACCCTCTTGCAGCTTTTGGCCGGCTATGCTACCATAATCCCAGCAGAGATCGTGGAACGGCCTGCCGGCTGCCGCTCGGGGGCGTTTTGTTGTGAGGAGGAATTGGGACATGGACAAAAAGCAGGTGAACCGGGACATCTTCCGCATGGTGCTGCCCATTGTCATTGAGAATGTGCTGCAAATGCTGGCGGGCCTGGTGACAACGGCCATGATCGGCCGCCTGCTGGCCGATGACATCGCGGCCCAGGGCATCGGCAACCGGATCAACAACACCTTTTGGGCCCTGTTCAAGGGCGTGGGCATCGGCGCCACGGTGATCGTGGCCATGCGCTATGGGCAGCAGAAATTCCACATGTGCCGCCGCACGGTGGAGCAGGTGTATCTCACCGCCCTGCCGTTGGCCTTTTGCTTCGTGGCCTTTACCCTTTTGTTCCCCGAAAAGGTCATCGCCCTGTTTACCAGCGACCCCGTTCTGGTGGAGACGGCCCGGGGCTATATGCGCATCGTCATCTTTGCCGTGCCCTTCATGGCCCTTTCCAGCATCAACGCCGCGGCCTACAACGGCCACGGCAACACCAAGACCCCCATGTACATCGCCTTTTTGATGAACGGCATCAACATCGTGCTGGGCTTCATCCTGATCTTTGGCCCCGGGCCCTTCCCGCGGCTGGGGCTCATCGGCGCGGGCATCAGCACGGCGGTCTCCTGGGCGGTGGGGGGCCTGACGGGCCTGTTCCTGCTCTATGCCCGGGGCGGCTATTTCGGCAACGAAGTCCACGGCTTCAAATTCTTTTCGCTGGATGCCGGCCTGCTGAAAGAAGTGTACAAAACAGGCATCCCCGCCGCCTGTGAAAACGTGTTTTGGCAGCTTTCCGCCATCGTGCTCTCCAACGTGGTGCTGGAATACGGCAGCGCCTATTTCGCCGCCTACAACATGGGCCTCCAGGCGGAGATGATCTGCGAGATGCCGGGCATCGGCTTTACCACGGCGGCCACCTCCCTGACGGCCCAGGCCATCGGCATGGGGGACGACGCCCTGTACCGGCTGTATTTCAAGCAGATGCGGAAGTTTTCTTTCTTTACCGGCCTGTTTGCCAGCATCGCCCTGTTCACCTTTGCCGGCGGCTTTATGAAAGTGCTGACCGACAAAGCGGAGATCCAGCAGATCGGCCAGGTGTATGTGTTCATCATGGGCTTTGCCCAGATCCCCCAGGATCTGGCCAAGGTCTACAATGGCACCATCCGCTCGGCGGGCTACCGCAACGTGCCCATGATCATCTCCTTCATCGGCATCTGGTGCGTCCGGGTGCCCATCGCCCTGGTGTGCGGCAAACTGCTGCATTTGGATGTGACTTTCATCTGGATGGCCATTGCCCTGGACCAGATCGTCCGCATCCTGATCAACATGACGGTCTTTCACAAAAAGAAGGTGCTGGAAGTGGTGGCCGACGGCCGGGCGGCCAAAGCCGCAAGCTGAGGCACAGCGCCTGTACAGCAAAATCGGATGACAAAAGGCATGGCCCAGGCCATGCCTTTTTTTGCTGCAAGCCCGGCTCAGGCGAACAAGGGGGTAGTGTCAAGTATTGGACCTGTTGACAAAGGTAACGTATGGGCTGAGAAATCATATTCTCAGCCCATATTTCATCCATAAATACCGCAGAAAAGACGGCTTTAACCATCCTTTTTAGGTTTAATGCCATGGCAGATAAGAGGCATTCTTCTGTGGCT
>JABLTT010095653.1_pt1 | contig 11422 bp, 10 predicted proteins | sample 7160061 | NCBI WGS metagenome assembly JABLTT01 (sample SAMN14651232, study PRJNA627086) | human gut metagenome | isolation source: feces | host: Homo sapiens | reverse complement strand
TATCGCAAATTTGCCGGTGGGGACTGGAGTGATGCGACGAATTATGATCTGTGTCTGAATGCAGGAAAGCTTGGATTTGAGAAGTGTGTGGATGCAATTTTGGCGCAGATGGAAGTTATGAGAATTAAATAAAAGGATGAAAAAAGCAGTCTTTTTCGGGAATGAAAGGGGCTGTTTTTTTCGTGGGTGGGGGGACGCGCAGACAAATAGTTTCTTTCGTGTGCGGTTTCGGATACTAAGATATTCTAAGGCATCAAAAATCCGCTAAAAACATGAGAAGAAAAGTCTGGATTACTCGCTGGCGCTCAGACAAAGGACTTTTCTTCTCATAACGCGGATTTTTGATACCTAAGAATATCTAAGTATCCTGCAAATGCACACGAAAGAAACTATTTGTTTGCGCTGGTTATTGGACGTGGAAAAAGATGTATGTCTGGGGATTTTGCCGGAGGCAAAATGCCCTGCGAGGGAGTTGTAAGTGGTTGATTCTTGGGCGGGATAATAGAGGGGGAAAAGAAAAAGAGTATTATAAAAAATCGTATGTTCTTGCGAAGTATGTGGGGTGATGATATACTTATTTTTAATAGAGAGTAAGGTACTACATAGATGATGAATATGTATAAGGGAGATGAAGAAGGATATGACACCGGAAGAAAAAGCACGTTGTGTGATTGATGATAAGCTTTGTCAGTCTGGATGGGTGATACAGGATTTGAAAAGATTGAATCTTACAGCTTCTCTTGGTGTAGCGGTTCGTGAATTTCCTACCAGTACAGGTGAGGTTGACTATGCTTTATTTGTGGATGGAAAGCCAGTGGGAGTAGTTGAGGCGAAGCAATCCCAAGCAGGACAGTCAATTACTGATGTTGAGGTGCAGTCAGGGCGTTATGCAAATAGTACGTTCAAATGGGTTAAGAATGATTATACTATTCGGTTTGCGTATGAAGCAACAGATAAACTGATTCGTTTTACTGATTATAAGGATATTAAATATCGTTCCAGGACAGTGTTTTCTTTTCATCGGCCTGAGACATTATTTGATTTGATTCAGCAGCCAGATACGATTCGAAATAATATGAAGCAGTTTCCACTTTTAGATGTAAAGGGATTCAGAAAATGTCAAATTAATGCGATTAATAATCTGGATCAATCATTTGCGGATAATCGTCCAAGGGCACTAGTGCAGATGGCAACAGGAGCGGGAAAGACATTTACAGCAATTACATCGGCTTACCGATTGCTTAAATATGGAAAAATGAAACGTATTTTGTTTTTGGTAGATACCAAAGGATTAGGGGAACAGGCAGAGCGGGAATTTCTTGCGTATACACCAAATGATGACCCGAGGTCTTTTTCGCAGATATATGGTGTACGTAGATTAAAATCTTCGTATATGCCAAATGATGTTCAGATTTGTATTTCTACGATACAGAGAATGTACTCTATTCTTAAAGAAGAGGAATTGGATGAATCAGCAGAAGAAGCTCCGTTTGTTGAATATGTAACTGCTGAAAGCAAAGCTCCGAAAGAAGTAGCTTATAATGAGAAATATCCACCAGAGTTTTTTGATTGTATCATTGTGGATGAATGTCATCGTTCTATCTATAATGTCTGGAGTCAGGTGCTGACTTATTTTGATGCTTTTATTATTGGATTAACTGCAACACCTGATAACCGGACTTTTGCTTTCTTTAATGAAAATATAGTCAGTGAATATACGCGTGAACAGGCAATTATAGATGGTGTGAACGTAGGTGAAGATATTTTTCTGATAGAAACGGAGGTTGGAAAAAATGGTGCACATCTGATGAAACAGATGATTGAATATCGTGATCGTTTATCCAGAGCTAAGCGGTGGAGACAGATGGATGAAGATGTGGATTATGTTCCGTCACAGTTGGATAAGAAAATAGTTAATCCAAGTCAGATACGTACAGTAATTCGATCTTTTAAAGAAAATCTGTTTACAACGTTATTTCCGCGTAGAAAAGAAGTGCCAAAAACATTGATTTTTGCGAAAACAGATAGCCATGCAGATGATATAGTGCAGATTGTACGTGAGGAGTTTGGCGAAGGAAATGATTTTTGTCGCAAAATAACTTATGCTGTAGATAATCCGGAATCTGTACTTAGTTCTTTTAGAAATGATTATAATCCACGTATTGCGGTCACTGTGGATATGATAGCAACTGGAACGGATGTTAAGCCAATTGAATGTCTGATTTTTATGAGAGATGTAAAAAGTAAGAATTATTTCGAACAGATGAAAGGCAGAGGAACTCGAGTACTTAGTAAAGAAGATTTGCAGAAAGTTACCCCGTCTGCTACGGAAAATAAAGATCATTTTGTTATTGTGGATGCAGTAGGGGTTACGAAGTCAAGAAAATCGGACACCAGACCTTTGGAGCGTAAACCTACAGTTAGTATGAAAGAACTTATGATGAATGTGGCATTGGGAGCGAAAGATAAAGATACTTTGACTTCTCTTGCAAATCGTGTGATTCGCCTGAATAGTCAAATGACACAGGCTGAGCGAGAACAGTTTAAAGAAAAAGTTGGAGCAACAGCAGGGTGCGTGGCTGAACGTTTATTGAATGCATTTGATGCAGATATTATTTTTGAGCAGGCTCAGAAGAATACAGGTGTATCTGAACCAACAGAAGAACAGATAAAGGTTGCGCAAAGAGAGCTGGTGCAGGCGGCTGTAGCACCATTTCACAATCCGGATATACGCGATTATATTGAAAATGTTCGTCGAAATCATGATCAAATTATTGACAGCGTTAATTTGGATTCGGTTATTTTTGCTGGATTTGATGTACAGCAGGAAAAGAATGTAAATAAGGTAATTTCCAGTTTTCATACATTTATTGAGGAAAATAAAGATGAGATTGTTGCTCTGCGGATTATCTATGATGCGGCATATAAGGAACGCCCAATGGTCATTGAGAAACTGAAGGAGTTATATGAAAAACTGAAATCAGAAGGAATTACCGTTGAGCGTTTGTGGGATTGTTATGCTATAAAGCAGCCGGATAAGGTAAAAAGAAGCGCAATGACTCAGATTACAGATTTAATTTCAATTATTCGATTTGAGATGGGATATGCAGACACTTTGACGTCATTTGCGGATAAAGTGAATTACAATTTTATGCAATGGACGTTTAAGAAGAATGCCGGGCATATTCAGTTTACAGAAGAACAGATGGATTGGTTGCGTTTAATTAAAGACCATATTGTAGCTTCACTCAGTATTTTGCCGGAAGATTTGGAGTTGACACCGTTTGATCGGAAGGGTGGATTATTGGGATTTTATGATGCTTTTGGTGATGAATATGAAAAAATATTACAAGAAATGAATGAAGAATTGGTGGCATAAATGTATAAGAAAAAAGCATGGAAAGAAATTTTGACAATTGTAAGCGGTAAAAGTCAAAAAAGTGTTGAAACAATTAATGGAAAATATCTCATTTACGGAAGCGGGGGAATTATCGGACATGCAAATGAATATCTATGCCCTGCGAATACGGTTATTGTCGGAAGAAAGGGAACTATCGATCGTCCTATATATGTTACGGAACCATTTTGGAATATTGATACAGCTTTTGGTGTAGTTGCTGGCAAAGATTTAGTACCGAAGTTTCTGTATTTTTTTTGCCTTTCATATAACTTTAAAAAGCTTGATAAATCTACTGGTAGACCAAGCGTTTCAAAATCAGATTTGCTAAAAATTGAAATGCCAATCCCAACGATTAATGAACAACAGCGCATTGTTTCCCGAATAGAAGAACTCTTTTCAGAACTGGATAAAGGAGTGGAAACGTTGCAAACTATCAAACAACAGTTGGAGACGTATAGACAGGCGGTGCTAAAAGAGGCAATGTCAGTTTATGAGTGTCCAATAGCAAAAATTAGCGATGTTTGTAGTGATATCGTTGATTGCCCGCATTCAACGCCTAAATGGGTTGAGAGTGGATACTTATGCTTAAGAACGACAAATTTTAGACGCGGATTTTTAGATTTGACTGAGCCTAACTACGTTTCGCAAGATACGTTTAATAGTCGCAACAAACGTCTTGTTCCGAAAGCAGGAGATGTTTTGTATAGTCGCGAAGGGTCGATACTCGGAATTGCTTGCATTATGCCAGATGGAATTGAGCCCTGCCTTGGTCAGAGAATGATGCTTTTGCGAGCATCTAGTAAATTAAATAATAAATTTTTAATGTATTATCTCAATTCACCAATGGTGACGAATCACGTAATTACAACTAAAGGTGGTACGGGTTCTCCTCATATAAATGTTGGTGATATAAAACAATTTGATATTCCGTTCCCTAATATTGAACAGCAGAATTGTATTGTTGCATTAATTGAGGAAAAATTTTCTGTATGTGATAGTATTGAGCGGATGGTTGACAATGCCCTGGCAGAAGCAAATGTCATGCGACAGAGTATTTTGAAAAAAGCATTTAAAGGAGGATTCAGCGAATGAGTGAACAGAGTTCTGCTATCGTTTCAAAAGTATGGGGAATGTGCAATCCCCTTCGCGATGATGGTGTTTCTTATGGCGATTATCTGGAACAGCTAACCTATTTGATATTTTTAAAAATGTCTGATGAATATTCCAGACCACCATATAAAAGAGAAACCGGGATTCCGGAAGGATTTACCTGGGCAGATATGCATACGCTCAAGGGAACTGAACTGGAGGAACAGTATAAAGCAACTTTAGAAAAGCTGGGTGAACAGGGTGGTATCCTTGGTAAAATTTTCAAAGGTGCAACCAATAAAATCAGCAGTGCGGCTATTTTATATCGTGTTGTACAGATGATTGATAACGAGAGATGGGTGGCAATGTCCTCGGATGTCAAGGGCGAAATCTATGAGGGATTGTTACAAAAAAATGCTGAAGATATTAAAAGTGGTGCTGGGCAGTATTTTACTCCTCGTCCGCTAATACATGCTATGGTTGAATGTCTGCATCCGGAGCCGATGAAAACTATAGCAGATCCTTGTTGTGGATCCGGAGGATTTTTCCTAGCTGCACAGACATTTATTGCGAACCCGAAAAATTATGCTCTGGACAGAGAACAGAAAGAATTTCTGAAAAACGAAACCTTTTATGGGAATGAGATTGTTCCAGCTACTTATAAAACAGCCTTAATGAATCTATATCTACATAATATTGGTGACATTTATGGAAATGTGCCGATTGCATTGGGAGATGCATTGTTGATGGATCCTGGTTATCGCGTGGACTATGTGTTGACAAATCCACCTTTCGGTAAGAAGTCAGCTATCACTTTTACGAATGAGGAAGGCGAACAGGAGGAAGAAGATCTTGTTTATAATAGACAGGATTTTTGGACAACCAGTTCCAATAAACAGTTGAATTTTGTACAGCATATTAATACTATTCTGAAGGCAACTGGTAAAGCAGCAGTTGTGGTACCGGACAATGTACTGTTTGAGGGCGGCGCAGGTGAGATCATACGTAAGAAATTACTTGAAACAACAGATATGCATACAATTCTACGTCTGCCAACAGGTATTTTCTATAAACCAGGAGTAAAGGCAAATGTCATTTTCTTTGATAAACGTCCTGCCAGTGCCGAAATGCATACTAAGGAAGTATGGATATATGATTTCCGTACAAATATTCATTTTACATTAAAACAACATCCGATGACAGATGCAGATCTTGCAGATTTTGTAAAATGCTATAATCCTGAAAATCGCTATGAACGTACTGAAACATGGTCAGAGGATAATCCGGATGGACGTTGGCGCAGATTTGACGTGAAAGATATTTTGGAACGTGATAAGACCAGCCTCGATTTATTCTGGATTAAGGATAAATCGTTGGCTGATTTGGATAATTTACCAGATCCGGATGAACTTGCAGTAGATATTATTGAGAATCTGCAGAGTGCCTTGGAGAGCTTTCAGGAGTTACAGGCACAATTAAAAAAATAGTAAGTCAGATGTGAAGGGGTGTGTAAATGGCAAAAAGTTCATTAGAAAAAGCATTGGAAAAACATCAAAAAGAAATAGAACGTCAATTTAAAAAGAAAATTTATGCAGAGAAGAAATTAGCTAATAAGCAAAGGCAAGATTCAGAAAGACAAGCAAAAATAAATGCCAGAAGGGAAAGAGCTTCTTCTATTGTTGGTGGCCAGCCAACAGTAGGTGATATAAGAATTTTAGATAATTCTGCAGAGGAATTAGTATCATTGATATGCAAAGGATATTGTAGAAATGATTATAGAGTAACCAATAATGATATTGAAATTCCAGTATATTTAGAAAATGATTTAGCTTTAGAATTTGAAAAATTGAAACAATATGGTCTTATATCAAATTATGGATACTATATTTCTGGATGTTGGGAGATTACAATATTGCCTGGTTTGTTAACTTATTTTGAAAGGAAGGAGAGTGCTATTTTGCAAGAAAAACAAAATTATAATACGAATCATTTTTATGGTGATGTTACGGGAGTTCAGATTCAGCAAGGAACTGTTAACTCATCACAAACGCAGTCTATAACACAGGACTTTGACTATGGAGCAATTAGTGATATTCTTGAAAATATTAAAAAGTATGACAGCTTACTTGATGATGAATTTGGAGATAAAGCATCAGATTTAAGGGGAAAAATAGTAGAATTAGAGGAATTGATTGAAAAGCGTGAAAATCCTAGCAAGGTAAAAATATTGTTAGCTGAACTTAAAAATCTTGCAATAGGTGTAAGTGGTAGTTTAATAGCTTCTGGTATTGCAGCGCAAATTCCTCTGTTTTAGGGAGGTGTGTAGTTGAAAGGGATTGTAATTGAATTAGAGAAAGAAGCTCTGAATGAGCAAGCAAGTGTCGAATCATTGTTGCGCAAAGCGTATTTGGTAGCTAGAAAACTTAAATTGGAAGAATTTGAAGAGTGGATTAATAATGAGCAAAACGGGTATAAAGGGAATGCACCGGATTACAGAATGATTAATGGAGAATATAAGGCCTGGAATCCATACCGCGGTTGGATTCCGGTTATATTATCTCCTAAACTGGGAGAAGTTGCATCAAGAATTCCGTTGAATCAATCAGTTTCAGCGCTGCGGGAAATTTATACATCACATGAAAATAGTATACAATTTACACTTAATACTAAAATGAATGCGTTATTAAATCAATCAACAGATGGATTTGAAACACGGTTTGTTTTCGAAACATCTAGAAGTGAGATATATCGAATACTTAGTACAGTAAGGAATAAAATATTAGAGTGGGCGTTGTTTCTTGAGGAAAATGAAATTATTGGTGAAGGAATGACTTTTACAGATAAAGAAAAAAAGAAAGCACAAGAAATAAAAATAATTAATAATTATACAAATAATTTTTATTCGGATGTATCTGATATTGAAATGAAACAGGGATAATACCTAAATTTATAGTTATGTCAAGATCAATTGTGTATAAGATATTTTGAAAGGGACAAATTAGAAAATAATTGAAAAGGATCTAAAAAGGAGCCAAAAGGGAGCCAATAAAAGTGGTAGGCTGCAAGAAAATAGAAGACGAGAGTCTGTTAGTAAAAGTTAGTTCTAAGACAGGGAGCATATGTCTCATAATGAGTCATACGCTCTTTTTTTATAAAAAATGATGACTGACGGAAATAATAATATTGTATCTAAATGAGATTGATTCAATAGAGAATAACAATAAAATGAAATAAAATATTACGTATATATGTTAAAAACAATGAATATACTGTATCATTTAAAATAAAAAGAAAATAAATATTGCACAAAAATAAAAAAGGTGATATTATATGTGTGAGATGGTGAAGGAAGGTTATGTTGATATGAAAATACAAGCTGTTTTAATTGATGGATTTAAGAATTTATCAAATGTAAGAATATCGTTTGATAATATTACAGCACTTGTTGCTCTAAATAATTTTGGAAAATCAAATGTACTTTCAGGTATTGATTTTGGATTGGATTTTATTAAGGCTTCTATAGAGGATAAAAAGGATATGATGTCTAATTCCAATCTTATTCCTATAAATTGTAATATGATTGGGAGAAATTACAAATATGAGATGGAAGTATCTACGGACATTAGTGGTGAGGAATACATTATTCAGTATGGGTACGAGTTTGAGTGGAAAGATAATGAGGATAAAGAACCTAGAATAGTATCAGAGTTTTTGAAAGTTAAATTGAATAAAAAAGGACAAAAGTTTACACAGTTAATTAATAGAACTGTTGATACAGCGCTGTATAAAAGTTCAGAGACTGGGAGATGCTCATCTAAGATTAAAGTTGAAGAAACTGAATTGATTGCTAATAAATTAAAAGCTTTTGACGAGCTATATTATGCTCAGATTATTACGAAGCTTAATGGAATGAAGATATATATGGAAAACAATCTGGATGCAAAGAGTTTTTATCAGCCAGATCCTATTATTCGAAAAGGTTTTGAGAATGAGATGATAAATGCGGATAATCTGCCACGAATTATTTATAACTTGAAAGAGCAGAATCCGGATAAATTTGAATTATTAAAGGATGTTTATTTCCAGTTATTTCCTGACATTGAGGATGTTATTGTTAAGCAATTCAAAATTAATGGCTTAACAAATAATGAGGAACTTACAGAAAATCTTCCGTTTGTTTTTTCAAACAATTATCATGTATTATTTGTTAAGGAAAAGAATTTGGCGAATCCAGTAAACTTTTCAATAATGTCGGATGGAGCAAAGAGAGTTTTTATGATTTTAACCAAGATAATTGTATCTAGCGTTAGCAATATTTCACTGATAGCAATTGAGGAACCAGAAAATTCTGTACATCCAGGTTTGTTTCAAGCATACATCCAGATTATTAGTCAACTGTTAGATGATTGTAAAGTCATCATAACAAGCCATTCGCCGTATATTATTAGCTACTTAAATCCTTCTTGGATTCATGTTGGCGTGAATAGGAAAGCTGGAGTTGCTGAATTTTTTTCATTTAAGAAGTCCGGACAGAAACAGTTGGAAAATGATGCTGCTGGTTTTGATATGAGTATAGGAGACTATCTGTTTTCAATGCTTGCAGATTCAGAGAGCAATATAAGTGATTATTTGGAGTGTGATACCGATGAGTAAATGCCTTGTACTTTTTGTAGAGGGTGATACAGAGGTTGAATTTTACAAACAGGTAGTTGCTAATGCCAGAAAATTGCATCCTGCGGGAAGATTTGATACGAATATTGAATATAGAAATGTAGGAGGCGTTGGAGGTTTTAAAAGTATTGCGCTCAGAAAATTTACAAAAGAAATTAAAACTAAATTTGATGATGATTGTGAATTTACAATTGTTCTATGTAGTGATACTGATGTATTTGATTTTGCTTCTAAGCCACCGATAAAGTGGGGTGAAATCAAAAAAGAGCTTAAAGCGAATGGAGCTGGCAATATTATACACATACAGGCGAAGCGGTCCATTGAAGATTGGTTTCTATATGACATTGAAGGTATTTTGGGATTTCTAAGGCTAGGAAAAAATACTAAAGTATCTGGTAAGAATGGATATGATAAGCTTCAACGTTTATATAAACAGGCCAATAAAGTTTATTATAAGGGAATTAAGAGTAATGGTATGATAGGGCGTTTGGACATCGAAAAGATTGCAGATGCGGTAAAAGACCAGTTAAATCCCTTATATAAGGCTCTTGGGGTAGACAAAAATTAAATGTTGATTGGTATGTAAGAGCCTAGCTCTTTACATAGAAAAAGCCAGAGGTTAACTCTGACTGATTCCCTTGCCAAAGAAGGTCTTTGGGCTTATTTTTTTCGCAAATTAATAATAACAAAGAACACCTTTTTCTGCAAGGAGATTTTGCAAAGGAGGTATTAGGATATGGCAGTACATCATGGCGGAAAAGTTGGTAGTGCAGCTAGAAAATTGGCTAGTAAGTCAACTGGTAAAAATATAAAAAGCAATGCTGGAAAAACTTTAGCTAATCACAAAGCAAAGTACCATTAACTTAAATAGTCCATAATTACAGACCTGAGCATGTCTTAAAAGGGCTCTATTATTATTTCAAAGGAGAAAGCGATATGGCACAGTACTGCATTTTAGGTAAAAGAATCAATAAATTATCTATACCAAAAACGTATGATATAAATAAAATACAATTAGGCGTTGTAGTAATAGAAAATGAGGCAAAAAAAGTGGGGTTAGCAGAAGTAGGTGATACAGTGTTACCCTCGGGAAGATTTGGAATTTATAGTAGAAAAAATGCTTATGGATGTACATACGCAGATAAAACAAAACCTAAAGAACGCCGTTATGTTTCAACAAATTGGATTTATCCATTTGGCAATACCAATGCTTCAAAGGTTGCGGTTGATGTATATAAGAAATGCTATCCTAAAGTTGAAGTTGCAGCATATGGAATAGAACTACAGCTGTATGAAGATGAGAGTAAGCAACAGTTCGTTATTATAAATATGACAGATGAAATAAGAAAGAAGTATTTGAAAGAAGCAATTAATTTAATGCTTGAAATATATGGGATATGTTATATTTATGATGATGTGATTCAAGTTGAAAAAACGTCCAAGAGGAGAAGATGTAACTGGGAAATACTTCCACCAGGAGAAATGCCGAGTAAGCATGTTGAAAAACAGGTAGAATCAATAAATCAAAGGACAGACACATATAATATTGCGAGATTAAATTATATTGAGATGTATAATTTCGTAACCAGTGTAGAAGGAATTAATGGATTTAAAGGATATTATGCATATTTATTTGAAAATTATTGTGTGTTTGAATCTGCTTTTTATGGAAATGCAACATATATTATTCAAAAAAATAATTGGGAGGAAATGAGTCAAAAGACCAAAAAAGAATTGAACGATGAAAAAAGAATTATTGGAAAAATTGACCATACAAAAAATTGGAAGAAGAATATAGCAAATATGTTTGAAAATTTAGAAATCATAAAGAAAAATGATTAAATGAAAGATTTGATTCCCAAGCTATGCTGAGATGAATAGTAGAAATAAACATCGGGGATTGGAATAAAAAAGTTCCGCCACGCTTAGTATTGCTGAAATGAGACTAAGTGTGGCGAGTTTTATTAGCATGAATTTTAATTGAAACGGATTAAATTGTTAATTCATTGAAACGGATTTGATTTTGTTCTGGTATTCTTTGAGTGTTTCTTCATAACCCATGTCGCTTAGTTCGTAGAAGTGTTCTCCCTGGATTTCAGATGGGAGATATTGCTGGTCCACGTAGTGGTTTGGGTAGTCGTGGGCGTATTTGTAGCCGATGCCGTGACCCAGTTTTTCGTGGCCGCCGTAGTGGGCGTCCTGGAGGTGTGGCGGGACTGTGGTTTTTGTGCGTTTGACGGAGTCCATGGCAGCGAAGATGGC
>JABLTT010047190.1_pt1 | contig 11428 bp, 10 predicted proteins | sample 7160061 | NCBI WGS metagenome assembly JABLTT01 (sample SAMN14651232, study PRJNA627086) | human gut metagenome | isolation source: feces | host: Homo sapiens | reverse complement strand
TAGGCACGCCGCCAGCGTTCATCCTGAGCCAGGATCAAACTCTCCATTGTCCTTCTATCTCTTCAGACAACTTTGGTCTGTTTAGCTCTTTTTTTTGTTTTCTGTTTATTTCTAAACTCTCATTGACGTTGTGTTTTATTCTTTCCTGTTCAGTTTTCAATGTCCTCATCAGCAAGCTTGTTTCCTGCCGACTCGTATATAATACAATTAATTTTTAATAAAGTCAATAGCTATTTATAATTTTTTTAATTTTTTTCAAAAAAAAGAATGGATCCATAAGATCCATTCTAAATTTTCTACTATTCTCCACCTAAATCTTTTACATCATTTTCAGTTATCTTATCACCGTTTTCAACACAATCAATAAGTTTAGTAATCTTTTTAACATATGATGCGTAAGGTTTCATAACATAGATTGATGTACCATGCATTGAATAAGTTTGATCTGTCATATACCCTTTTCCATCAAGTTGTACATTGAAAACATCCCATTCAGCATTATCATCTAGTTGCATGTTAATTAATGATTTAATTTCGTCAGAAGACATGTTTGTTTCAAAGCATCCTTCGATTGCTGTTAAGATTCTTTGAAAATTAGTAATAATCTTTGGTGACATTGCCTTATTCAACATTGCTTTTAATAATTTTTGTTGGTTACGTCCTCGATCATAATCTCCACTTGGTAAATTATATCTTTCCCTTACAAAACATAGCCCTTTATCACCATCTAATTCATTTTCACCTTTTACAATATGATAGTTACCATGTCTTGTTGTAAATTCATAATCAGAATCAACAGTTACTCCGCCTAATGCGTCAATAATATTTGTAATACCACTAAAGTTTGTTCTTGCATAATAGTTAACATCTAAATCTAAAAAGTCTTCAATCGTAGAAATAGTCTCTTCAACACCATAGATACCAGTATGTGTCAATTTATCCATTTTACCATTTTTATGAAGTTCAATTTCACAATCACGTGGAATACTTGTCATTAAGATTTGTTTAGTTTTTGGATTAACAGTAACAATTAAGTTAACATCACTTCTTGATACTGTTGATACAGAACCATATGTATCGATTCCAGTTACATATACATTAAATGGCTTTTCAGTTACATCTGTTACTGCTGTTGTTACTGATTTTGCTTTTTTATCAAATTCATATGTTTTTACAATTCTTGTTTCTTCATCAAAGCCTTCATGATTTAACTCTAACATTGATTTATATTGTGTTCCAACAACAATTGCATCTACTTCTTTATTATAAAGAGCATCTGCTAATTGAGAATATGTATCATATGTCGTATACTTTTGTGTATCAATCGTTTCTTCCATTTGTGCTAAAGCTTTATTTAATGTAGCTTTTTCTTTTTCATATGATCTACCAAAATTAACACCTTTTAAACCATCAAGTGATGCTGTTCCATAATCACCATCTTTTAAAACAATGACATTGATAGCGTATTTTTGAGTTGTTGTTTGTACATTATTTAAGAAAGTATTTCCTCTTGCAGCAAAAGTACTTCCAATTACTAAAACAATTGAAACAATTAAACTCAACACTTTAGAAATAATAGTTCTTTTACTTGTTTTCCCTTCAACAATTTTTTTCTTTCCTGTTTGAATAATAATCCAAAACAATAAAACCAATGCTGCCAAAACAGCAGCTAAAATAGCAAAGTATTTAACAGGTAATAATTTTGTTAAATACACAAAATATAAAAGGACACCAGATGCGACAACTTGTAATGTCAAAATAAGTGCTCTGGATGTCATAAATCTCATAAATTTGTTTTGTTTCATAATCATCCTCCATATGTTGGTTAATTCTCGTTTATCATAGCACAATCGACATTTTATAGCAAATCGCCACTATTTTCTAGATAACATCCAAATATATACTGATTATCTTCTATTTTTGACAATTTTTTCCCATTATATTTTCTACATATTTCTTCTATCAAATATTCATTCTTCTTAAAATGATGATCAACGACAATCCCATTTTCAATCAAGCATCTTATCTTAATAATTGTATAATATCTTTGACTTTCTATCGTATAATGAATTGCTTTATGTGTTGTTTTTTGACTAAGAACAATCGCATGATCCAATAAAAATTTTAAAATAGTGGCTAAGTCATAAGAAGAAACACCTTGATAAATTTGATCAGAATAAGTTCCATAAAAATCAATCTGATGTTCCTTCATGATTTCTGTATACCGATTAAAAACATAATTTAACACAATGTTGTTTGTGTGAATAACCTCTGTCGGTATTTCTAATGATATATCTTGAAGTTCAATTTCCTGATTTTCTTTTAAATCTTTAACAAGCTTTTTATAATCATGAATAATTTTGTTATATTTTTTACTTTTTTGATTAGCAATTTCCACAAGTGTTTCTTCATACTGTAATGCTTGTTCATGAATTTTTCGATTCATTAAACGTTGATAGTACTGCGTCATTTCTAAACATAATATATAAATCAATACAATCATCATTAATGAAACTACATACAAACAAATAATCGATGATAAACGCATTTGATTCATCAGATATTCATTAAAAGTATAAAGATCTAAAAAAATAATAGCTACAAGTGTTATCATAACAAAAAACCAAATATGTTTATTTAATTGAAACTCTTCCTTCAAATACTTTTTTAAATAAAAATATTCTATCAACCATATTCCCTTAGAAATAAAAGTAATCAAATATCCTAAATATCCATCATAAGCATAAACAATATAATATAGTGATTGTTGATTTAATAAAAACATACACAATCCATTAATAAGCAACATATTAACATTCACAAAAATAAGTTTAATTATCTTATTATAAATGTCACCATCATAAAAAAGATGAATATATATTAAGCTTATAATCAATAAGATAATGCCTCCATAACTTATAGCAAAATATTTATTCATCATTAAAGATAAAAAACTCATAAATACTATAAAGAATATTTTATTATACTTTACCTCTTCTCTATTTTTAAAGAATAAATCAAGATACATCACATAAATTAAATTTTCTATCAAAACATAAATAATATCTAAAAATAATTTCATCGTATTTTATATTCCTGATAAGCTTCTTTTACAGAATTTTTATATTTATAACTTAAAGGTAGTTGTATTTCATTTTCTAAAACCACCATCATTTCTTTTAGATTAATGTATTGAACATATCTCATATTTACAAGGATTCCATAAGAAATTGTAATAAAATCATTTTTCTTTATCTTCTTAATAAAATCTTTGAAAGTAGAACGTATTTTATACTCCTCTCTTCCATGAATTACAATATAATTTTTATCTGTATGTATATATTGTATATCATCATAATATATCGCAACAATTCGATTACCACTTTCTACAATAATTCGATCGTGATCTGATTCTAATTTTTTAAGTAATCTATTCATCTTATTGTGAATATCTTCTTTTAATTTCTTTTTTCTAATAAAATCAAAAATATCATAATCTATGCTTTTATAAACAATATGATCATATTTAGTAATGATGATTCTAATGTATTTACTCATTTGAGTTTCTTTAAAAAACTCAAATGCTGTCATATTTTCCATCTCATAGTCTATATAAACAACATCAAAATAATCAATTTCATCGATCAACAACTTTGCTTCTTGAAAATATGATACTTCAAACATTTCATACTCTTGTAAGCAATTATGTATTTCTTCTAAAAAGTTTTTTTCATCATCTAAAATTGCTACTTTATACATTATTTCATCTCTTGAACCATTTTTACATAATCCACAATTGTTTTATACGTTCTTCTTGTTTCTTTGTTTTTCATAAACTCTTTTGGCATATAAATATGGTCTTTAGCTTCTGCTTCTCTTTCATCTAATGGAATAGGTGTATTGACAACTCCTAAAATATAATCACATGAAACATTAAAAAATTTAGCCATTTCAGCAACTAAATATATATCTGGGATGGTTCTATTTTGTTCATAAAACTGTATTGTTTTCAATGATACCTTAAATACTTTTGATAATTCCTTTTGTGTCATTCCTTTTTCTAATCTTAAATATTGTAATCTCTCTCCTAACATTATTTTGTCCTCCATAAAAAGATTCTCGTTTGATAAATAAAGAATTGCGATATTCTACTATCTCAAATAGTATTATATACTTTTTAATCAATAACATTCTAGTTAATTTTCCCACTATTTCTTTAATTTTCCCTAATAGTATCAAATTTTATTTTTTTCTATAAAATAAAATTGAAATCAAGAAAGGAAGTATTATATATGAACCATCTTGCTAAGTATCTAACAATGAAAATAATTCCTAGAGAATATGAAAATGATTTAGATCAAATTGAACTTGCAATTTATGGAATGGAAGGATTGTTATGCAGCCTTTCTACCCTTTTTGTAGCAATTATTTTATCATTCATTTTTCATACAACTTACGAATTCGTTTTATTCATTTTCTTTTTTATACCATTAAGATTATCCTATAAAAGTTTTCATTGTTCATCATTTCTACAATGTCTTGTCTTTTCAAACATGATCATTCTCTTTGCCTCATATTTTATTAAATATGTTACAAATATCCCTTTTTTAAGATTGATATGTTTGAGTTTAATAGTAGCCAATTACACTTTATCTTTTGAAAAAAACAAAAGACTTCATTGCATAGAAATATTGATTTTATACTTATGCTCTTTTATTGATTCATCTTTACTTGTTATTTACTTGATTTCTTTATTTATTAACACTATTTTAATTTTATTGAAAAGAGGTGAAAATCATGTTTAAAGGATTATTTGATTTATTAGTTGGTTTTGCAGCAGTTTTAGATGTACCTCCTTCATGGTGGATCTTATATGAGCCAAAGAAACCCCAAGCATTAAAAAACAAATAAAAAGATGATAAAAACTATCATCTTTTTATTTTCTATTTTATAATATTTCTATGGAAAAATATTATACAACAGGACAATTTGCGAAAATGGCAGGTGTCACATTAAGGACAATTCGATATTATGATAAAATAGGGCTTTTAAAACCATCGCATATTCTAGACAATGGATATCGTCAATATTGTAATAAAGATTTAATTACTCTTCAAAAGATTCTTGCTTTAAAAGAACTTGGATTTTCACTAGAAGAAATCTATCCTCTTATTATAGATAATGATAAAGATAGTTTTAAAGAATCTTTAAAACTACAAACTTCTTTGATTAACCAAAAAATGAATCATCTTAATAATTTAAAAGCAACCATTAAAAGCACTGAAAAAATTTTAGAACATGATCAAATTTCTTGGGAAAAGATTATTGAACTCATTAATCTCACAAATAATGATGAAAGCATTATTCAACAATATTTCAATAGTCAAAACTTATCTACACGTATTTATCTTCATGATCATTTTTCTATTAATAAGGAAAGTTGGTTTGAATGGCTCTATCATCAAATAGACTTTTCTCATGTTTATCAACTTTTAGAAATTGGTTGTGGAAATGGAAAACTATGGGAAAATAATACCTATAATCTAAGAAATAGAGAGATTTTCTTATCAGATATTAGCGAAGGAATGTTAGAAGATACCAGAAAAAAACTTGGTAATGATTATAACTATATTGTTTTAGATGCTCAAAATATTCCTTTTAAAAATCATTTCTTTGATACGGTGATTGCAAATCATGTTCTCTTTTATCTGCAAGATTTGAATCTTGGTCTTTTGGAAATATCTCGTGTTCTTAAGGATTATGGAATATTCTATTGTACAACTTATGGTAAAAATCATATGAAGGAAATTACTGAAATTGTTCATAATTTTGATTCACGTATTCAACTATCTAATAATAACCTTGTAGAACATTTTGGATTAGAAAATGGAAAAACTCTTTTAAGCCCTTATTTTAAACAAATTGAATTAAAGAGGTATGATGATTATTTAATAGTTGATGACGCTAAAGCGTTAATGAACTATATAATGAGTTGTCATGGCAATCAAAAAGAATATTTAGGATATCGTTTAAAAGAATTTCAAGCTCACCTTGAAAAAATCATTGATGAAAATAATGGAATTAAAATTACTAAAGATTGTGGTTTATTTATTTGTAGAAAGTAGTCATACTTTAAGTGTGACACTTTTTTTATTGATAAAATGAAGAAATTTTATATTTTGTATTGACACTTACGTAACGTCATGGTTTATTGTTTAGGAGTAAACAAAAGGAGGTACTTCTATGAAAGGTATCGTATTAGCAGGAGGATCTGGAACAAGACTTTATCCTCTAACACAAGTAACAAGTAAACAATTATTGCCAATTTATGACAAACCAATGATTTATTATCCTTTGAGTATTTTAATGGATGCAGGAATTAAAGATATTTTAATTATTTCTACACCTGATGATACTCCTCGTTTTAAAGAATTATTAGGTGATGGACATCAATTTGGTATTTCGCTTCAATATAAAGTGCAACCATCTCCTGATGGATTAGCTCAAGCCTTTATTTTAGGTGAAGAATTTATTGATGGTGAAGCCTGTGCCATGATTTTAGGAGATAATATCTTCCATGGTCATGGTTTATCAAAACGTTTAAGAAGAGCCGCAAATAAAGAAGATGGTGCTACTGTTTTTGGATATTATGTTGATGATCCTGAAAGATTTGGTGTTGTTGAATTTGATGAAAATGGAAAAGCTATTTCATTAGAAGAAAAACCAGCTCAACCTAAATCAAATTATGCTGTCACTGGTTTATATTTCTATGATAAACATGTTGTAGAATACGCAAAACAAATCAAACCATCTGCACGTGGTGAATTAGAAATCACTGACTTAAATAAAATCTATCTTGAAAAAGGTAATTTAGATGTTGAATTATTAGGTCAAGGATTTACATGGTTAGATACAGGAACTCATGAAAGTTTAGTAGATGCAACTAACTTTGTGAAAACTGTTGAAACTCATCAAAACAGAAAAATCGCTTGCCTTGAAGAAATTGCTTATAACAACGGATGGATTTCTAAAGATGAATTAAATACAGCATATGAACTTTATAAAAAGAATCAATATGGTAAGTATTTAAAAGATGTAATGGATGGAAAATTTATAGATCAATAAAAAGGAAGTAAAAAAGATGAAAGTTATTGAAACAAAAATTCCAGGTGTTTTAATTGTAGAAACAGATGTTTTTGGAGATCACCGTGGATACTTTACAGAAACTTATTCAAAACCTAAATATGAAAAATTAGGTATTACTGTTGATTTTGTACAAGACAATATGTCTTTTAGTGCACAAAAAGGAACTTTACGTGGTTTACATTGGCAAAACCCACCTTATGCACAATCTAAATTAGTATCTTGTACTAAAGGAAAAGTTATTGATGTTGCAGTAGATATTAGAAAAGGAAGTCCAACATTTGGTGAATGGGTTTCTGTTGAATTAAGCGCTGAAAATCATCGCCAATTCTTTATTCCACAAGGATTTGCCCATGGATTCTTAACTTTAACAGATGATGTTGAATTTAGATATAAAGTAGATAATGTGTATAATAAAGAATCTGAAGGTGGTATGCGTTATGATGATCCAACAGCTAATGTTGATTGGGGATCATTATTAAATGGTATTGAACCTGTTTTAAGTGAAAAAGATCAAACAGGACCAACTTTAGAAAATTCAAATAATCAATTTGTATACGAAGGAGATAAATAAATGAAAATTTTAGTAACAGGTGGTGCAGGTTTCATTGGTGGAAACTTTGTACATTATATGGTTAATAAATATCCAGAAGATATGATCGTTAACTTAGATAAATTAACTTATGCAGGTAACTTAGAAACTTGTAAACCAGTTGAAGGTAAACCAAATTATAAATTCGTTAAAGGTGATATCGCTGATAGAGAATTTATCTTTGATTTATTCAAAAAAGAAAAATTTGATGTTGTTGTTAACTTTGCAGCTGAATCACATGTAGATAGAAGTATTGAAGATCCTGAAATCTTTGTTAAAACAAACGTTATGGGAACAACTACTTTATTAGATGCATGTAATGAATTTGGTATTAAAAGATATCATCAAGTATCTACTGATGAAGTTTATGGTGATTTACCATTAGATAGACCTGATCTATTCTTTACAGAAGAAACACCATTACACACATCTAGTCCATATAGTTCATCAAAAGCTTCTGCAGATTTATTCGTATTAGCTTATCATAGAACTTTTGGATTACCAGTAACTATTTCAAGATGTTCAAATAACTATGGTCCTTACCATTTCCCAGAAAAATTAATTCCATTAATTATTTCTAGAGCATTAAATGATGAAGAATTACCAGTATACGGTACAGGGGAAAACGTACGTGATTGGTTACATGTTTATGATCACTGTGTTGCAATCGACTTAATCATTAGAAAAGGTCGTGTTGGAGAAGTTTATAATGTTGGTGGACATAACGAAAGAACTAACTTAGAAGTTGTTAAAACAATCTTAAAAGCTTTAGGTAAACCTGAATCATTAATCAAATTTGTTTCTGATAGAAAAGGTCATGATATGAGATATGCAATCGATCCAACTAAATTAGAAACTGAATTAGGATGGAAACCAAAATATACATTTGATACAGGTATTCCTCAAACAATTGATTGGTATTTAAATAACAAAGAATGGTGGGAAAACATCATTTCTGGTGAATATAAAAACTATTTCCAAAACATGTATGTAGATAAAGGAAGAGTTGAAGAATAAAAAACAAATGGATCTCGTCATGAGATCCATTTTTAATTAAACTGATATATATTTTTATCTAAATATTCACTACTTTTTTGTACTTCTTCATTAATATAATCTTGGCCATATTTTTCAATAATCGTTGGTAATTCAGAAAATAGATTCGTACCTAGTGCTAACTTATTCCCTTCTATATTGAATCCCATTGCAGCCAATGTTGTAGGATACATATCCATATGTGTAAATTGTCTATTTTTTATTTGATCAGTCGTCACTTTAGAATTAATAAAACAATTGTATGTCGTTCTTTGGTAATCTGACGGAACATCATTAACATATTGTTGTGCCATTGTTGGATGATCCCCAACTAAAACAATGGTTGTATTTTCATACCAAGATTGACTTTTACACCAATCAATAAAACTATTAATAAGTTTTGATTGACATGCATATATATTTTCATATCTATTTTCATATGTATCAGGGCAATATTTACATAGAAACCCCTTAGGCATATGACAATCTATAGTTGCCATCGTAAAATTGAATTTACCTGTTTGTGCAAGCTGCGTAATCTCATTCTTAGCTAATTCGAATAATTTATAATCGTCTAATCCCCATTGATTAAGTTCATTACTTTTAAATGAATATTCCTGTTTTAACGAATTAATATCACATATTTTATCAAATCCATGCTGTAAAAATAATTTATCTGTCCCAGCAAATTCTTTTTGAGAACCAATCATGAGTTCTTGTATATATCCGTTTTCATTTAAAATATCTCCAATTGTTTTAGCACCTGGCATAAATCGATTTTGTTGATCCATATCATTAGCAACTTCAACTTTTAAAGGTAATCCTGTAAATTGTGATGTCATGGATGCAATCGTCCAAGTTGTACCTGTAAAAGGTAATGCTCCACCTAGTTGGTCAGTATTAGAAAAATTAGTATTTTGTTTCGCTAATTCAGTTAATTCAGGTAAACAGTTAACATTCTTGATACCACCATTTTCAGTGTCTAAAAAAGTATTTTCAAATGATTCTAAATAAATATAAATAAGATTATTTGTATTATCTCCATTAATTTTAACATCTTTGGGATTCTGATAGATAATTGTACTATCTCCTATATATTCAGTATTTTTCTTTTTTTTGTTATAAATTGTTGTTTTTTGAGATTGATAATTGAAATAAGCAGTAACATTATAACGGTTATTTGTATATAATAAACTTAATATCAATGTTATTACAATCAATAGAGAGCCCATGTACTTTAAATATTTGAAAGCTTTAGATGAACATTTTCTACGTAGATATAAAACACCAAAAATAAAAAGAATACTTAAAACAAATGATACAACAATTACTCTAATGATATAAGAAAAAATAACTGATGTATCTGTTCCACTCGTAGGTGATAAAAAAGTGAATAATATTTCTTGAAACTTTACATTTCCAAAATTATTATAAATCCAAATATTCGAGTTCAATAAAAGGATATTAATAAAAATAATTATTGTAAAAACTGTAAGTAAAATCTTATTTTTTTTCTTCAACAGGATCACCTCACATTTATATATAAAAAAAGAAGGAACTGGCAACGAGCTATTTTCGCACAATGTACTATCTTCGCCGCGATGATGCTTAACTTCTGTGTTCGGAATGGGTACAGGTGTGTCCATCATGCTATCATTACCAGATTCTTCTTGTCAAGTGTCTTCAGGACACTCAAAACCAGACAGTAGTTTTTCTTCTTTCAAGCTCGCTTGCCTTTTCGGTCAAGCCCTCGACCTATTAGTATCAGTCCGCTTAACATGTCACCATGCTTACACTCCTGACCTATCTACCTTATCGTCTTTAAGGGGTCTTACTTGCTTGCGCAATGGGAAATCTCATCTTGAAGTGGGTTTCACACTTAGATGCCTTCAGCGTTTATCCCTTCCGCATTTAGCTACCCAGCTATGCCACTGGCGTGACAACTGGTCCACCATTGATGCGTCCATCCCGGTCCTCTCGTACTGAGGACAGCTCTTCTCAAATTTCCTGCGCCCACGACAGATAGGGACCGAACTGTCTCACGACGTTCTGAACCCAGCTCGCGTACCGCTTTAATGGGCGAACAGCCCAACCCTTGGAACCGACTTCAGCTCCAGGATGCGATGAGCCGACATCGAGGTGCCAAACCTCCCCGTCGATGTGAACTCTTGGGGGAGATCAGCCTGTTATCCCCAGGGTAGCTTTTATCCGTTGAGCGACGGCCTTTCCATTCAGCACCGCCGGATCACTAAGCCCGACTTTCGTCCCTGCTCGACTTGTGGGTCTCGCAGTCAAACACCCTTTTGCCTTTGCACTCTGCGCTTGGTTTCCATCCAAGCTGAGGGTATCTTTGGGCGCCTCCGTTACTCTTTGGGAGGCGACCGCCCCAGTCAAACTGCCCGACTGACACTGTCCCGTCAACGGCTCTACGTCGTCCGGTTAGAAATCCAATACAACAGGGGTAGTATCCCAACAGCGGCTCCTTGAATACTGGCGTATCCATCTCTTTGCCTCCTACCTATCCTGTACATGCTGCATCAAATCCCAATATCAACCTGCAGTGAAGCTCCATGGGGTCTTTCCGTCTAGTCGCGGGTAACCTGCATCTTCACAGGTACTAAGACTTCACCGAGTCTACAGCTGAGACAGCGCCCAAAT
>JABLTT010070768.1_pt1 | contig 11449 bp, 8 predicted proteins | sample 7160061 | NCBI WGS metagenome assembly JABLTT01 (sample SAMN14651232, study PRJNA627086) | human gut metagenome | isolation source: feces | host: Homo sapiens | reverse complement strand
TATGACTTCATCATTACCGACAACAGCGGAAATACGGCCACACTGCACGCGGAAGTGGGCAATGTGGACACCGCGTGCCCGACTGTGGATTTCCACTTTGAGCCGCTGGACGGCGGCGACCGCACCATCATCACGGAATACGGCAAAACCGAGTACTACAATTATGACGTCGGTATGAACGCCAGCGCCGGTGATGTTGGTTCAGGCCTTGAGCGGTACGAATACAAAGTGGGCGACGGTGAATGGACGGTGTTCGATCCGGCAGACCCGACGAAGTTCACGGAGGAGCAGACCGTCCATATCGTTGTGCGTGTATGGGACATTGCCGGGAATGTGAGCGAAGAAAAGGCGCGGGACATCGTGCTGGACAAAACGCCGCCCACGGCTTCGCATACGCTGACGCCGGGCAGGGACGGAAAGGTGAACATCAACCTGGGAACAGACGGCAGTATCTGCGGCGTCCAGTCCATCACGCGGCCAGATGGAAGCGTTGCGTATGGTGTGGATACGCTCGTGTTTGCGGTTGACCGAAACGGAGATTACGATTTTTTCGTGTGGGACCGGTGCGGGAATCTGCTGAAGTACACCGTACCGGTCGACAGCTTCGCTGCGCCTGTGGAGCCGGAGCCTGCGCCCTCTGAGCCGGAAGAGCCGAAGCTGGAACCCGAGCCGGAGCCTGCTCCGGAGCCGGAAGAGCCGGAGGCCCCGGTGGAGCTTCCTGTGCAGGAGGATATCCGCGCATTGACGCTGGCCGACCTTGCCTGCACGCTGCTCTGTATCCTGTTTGCGGTCCGTGTATGGCTGCGCAGGAAAAAAGACGGCGGCGAGGATGCAGACGATGAAAACGAGCAGGCTGAACGCATGGACGAAGAAGCGGAGGAAAATGAGCCGCGGGGTTATGCAGTGCAGAAAACCGTGAATGCGGTGCTGGCGGTACTGTCTGTGGCCTTGTTCTTCCTCACGCAGCCGCTTGTATGGCGTTTCTGCTTCGTAGACTGGTGGACGGTATTGTTCATGCTGCTGTGCGGTACGGCGCTGGCCATGCTCATCTGGAAGCGTAAACAGGAGAACAGCACCGAAGAAATTGATGAAGAAAACATGGAGGTAAGAGAATGAAAACAATTGTATCACTGGCCCTTGCGGGCCTCATGTCCATTTCCGCACTGCTGCCCGTGTTGGCGGCGCAGGAAGCGGAAAACGTATCCATCCACGAAAGCTCCGGCATTTCGGAAAGCATGGCACAAGATGAGAGCGGCGTATCCAGTTCCGGCGGTTTGGCGGACGGAAGCGCTGCATCCAGTTCCAATAGTACAGAAGATGAAAACACCGAGCCGGAATCCAAGAGTAATGCGGAGGATGGATCGGATTCTGTCCCACAATCCGAATCCGGCAGTATGCCGGAAGAGTCGGACAGCGGCATTTTGGATGGTTCGGAAGCTGAAACAAGCAGTTCACTGCCTGTTTCCGACAGTATGACGTCCGATGAAATAGACGCTGACTCGAAACCGGCTTCCGGCAGCGAAACAGCGGAATCGGACGTCGATGCCGGGGATGAAGATTCGTCTGGTGTAACGGAAGCAGCGGTAGACGAACAGACGGTCCCTGTTACGGTATCGGAAGAATACGCGCTCCTGCTTGCAACCAACCAGGCGGACAGTATGATGGGCCATGCGGGTATGGAGCGCAGCGACGCCTGTACACAGCCTGCCGCATCCTTTACTCTCTCAGACTACGCCGCAGAGACAGAGGACGAAAGCTACTGTCTGCTTTGGGAAGCGATGAACGCGGCGTTCGAACAGCTTGGCGCACAGGGATGTACAGCGGCCAACTGTGTTTTCACAGAGGGTATGATTATCCTGATGCGATAGGATGGAACGGGACGGGGCGGCTGAGGCCGCCCCGTTTCAGTGTTATGGAGGGCTGAAACAGTGGAACAGGAAAAACTCGTACAGGGCTGGATGGTCTGCGGAACAGAGGAAGATGCTCAAAAACCGGAGATATATTTTCTGGACGTCAACAATGCGATCGCATACCGGGAAATGCAGCGGGACGCCGCGTCTCTGACGCTCCGGCTGCAGTACATCCGCCCGGAATGGGCAAAAGACCTTCACAAAAGCCGCCTGCGGCAGCGGGATGGAAAACAGGAACGATGAATGGGGAATGCAGAATGAAAATACAGATTTTTAACCGTTTGATCAGGCATGGAGAGAGTTTCCGTGTACCGTGCTCCGTGCAGGAGTCCATTCCGGTCAGAAAGATATACCGGGACGGGATCTGGCTGTGCGGCGGGCGGTATTCCAAGATGTGGCGGTTTCAGGATGTGAACTATGCCGTGGCGTCGGAAGCGGACCAGGCGGAAATATTGATGCGCTACTGCAGCGTCATCAACGCATGGCCGGATGATGCGTATGTGCAGGTGCTCACGAACAACCGCCGCATCGACCCGGTGGAATTTGAGAACACCATGCTGATGCATTTGCGCGGCGATGCTATGGACAGGCTGCGGGAGGAATACAACCAGATCGTGCGGGAGCGCACGGAATGGAGCAACAACATTTTCCGGGAGAAATACATCGTTCTCTCCGTGCAGCGTCGGAGTATTGAGGAGGCACGGAGCTTTTTTGCCCGCGCCGGAACGGAGCTTGCCTCCGGATTCGGGCGGCTGTCCAGCCAGCTTACAGAGCTTTCTTCCCATGACCGCATCCGCATCCTGCACGATTTTTTTCGCAGCGGGGAAGAACCGTATTTCAATTTTGACCTTTCGCAGGCCATGGCGCGGGGGCAGGATTTCCGGGACGCTATCGCGCCGGACAGCCTGCAATTCAAGAGCGACCATTTCATCATGGGCAAAAAGTACGGGCGCGTGCTGTTTTTGAAGGACTATCCCAATTTTCTCAAGGACGAAACGATCGCCAGGCTGTGCGAGTTCCCGCAGAATCTGATGCTGTCCATCCAGATCGTCCCGGTCCCCATGGAGGAAGCTGTGGCGGACATGCAAAAGCGCGTGCTTGCCGTGGAGACGGATATTACCCGGTGGCAGCAAAAGCAGAACGCGAACCACAACTTTTCCGCGGAGCCGCCCTATGAGATGCAGCAGATGCGGCAGGAAATGAAGGCGCTGCTGGATGATCTGACCTCGCGGGACCAGCGGATGGTGCTTGTGCTGGTGACGCTGGTGCATCTGGCGGACAGCTATGCGCAGCTCAACAGTGACACGGAGGCCATCACGGCCACGGCGCGGGGCGATCTGTGCCGTTTCAATACGCTCCATTTCCAGCAGGAGGAGGGCCTGAACACGGCGCTGCCTTACGGCCTGCGGGAAATTGAAGCGATGCGCACGATGAACACAGAGAGCGCGGCGGCGCTGACGCCCTTTTCCGTACAGGATGTGATGGACCGGGGCGGCATCTACTATGGCAGAAATGCCATCAGCCGGAACAGCATCATTTGCAACCGCAAGCTGCTGCTCAACGGGAACGGCTTTTATCTCGGCGTGCCGGGCAGCGGCAAGAGCATGGCCGCGAAATGGGAGCTGATGAACGTTATTCTGAACACGGACGATGATGTGTTGATCTGCGACCCCGAAGCAGAGTTCGGTCCGGTGGTGGATGCGGTGGGAGGACAGAACATCCGCCTTGCGCCGGACAGCACGCAGCATGTGAACGCGCTGGAACTGGGAAAGGGCTACGAGGCAGGGGAAAAGCCTGTTTCGCTCAAATCCGAGTTTATCCTTACGCTGTACGAGCATCTTTTGGATGTGCAGACGAACGGACGCCGGGCAAAATCCATCATCGACCGCGCGGTGCTTGACCTGTATGAGGAATTCAGCAAAAAGCCGCAGGCTCCCACACTGCAGGATCTTTACCGTATTTTGCAGTGCCAGAAGGAGGACCTGGCGAGGGATATCGTGCTGGCCAGTGAAATTTTCACAAAGGGCAGCCTGAACACGTTCGCACAGCCCACCAACGTGCAGCTGGACAACCGTGTTTTATGCTTCAATATCCGGGACCTGGGCCAGCAGCTGCGTCCCATCGGCATGCTGGTGCTGATGGAGGTGGTCATGATGCGCGTGATGCAGAACCGTCTGCGCGGAAGGCGGACGTGGATCTATTTTGATGAGCTGTCCGTTCTGTTTTCCTATGAGTGGTCCACGAACTTTCTGGATGTATCATGGAAAAGATACCGGAAGTACGGGGCTTTGGCCAGCGGGATATTTCAGAATCTGGACCAGGCGCTGGACAACGAGGTAGCACGCAGTATGATCTCCAACAGTGAATTTCTCGTGCTGCTCAATCAGGCGGCGTCGGACCGCACGAAGCTGGCGGAGCTGCTGCATATTTCGGATACACAGCTCTCGTATGTCACGGATTCCGAAGCGGGACGCGGCCTGCTGAAGATGGGCGGTAGCCTGGTGCCGTTCATCAATGATATTTCAAAGGACACCCAGCTTTACAAATTGATGAGCACACGTCCTAATGAAAAGTTTTGAATAATGAAAAGAAACGCGAAGAACGGCCGAAATTCAGCCGTTCTTACGCAAATGTCTTTCGATAAAACTTTCTGTTTTGTTGTCATAGTGATTGTAGCCAGGATAATAGGCTTTGATCTTTTTGCCAGCTTGTCTGGGATTCGGCTGGAAGATCGAGATTTGCGGTTTCCAATGCTTTGCGCTTCATCTCTGCATCCGCGCGGGCGTAAACCTCAGTCGTTTCAATCTGCACATGTCCAAGAAAATCTCGAATGTAATGAAGATCAACGTCCGCACGGAGCAGGTGCATTGCTTTGGAATGGCGGATAACATGGGGAGTAACCCCTTTTTTGTCCTCCAGCCAAGAGACTTGAACCATATATTTGTTTAGAATGTAAGTAACTCCGGGGCGAGTCAGTCTCTTTCCCTGGTGGTTGACAAACACTGGATCGTCCGGTCTGCGCACAGCATCCAAGTGCCACATATTTAGATACTTTTGCAATATGGCTGCCGTTTGTGACATAAGTGGGACAACGCGCACTTTCCTACCTTTACCATAGAGACGGACCGTTGCTGGTGTTTCCAGACGAATATCTAACAAGGAAAGATCAATCAGTTCTTGAACTCTTGCACCAGAATCATAGAGCAAACATAGCAGGGCCGTATCTCGTATTCCATATTTCTTTGTTTGGTCTGGAATGGAAAGCAGATCTTTCAGCACTTGTTCCGGCAGGTATTCCACAAATCTCTTTTCTGTTTCTTTCATCGGAATTGCAAGAATACGCTGGCAATGCAGCAGCATTTCCGGATTTTGAAACTGCACATATCGAAAAAACGCATGGATCGCAGCTAACCGCACATTTCTCGTCGAGGCGCTGTTCCGGCGTTCCAATTCCAGCCAATCCAAAAAGCGAACAACCAAGTCGGCATCAATATCGACCAAGCAAATCCTGTCTATCTTTTTGTTCATCTCCTTCATAAATAGTAAAAGCAGGCAAAAGGTGTCCCTGTATGACTTTATGGTATTGGGGCTGAGATTTCTTGCGCCTGCTAGGTGTTTTGTAAGGTAATTGGAAATACAGATAGCGAAATCAGATGGATGTTTCATTTGAGATGTCCTCCAACGGTATTAAATTGCCAAACAAAGCTTCGGATTGCTTCAGGATAGCCGGAAAGCTTTCGGCAGAGAGATGAATGTACTGGCTGGTTGCCTGCACGCTTCTGTGCCCCATATATGTCATCAGCAGCGGAAGCACTGCATAGGGGTCTTCGCCATGCGCTGTCAGCTTTTGCAGACTGTGTACGCAAAATGTGTGCCTCAAGTCATGCAGCCGCGGACCTTTTCCCCTTCCGCGGTATGGAATGCCAGCACTAAAAAGAATGTCCCTAAACGTGGTGTCCATTGTTGCAAGACTGTATCTGGAACCGTTCGGCGAGGGGAAAAAGTATTCATCTTTCCTGAAAAAGCCCATTTGTTCTCTGTACGCTACAAAGCGCGCTCTTAAATTGTCATCCAGCGGAATGATGCGATCCAGACTTGTTTTTGTGTTTCGCAGGAGGAAGAACCCATCCTCGAAATGAACATCACCCACGGTTAGATTTAGCGCCTCGGAAATGCGAAGTCCGCAAAAGCATAGGACACGGAACAGCAAAGGATAGACGATATGGCGTTTCGGACTGCATTTGTTGAATGTAAAACCATCAACGACCGCTAAAATTCGCGTAATCTCATCATAAGTGAAAATATAGGGAATAAAGTCGTGCGTCTTTCTCGGAATCAATTCAGATGAAATACGATACGCGGGAAAACCATTGCGGTTCAAAAAATCCGCAAGTCTCTGCATAATGTGGATTCGGTGTTCAATCGTTGTGGCGCTCTGGTGTGCTTTCGGTGCTATCCATTCGAGCATAAGTTCCTTACTCAGGGAATTCTTGCAGTCCTTCTCCAGAAGAAAGGTATCAAAACTTTTTAAATATGCTTCAATGCTATTGTATTTGAATCCTAATCGCTGTTTTTCTGCAACGAATGCGGACAACAGCAGGGCAAGATCGCTTTCAAAAGCACATGGTTTAGGTGGTGACTGCATAATTTTCACCCTCCACTAAGGTGCAATACCGCAACTGCTCCGTATCTGCGCGTAAGTATTGCATAGTGGTTTCCAGACTTTTGTGACCGAGAATTTCTGAAATAACCGGAAGCGGAATTTCTTTCCTTAGAAGTTCGTTGGCCAGACTGTGCCGAAGCGTGTGCATACCGTGGCTTTTCTCTGGAGTGACTTCAATTCCGGCTCTATACAGATATTTGTTAAACATGCCATAAAGATGATTGTTGTCGCTAAACTTTTGAAACGGCGGTTTGTGTGTAATAAACACAAGCTTCAGGTCAGAAGCCGGGCGTCCATGCTTCACATAGTCAATAATCGCTTGACCAACATCCTCAAATAGCGGCAGAATTAACGGCTCGTTCGCGGTGCTGGGAGAGTTGAATACAGTTTTTCTCCCACTTTATGTGATCGAATTCCAAGCGTATCACGTCGCTGACTCTAACCCCGAGACGGGCAACCAATAGAATGATTGCGTAATCCCGCTTACCAACAGGACTGGCTAAATCAATACAAGCCAGAATTTTATCAATGTCTTCTCTGGTCCATGTAGTGGGGATGTGTTTCCTTTTCAGCAACACATTGGATTTTGGAATGAACAAGGACAAATCATCCTTTGTAAGTTCGTTCAGATAGAGGTACCGCAGAAAAACCCGCAGATGGCAAAGCGCAGCTCGAAGACACCTGACGATATCCGGGATGGAATTGGATAAAAAAGAAGAGATATGCTCTGGTGTCATATCTCTAAAAGAATCTACCCCCACGCTATGCAGATGGTTTGTGAAGCGTTTTAGTGTACGTTCATAATTGACGATGGTTGCCGGCTTACTGTTCTGACTCCGCAGATATGAAATGAAATCTTCCGTTATAGCTCGAAAAGGCTCCACCCACGGCAAATCTTTAAACCACGGCGTATGATAGTTCTTGATTTTTCCATAACGGCGATATTCCAGCAAATTACGAAGCGCAGCTCGTGCTTCATACTGTCGTTTGGAAATGTTGATGTTCCCACTCTGAATACCGTAGTTTTCCAGCAGAAACTCGTCCATTGACGCTTCATCAATGTCGAGACTTCCGTGATAGCAGCAATACTCTTTCCAATAGCGTTGACGTAGCCCGATGGTGCTGTCAGTGTACCCCAGATCACGTAATGCATCTGAAATACCCCGAAGCTCTTTGTTGAAATTGTTTGTAATCATAGACACACTCTCCTTTCAAGGTGGTGTGTCTATTGTCGTTGAAAGGAGATATCTATGCAATTATTATCGCAAGTTTTTTCTGTAAAAATGGCTTATGGGCAGCTAATTACAATCATTCTTTCCATTTATAAGAACTTTTCATTAGGCTTGTTATGCAAAGCTTTCCATAAGAAGCCGGGGGAGGTGTAACCGGATGAAAGAACTGAAAACAAAGAAAAGCGCGGGAGGGCCGCGCGTAAAGAAAACGAGTGATGCTTTGCCGCGCACGGCAAAGCATATGCTGCGGGCGGGACTGATGGAAAAGCAGGCTTCCCGGCAGCGTGACACGCCGGAGAAAGCGCCGGAGCGTGCGGCGGAGGAACAGGTGGAGCGTGCGGCGCTGCGGAGCGGGGAGACGGCTGCGGACGCAGGCCGGGCGGTATTCAGGCAGGCTGTGCATCTGCGGGCAGAACGGGAAAAGGCCCAATGGATGGATGCGGGCATACAGACGGGGTACAGTTATCGCCCTGCATCACGGGCCGCGCACACGGATGATGTGAGACAGAAAACAGAGAAAATTTCCCGAAATCGGGAAATTTTGAACCGGGCGCGGGATATATCTTCACGCCGTTCCGACACACTGAGACCGGGAGCTATGCGGCAGAAAAGAACGGTGCGCGACGGTGCGCACCGTTCTTCTGCATTTTTTAAGAGAGGGCATGAAATTGCCGGAGCGCCCAAGGGTGTTTCGCAAAAACAGGCGGCGCGTCAATTTGCACGGCAGACTGTACAGGCAACCGTACAGGTGGCCCGGAATGCGGGCAGGCTGCTGGCACAGACCGGGCAGGCGGCGGCGCGGGTGGCATCCGCCGTATTGTCCTGGTTGGGCGCAGCGCTTGCCGCGGCGTCGCCTGTTTTGGTGCTGGTTCTCATCGTGGGTATGGTAGGAGCGTTTCTGGCTTCTCCCTTCGGCGTGTTCTTTTCCAACGAAACGACACAGGACGGGATGCTCATGCGCCAGGCAACGGCGGAGCTGAATGAAGAATACTACGCCCGCATCGGCCAGATCGAGCAGGCGAACCCTCATGATGTTTTGGAGATCGAAGCGTCGGACGGTGTTTCCGCCATCCGGTGGGAGGATGTTCTTTCCATCTACGCCGTCAAAGTCACAACAGACGGTGTGAATGGTATGGATGTCGTGACCATGGATGAACAGAAAAAAGCGATTTTGCGCGGTGTGATGTGGGACATGAACCAGATCACGTACAGAAGTGTTACGGTGAAAAAAGAGGTGGAGGTGGTTGCAGCGGACGAGGACGGCAATGAGGTGATCGGGATGCAGGAGATAGAAGAAACGACGCTGACAATCTATCTGCACCACACAACGCCGGAGCAGATGGCCGCGGTCTATGGCTTTACCGAACAGCAGAACGAGCATCTGGCGCTGCTGCGGCATGAGGAATACAGCGTTATGTGGGCGTCGCTGCTGGGCGGCTTTACCCATGGCGGCGGTATTATCGGCAGCGACGCCGATTGGGTAGGCACGGGCATTTTCGCATGGCCGCTGCCGCAGAGCTTTGTCATCACCTCACAGTTTGGATACCGCACCGACCCGTTTACGGGCGAAATATCCTACCACAGCGGCACGGATATCGCCGCGCCGTATGGCACGCCGGTTCTTGCGGCGGCGGGCGGCACGGTGACAGTCGCAAACGCGACCGACCCGTGGGGCGGAAGCTACGGGTATTACGTAAAGATACAGCATGACGGAACGTTTGACACGCTGTACGCCCATTGCTCCAGCATCTGTGTCACACCCGGCCAGCGGGTGCAGCAGGGGGAGGTCATCGGCTATGTGGGCAGTACGGGGAACAGCACGGGGAATCATCTGCATTTTGAGGTTTGGGAGAATGGGCAGAGACGAAATGCAATGAATCTATTTAACCATGTTTAGGCATTGTTTGAAAAAATCGAAAAATCTGTACTAGGGGAACGTTTGAAAAACAAAAGTTGCGTCCAAAGGGGACATGTGAGACCATAGGGACATGAAACGCCATGAATTTACAACCGGACAATGGTGCAGAATCGTCATGCTGCTTTCGTCGCTCAAACCTCCGGTCAGGTTGACGTATTCCCCAGGCATGACTTCTGCATGAAGATCAACCCAATTTTATATAGGTCATGCACGGGAATGAAATATCCAATGGGTTGCAATAAAACGCATAAAACTGATGTTAAAATGTGTATTTATACTTAATTGTGCGTAGAACGGCAAATGAAATTGTTTGCCGTTCTTTTACATTTTATCTCCTCAAATAAGACTTTGTAGCTGTTGGTTAGCGGAAACTATCTGAAGCAATCCGTAAAAGCAGAAAATTAGTCTAATAGATTGCCTTTGCAATAGCTCCAAAAAAACTGGCATAAAACAATCGCTTCTTTGTCATGATATGCTAGTAGAACAACAAAACTGGGAGGGCGAAACAATGTCAACTAAAATGGTAAGTAAGACATTAATTACGGCTTATCTTCACCAGCTGGAGTGTGACGAAAAAGCATCGGCTACCATTGAGAAGTATCGGCACGACATCAATTTGTTTTATGAATTTCTACCGGGTGAAAAAATTTTGACAAAAGAAGACGTTATTCGATATAAGCAATACTTGATTGGAAAAGGGTATGCCGCAACGAGCATCAATTCAATGTTGGTAGCAGTAAATAGTTTTCTATCATATATTGGTGCGGCAGATTGTAGGGTTCGATTGCTTAAACAACAGCGTCGAACATTCTGTGAGCGGGAAAAGGAACTTACTCGTGACGAGTATCTTCGTTTGGTCAGTGCGGCACAGCGCAATGGAAATATGCGCCTGGCACTAATTCTGCAAACAATTTGTTCTACAGGAATTCGTGTCAGCGAACTGGAATATATCACATTTTCAGCCTTGAAGCGGCAGGAGGCACAAGTGCACTGCAAAGGGAAGATACGTAAAGTGTTACTGCCCAAAACGCTTTGCACACGCCTTTTAGTATATTGTCGCGAGAAAGATATACGCACTGGAAGTGTATTTGTGACCCATAGGGGCAAACCGATGAACCGTTCCAACATCTGGGCCGCGATGAAAAGGTTGTGTGCTCTTGCCGGTGTTGCGGCGCAAAAAGTGTTTCCTCACAATCTACGGCACTTGTTCGCCCGCACATTCTATAAGCAGCATAAGGACATTGTACGTTTGGCAGATGTTTTGGGGCACAGCAGCGTGGATACAACAAGAATTTATACTTTAGCTTCGGGAATTGAACAGCTAGGTCAGTTGGCACGTATGCGTCTTTTGATTTGAAAAATACCAACCGCTCTTTCTCGAGCGGTTGGTATTACAGAATTTGCATTATGTAGTTCAAGTCACTCGTATCACCCGCTGTGACGCGCCACATTATTATTAACAGTATTATACATTATAGGCCCTTCCCTTAATTCAGTCAACAAATATGCCGTTTTTTTACATGGCAAACAAGCCCACCGCAATAAATTGACCGAATTATGTGAAAGGTCACTTTCAGTGCGCCTTTATTTTGGTTGTTAGCGGTAGACGCACGTTGATTGCCGCGGGAATAAAGACATAATGCAAATTATGTAGTTGATGCCAGACAACGGAGGGAAACGCTTGAAGGAAGAGTACGAGACCATAGATCTGCTTGAAATACTGCGG
>JABLTT010094327.1_pt1 | contig 11488 bp, 15 predicted proteins | sample 7160061 | NCBI WGS metagenome assembly JABLTT01 (sample SAMN14651232, study PRJNA627086) | human gut metagenome | isolation source: feces | host: Homo sapiens | reverse complement strand
CAGTCCCATTCGCTGTCATAAACATCTACCAGGAAGGCCAGGGCCTTACGGTAGATCCCTACTGTTTCCCTGAATATCCGGTTCATGTTCCTGATTTCAATTCCGTAGCTGGAAGTAACGTTCATAAGGTCCTCCTTTCCTGGTTTATAGATATATTATGAGCGAAAATCTGCAAAATGACAAGGAACAGCAGCCCGACTCATGACTGAAGTCACGAGAATGCTGCTGCTAGATTTTCAAACATCATATTGTGTATCCTCCTCTATCATTCATATTCGAAATCAGTATGTGTTTTTTTAATGCTTATATTTTTTATATTAAGGCTGATGCCGTCTCCGTATTTGTCTCTAGTATTTCCTAACAAGAATGCATCAATCAATTATCATACAATAGAAAAAGGAGCTCGACTGCTCCTTTTTGTGATAAACCCTCTATGGTCTATTTCCCCGTTTTATTTTCCATGATGGATTTAGATATGACATAAATGAATTCCTCTGGACTTGGGGTCTTATCCCCAAAGTATTTTGAGAATTCTGCCCTTTTTTGAGGGTCTGGATTGTTCATGGCGGCATCGATTACTTTTTTCATCTCACACTTTATTTCGTCCATAGAAACATGATTCATATTTGCTAATTTACTAATTGCATCATTGGACGCTTTTTTTCTTAATTTCATTCTTCTATCCTTTCATCTCTTTTATTTGTAAAATTTTAAAATGGAATCAAACACATTCCACATGCATATTTCATTCATACAGACCATTATAATACACTCTATGAATGGTTACAATATAAAAAATGGAAAGGTTGGTGAAATTTGTGGAATTAGATTACTGTTCAATCGGGCAGAGGATTAAAATAGCCAGGATTAAAAAAGGGATGACCCAGGAAACTGTTTCTGATTTAATCGATATAACACCCGGGCATATGAGCAACATTGAGACCGGAAAAACGAAAGTCAGCCTGCCGACACTGATTGCCATTGCAAATGTGCTCTCTATAACAGTAGATACACTGATTTGCGATAGTCTCCAGACTTCAAAGGTGATTTTTGAGGGTGAGGCAAAAACACTGTTTGATGATTGTGATGAATATGAAGTAAGATTCCTTGTTGATTTGCTCAAAGCTGGAAAAGAGGCTTTAAGACGTGAAAAAGAGGGAAGGAAACTAAAGAGTAAATAATTTTAGAGACGGAAAATGGTACAGAAACAGATACATCTACATCATGAAGCTGTATTAAAAAAAGCCGTCATAAACGGCTTTTGTTTTTGTTCCACCTGTTCCTTATGGAATGGAACCATCTTGTTTCAGGATATTTATTGCGGCCCACCTTTTCGATACGGACAGATTCAGGAACTTCAATGATCTGTGATATGTGACAACGTAAAAACGGTTGTCTATCTTCTTTATTGAAATATACCCGTATGGTTTCCTTATTGAAATCCGGGAATTCAGTCTCAGGATGGTCATAGTAGAAAACCTGTGCTCCCATGCCGTTTTCTTCCGTTAAAATACACCTTTTCAATCAATCTCCTCCTTTCTCGCTGTTTATATATGAGGCTTTCAGGTCCTATATGGCGTCATCCCGCATGACTTCGCCGTCTTCGCGTACGATTTTCACCTTTGCATTTTCACAAGTCATGCAGTCTGTCGGGGTACATGTACCAATTGGGTCAATCTGTGAACATGGACACTTGGCCTCCGTCGCTATTGTTACCATATAATTGATTGTCTTTTTTTCTATCATATATGTTTTCCTATCTTTGAATATTCTTATAGTGTTCCCGCGTTAACCAGTATGAAGGTCTATAACATGCTCTTCTCAATATCTTCGATTACCTGTTTGTATTCTGAGATATAGAGTTGGCATATGCGGTTGAATTCTTCGATAGCCTCCTCTTCCGTGTCTGCATAGAATGAGCTGGCCAGGTAGGATCCTTTTTTGGCAAATGTTCCATCTTTTTTTACAGGATGGAATTTGTAGTGGTAATATGCATAAGGACCATCTTCGCGATCTGCTATTACTTTACCATAGACAGGTTTACGCATGGCAACTTTTGAACCGTTATTAAAGTAAAAGAATTTCCAGACACATTTGTTTTGCAGCATGTTGAGATCCGTTTCATAATTTGTACCGTCAACTTTTCCATCGACATAGAGCTCATAATAATAATTCACTAGATAAATCATAGCAATCTCCTTCTTCCTTTTAAATTTCTATTATAGTATGCGAAGGAAATTGGATATATAAAGAAAAGCGATGATTCAATCATTCATATTATAGGTAGAAAAAAATAGGAGGAATCTATGAAAACAAAAAGAATAATTAAGAAAATGATTGTGGTCGGATGCTGCCTTTGTTTCCTGGCTGGATGTTCTGCTAAAAAGGATATGACGAAGGAACAGACTTCGGTTGTTATGGAAGATGGAAGTGTGTCTTTGAAAAACCTGTATTTTACAAATGGTGATGACATCATTACTGATTTATCTGGAGAGAACGCGTACAAGCAGTTCAGCAAGATGATGGAAAAACAGTCAAATGCTAGCGGGAATATTGGGGAACATGAGTTTTCCAGTTTCATGATTGAAAGTGATGATACTATGGGAATTGCTTGTGCAAGTTTTGGGGAAGATAAGAAACTGTTTCAGTTAACCATCTCCCCTGACTACTCTGCTGATGAAAATGCTGAATACAGCAAATTCTTTACTTTATCCGGAATCAGGCTGCAGACATCAACCTATGAAGATGTGGTTGCAGCATTTGGGGAACCCAGTGAGAGCAGGATGGATGAGACTGGTATGCCTGAAGAAATCACTTATTACGAAACAGATGAGACTTTTCTATTCATAGCACTGGATGAAGGAAAGGTAAACTATATGGCAGTTCAGTATGAATAAGTCCATATCAATCGTGAGTGGTTCAACATACAATAAAAAGAGGCTACATGCCTCTTTTTTATTGTCATCTGGATCATCTTTTACAAATACATGGATCCTGAGTGAACAACTCATGACTAAAGTCATAAGCTTCCTTTCGGACTCGGATTCTGAATCAGAATCCTTCCCTGCGAGGCGCATCCTGTGCGCCAGCTCTGCAGTCTGACTGCAGAAAGGCTCTACGGAGCGGAACCGTCCCCTGATTTATATTTATAGTCAGATACAGCAGCGCAATCCTTCCTCAAGGATATTTCTGGCGGCATTATAATCTCGATCCATTATATTTCCACATGCTGGGCATATATAGGTCCTGTCAGAAAGTTTTAGCTCCTTATGGATGTATCCGCAGCTGGAACAGGTCTTTGATGATGGGAAGTACCTGGATACCTTATAAACAACCTTTCCGTTCCAGGCAGCCTTGTAGGCCAGCTGGTTCCGGAAGGTTCCGAATCCATTATCATGGACGGACTTTCCCAGATTCAGGCAGCCTGACATTGCCCGGAGGTCGATGTCCTCTAAAAAGATGTAGTCATTTTCCCTTATGATGCGAAACGATTCCTTATGCAGGAAGTCCTGCCGCTGCCGCTTGGCTTTCGCATGCAGCGAGCTGATCTTCCTTTTTTGCTTCTTATAGTTATTGGAACCTTTCTGCATCTTAGATAGGCCTTTCTGTAACTGTTTTAATTTTGCTTCTGATTTCCGATAGGGTTTCGGAAATTTTGGGCTGTAATCATTGGAGTCCCGGTATAGTTCCTTCATGGACATGTCAAGGCCGATGGCCTTTGTACGGTCCAGTGTGGAAGCCGGTTCTTCATCCGGGTAACTGAACAGGATGGATGCGTAGTACCGTCCGTCCGTATCCTTTGAAACGGTAACGGACTTAAGAACTCCGCTTTTGCGGATCTTCCGGTGCCTTATGATTCTCACAACTCCAAGTTTAGGGAGCCTCAGTCCCTCCGCTTCCAGGCGTATATTATCCCTGACACAGTTTGTGGTGTAGGACTGTTTCTGGTCCTTTGATTTAAATCTTGGGAATTTTGCTTTCTTTGAAAAAAATGCTTTATAGGCTCTATCCAGAATCAGCTGCACATTTGCAAGGCCTAAGGAATCCACTTCCTTAAGCCATGGAAATTCATCTTTATAATCAGCAGGAGTGACATTAAGCGTCTCTCCCATCTGCTCATAAAAAAATATCTTATCAGACAGCATCCGGTTCCAGATGAACCGGCAGCATCCGAACTGCTTTGCAAGCAGTTCCTGCTGATGATTGTCCGGATAGATACGGAATTTATATGCAATTTTTAACCCTTTGTCTTTACAATATCCAGACATAATGATTCCTCCTGGTATTATTATGCCATAAGGATGGTTGAATGTAAGGGTGTGGGCTATTTATTTGCCATTCATCACACTACTAAAGTCACGAGAATTCTGGCTTAAATGTTAAACTTAACAATTCAATAAAACTGTCCATGTCATCTTTCCTTCTTTTATAGAATTTGTCATTGTCTACCATCTGTCTTTATATAAAGCTAATATGTGTTGAATTGTGCTTTCATAAGCAAAAAATAAAAGAGAGGATTTTCCTCCCTTTCTTTTTTGCGTCGATAAGATTGTGCGATTTTATCTCATGAGTTTTTTTATCACAAAAATTCGCACTCTTCTATTTTCCCAACCATCACTGAATCAATCCGTTCCTGTGTCCGTAACTACTTTTTAGACATACGGAACGTTTCTGGTTACATGAAATAGGAATATTTACTTGGACCCTCTTTTTGCCACGGCTACTCTCTCTGTTTTCCGCAGTTGGAACAGAACCTACCTGTATTTTTTGTTCCGCATGTACAGCTCCATTCCGCTTCCGGCTTTTTAGCACCACATTGTGGACAGAATTTTCCTGTATTCACGCTACCGCATTTGCAGGTCCAGCTGCTCATTTCCTCAGGCTTTGGTGTCCCACATTCCTGACAGAATTTCCCTGTATTTTTTGTTCCGCATGTACAGAGCCATTCAACCGCATTCTCCTGTGCGGTATGGTTTGGGCTCTTCTGGTTCATTGCCTGCTGTGTCTGCATCTGATTCATATTAGAGGCAGAAGCTGCACCCATAAAACCACCAGCGGTCTGCATACCCATGTTCATTCCCATGAATCCGGCCATGCTTCCGTTTCCATTTGAGCCGGCCTCCTTGATTCCATCTGCAATCTGTCCCTGGATATAACCTTCCCTGATGGACGGGTCACCTAACATGGCTCCTTTGTTCCTCAGGTTAATGAGTTTCTGTGAATCATCTGTATATGAAATACTTGAGATACCCACTGCCTGGATTTCAAAACCTCTCTCCTTCTTCCATTCATCATCCAAGGTGCCAGACATGTAGTTGCCAAGTTCACGGCTTTTAGAGCTTACAAAGGAAATACGTGTACCATCTGCCGACATCTGGTTGATGGATGACTGTAAGGCGGAAAGGAATTCCGACATATATTGTTCATTGACTTCCTTTATATCGACATGATACTGGTTTTTTGGAATTACTTCTGAATAGAACCTTAACGGATCTGTAATCCGGATGGAATACGTTCCATGGCAGCGCAGAAACAGCTCTGCATTATAGAAACTGTCAAAATAATTGATTGGGTTTACTGTACCGAATTTGATTCCTTTAATTTCCTGGAGGTTGATAAAATATACCTCCTGCTTCCGTGGTGTCGTCCCACCGAACTTAAAACGTTCAAATGAATCATTCAGTGTTTCTTTGAATTCTCCATTAAACATGGAAGGCGCGGCTTTATTGTCCACTTTGTAATAACCAGGTTCTGCTGAATAATCGATGACTTTTCCTCCATCAACCAACATCATGAACTGGTTTGGGTATACATGGATGACGGATTCATTTGTAATGACATCCATGGAGCCTTTCCGGTTACTTCCACGCCTTATCTGCTTTCCTCTTGCAAATACGGTTGTATCGCCCATATTGTCTGCTTCAAATACGTCGAGCCACTGATCGGCCAATGTCCCACTTACTGTATCCTTTAATGCTTTAATCAATCCCATATAAAATCCTCCTGATTTCTATTTTATCTCTTCATTTATTTTTACATTATATAGGCATAAAAAGACAACTGGAGATAGAAGCCCACGCTTGTCCGAAAAACGCCTGTCACGACTTAGACTCTGCTGGGCGTTTTTATTTTGCCTATTTTACTTAATATGAATGAAACTTCCATATAAACGTATGTATTTTTCATGTGATTACGAAACTAATTATCTTTATCCCCATACTTCTAAGACATCCGGATTGGCAGTATCATAATCATCATCGTCAGTTGCACGTCTGATAAGGATATCATCCATACAGAGGTCCGTATCAATTCTTTTATAATAATCAAAAACTTTCCGTTGTGCTTCCTGCCATATATTGTTTTCCTTACATATGACGATTCCTACCACGTTTAACTTATCAATCTCATAAATCCAAATCGTATTCATTCAAATCCCCTTCCTGTTATAGACATTTCGAGATCCTGATTTTTTTAGTTCCTTCCCTTAATCTGGTGGTTGCGATGCTGATTTTATTTTTCCTCCCTCCATGCATCATAAGTCACTAATATTATGTGTTTATTCCTTTTCATAAAACTTTTTAAATGAATTAATTATGATGAATACCATAGTTAGCCAACTACCATAAAATGTATTAAAATATGTGTTTTTAGCATGTTTCGTGCTGGTGAAGTGACCATATTTTCATTCTAATCATGCATATTAGCTATAGGTATTACAGCTTTTAAAATAAGTGGGAGGAACTAAAATGGAATTTAATAACAAAAGATCCGTAATAATCGGACAGCGTTTAAAAAATTATCGTTTAAAGTATAAGGAATCACAAGAAGCTTTTGCAGAAAGAATAAACTGCGCTCAGACAACATTATCCAAATATGAAAAGGAGGGAATTACTAATATCGATACCATTATGGAGATAAGCGAGAAGCTTGGAATAAATCTGCTTTCAGATAGTGATGATGATATATCGAGCAAAGAAAAGATTTTAGCTAAGATTTACAATTTCTATACGGGTGAAAAAGATAAAAAAATCGGTGAGCTAATTCTTACAAGTGAGAAATTAAAAGAGCTTGCATTTGGTCTTAATCAGAATATTCTTGACCGTATTCTTATTGCTTTGAGGCAGGATGGTTTGATAAGTATTGTCAAAAACAAGGAAGATGAAAACGATACTACAGAATTTATTTTGATGACAGCAAAAGGAATCCTCAAAACAGAGAATGAAAAAGATTTTCCAAAAAATTTATCTGCTGATATCATACAAGAGGATGCAATAAAGAAAGAATTTAGTAAGTATGAAAACGGTCATTTCTTACCCGTTAAGGAAGCGGCTTTTGAGACTGTGATGAATAAAATTGAGGAGGATAGCATATACAGTCCACAGGAATTTGTAGATGCCAAAAAATACCAAGGAGAATTTGAGGATTTTGATAATCCTGAAAATAACATTCAGTTATCGGAACATATTGCTGTAAAAACCGACCATTCCAAATATAATGGAAATATTTTACTAATAGGAGAAGAACAAAAGAACATGATAAAAAGAAATATTATGAACAACAGTTCATCATTTGTTGTATTCGACACAAATGATTCACTCATTAAAGAAACCGGAAAGGCACTTAAGGAGAAGGGATATGAAATCAGGGTATTGAATTTTGTTGACCCCGAACATTCTAACACATATAATCCGCTTATATATCTAAAGGATAGCCAGGATGTATGTGCTCTTGCCGACCGATTATCTAGTAGTACAGAAACCGATGAAGATTCTTACAATATGAAAATCAAGAGTTTGCTTTTACAGGCTCTTATATTCTTTTTAATTGAAAATCATGATATCCCTAAGGATAATCAGAATCTTAAAAATATCTGGAAGTTATTGCAGGCAGCAGAAGCAAATGGAGACGACCCAAATGCACAATCACCATTAGACAAATTATTTGCACATCTGGAAGGAAAAGAGCCTGATCATATTGCTGTGAAACAATATAAAACATTCAAATCATTAGTTCCACGAGGCCAGGTTTCTCAGATTGCAGGTCTTTGCATGCGGGATTTATCTACTTTTGTACTGACGGATATAGAATGCCTTACATCTACAGATAATTTAGATTTGTCATCAATAGGTGATGATAGGGTAGCCTTTTTTGTTATACTTCCGCCTGGCAATAGTGCATATGATTTTATTGTAACTATTTTATATATGCAACTAATTAGAATTTTATATTCTCATGCCATCAGTGAATGTCCCCGTAGTTATTATTTAAAAAATGGTAATGAAGTATTGGCTGTCATTTATGGAACAGCAGATGAAAACATAGAAAACAAAGCAAATCGGACCTTACTGGCACTAAAACGAAGTCCAATCAAATGTTCAAGAAGTAGGAATAGATATGTTATTAAGACGATGGAATATAGCAAAACATTTAATAGTAATCAGGAGGCGATGGATTTTAAATCAAAATTGGAAGGGGCAAGCGTTAGTATAGGAAATACAAAACTTCCATATGAGGTAAAAGTCATTTTAAACCATTCAGTATCAAAGAATATTTTTAAAGGTTTAGCAAAGCACCTTACTTATGTCAGTAAAAGCGGTATCAATCATATGATATCAGTAAATGGCATTTCCGAATTAAGGTCATCATTTAGCCAGGATTGGAAAATAATTGAGGAAAACTGTGACATCCAGTTATTTTCTGCAGTTAAGGATACGGAAACAGCTTCTTACTTATTAAACAAGGCAGGAATGCTCAATTCCCCTTCCTTTGCAGGTTCCAACAAATGTATTTTATTCATCAAACATATGAAACCGATTATAGACAAAATATTTTCAAAGAAAACAAAACCTGTAGAAGAATATGATTATAAAAAAGAGATCATAAATATAAATAAAAGAATGCATGACAAGATAGACTCTGGATATAGTGGATCTTTATCTTCGTGTACAGCTTCAAGACAATTTGTTGATTTTTTAAAAGATAATGATATTCGTACCATTCAGGATTGTATCAACAATAAAATAGTTCGAGATTACATTATTAAACTGAATACCAATAAGGTTGATAATGAATAATATCATGAAGCGGCAATATTGCCGCTTTTTCATTACAACAATAAAAAAAGCGGTTCTCGACCGCTTTTAAATGATTATGCCTGCATTTTCTTTTCTCTTCTCTCACGGTACTCCTTTAAATATAATTCCTGTTCGAGATCTTCCCTCTCCTGCTCTTCAGGAGTTTTGATGGATACTGCTGATACGAGGAGGATAGAAAAACCTCCAAGTAAAATGATTCCCATGATGATTGAAAAAACAGTAAGTCCAGTCATAAAAAATTCCTCCTTTCACTTCGGGAGATTTCTTTATTCTTTTCTCTCCCTCTCCATGTATCATGATTCAATCATATTATGTATTTATTTTAACTACGAAAACTATCATGGCACCATAGCCTTTGTATAAGGAGAAAAGTAAAAAAGCGACCTCACGGCCACTTTTTGTAATTGTTTCAACTCACGCACGATAATTTTACGGAGTACGGCTACACCTTATCAATGCTTACTTGACCTTGTGGCAGTGGGAGGATACCGTTCGCTCTCCACCAACCACTGCCGTTAAGTTTACTTTTGACATTTTATCTCGCCACCTAAGAGGTTTGGAAATTCACGCTTGTTTTGTTAAAACCTATTTTATTTTGAATTTTAGGCTCATCATTGTATTTGTTGTATCTACTCCGGTAAGGTTCGCATCGTCAAGCTTCGCATTATTCATCACTGTAAATGCAAGATTGGCATCCCTTAAGTCTGCTTCTCTTAAATCAGCATTCATCATGACAACACCTTGTAAAACACCTGGTCCATCCAGTCGGGCATTCCTTAAATCAGCCTTTCTAAGGATACTTCCAGTAAAATCCGATTCGCAGAGGAACGTGTTGACGAATTTTGCCTTTTGGAATTCTCCTGACAGAAAGAAACACCACTGCAGGGTTGCATCGCTAAAGTCTGCTTTATGAGCTTTGGCCATCGTAAAATCAGTTTTATACCCTTTTGCTTTACAGAATTTTGTATTGTTGAGCTTTGCCATGGTGAAATAAGTCTGCTCTAATTCACATTCTGACAAATCAGCATCCGATAAGTCTGCTTCGCCAAAATCAGCATGAACTTCATTAACCCAACTAATAAATATCTTATCAGGTTCATCTTTTGACAACATAGAAAAATCTCCATCTTTATGGGTTAATTCATGTCCTATTGTTATCAAGAAAGCGTTTCGTGTTTCTGAACTGTCAAATAATATTAATTGAGCTGCCCATCTGGGACTGACTGTAATGATTTTTGGAATGACGGAACCTGCATTTAGTATTCCATTTAATGCACTTTGAAAACATGAAAATACTATAAAATATCCATTGGAATTGATTTTCTATAATCGTCAAGTCTTTTTCCAATATCTTTGGGTTTATCCATTTTCAGTTGGATTGCTTTATAATACACATATATTCTTACCGGAATACTTATCATTTTCCCTAATCCTTTTTTACTTAGAGAATAACATAAGTTAATAATGATTGCAATTCACATTATAATAATAAATAAAATATTAAGCTTATTATTGAATTTACTATAAATAATATTATATTTCTCCATGGAAACTCAGAAGGTGCTTCTGCTTCCAGAATTCCGTAATGCCAACCCAATTCAAGAAATATACAAATAAGCGCATAAACCAATGGCACAATAGATAGCCAAAATAAAATTTTAATCAACATAAACATTACCTTTTTTATTTTTAGTATGACCTTTAACATAAGAAAAAGCCCTCCGTAGAGAGCTTTTGGTTTTTTGTTTAATCATTAATTTTATAGGTTGTAGTTAAAACTAATATTGTGTATAATTATAGCGTTCACGATATTCCACTTAGTGGATTTGGAGGAACTGAAAACGTCAGACTTAAAGCATCAGCTCCTGGAATAGAAATGTGTATATGCGTCTTGAGGATGCTCGTAATTATTACGAGTATCCTACAGGCGCATATGCGCCGAGTATATGAAAGGAGAAAAGCCAATGGACTTGCTAAATGTATTTATCATATTCTTGAAAATTGCAGCTCCGCTGTGTTCGATTGCTTTTACATATGTAAAGTATCGAGATTTCAAGAAACGCAATGAAAAAGGCTCATCAGATGCTGGAACATCTGACAAGCCTGATAACAGCTGTTCAAAAGACAGCTAATCTCGCTTAGAGACAGCAACTTCATCGCTGTCTCTTTTTCAATTACATCTTAGCATAATAGAAGTGTGAAGTCAAGACAGCGACTCACTGTTTCTCTCTATATAGTATGAGTGATTTTAATAAAATATGGCAATCTATATTAGAAAAAGCCCTCCGTAGAGAGCTTTTCAGACTGTAGACAAAATGGTTTCAGGGGCTATACCCTGAAACCATTTTGCTGTAATATCTCTAATTATGAAAACCATCTTTCTATAAAATAAT
>JABLTT010035075.1_pt1 | contig 11498 bp, 9 predicted proteins | sample 7160061 | NCBI WGS metagenome assembly JABLTT01 (sample SAMN14651232, study PRJNA627086) | human gut metagenome | isolation source: feces | host: Homo sapiens | reverse complement strand
GCGCTGCGCCCGCCGCGAGACCCGCACCATCCCAGCACCGCCTGCGCCAACGCGTCGCAGCGGCGCCGGATCTCCCCCGCGGACAGGCTCCCGCTCATGCGGCAGGCTTGCGGAAGGTGTTGATCAGGTAGATGGCGCCGGAATACAGGCATAGCACCAGCGCCACGTAGATCACGATCTGCGTGAGCCACGTGTACGCCGTCAGCCACCACGGATTCGGCCCGGTGCCGGGCGCGAGCGTCCACAGCGGCACCAGCAGCAGGGACAGGCCCACGCACTGGAACACGGTCTTGAGCTTGCCCGGCCAGGCGGCGGCGATCACCTTGCCGCCGGGCTGTTCCATGACGAAGAAGCGCATGACCGTGATGCCGAGTTCCCGGATGAGGAACAGCGCCACGATGACCCAGCCCCACGCCACATTGCCGAACTCGCCGAACGCCGCGGCCACGACCAGCGCGCCGCAGGTGAGCAGCTTGTCCGCGATCGGGTCCATCAGCTTGCCCATCTCGGTCACCTGATTGTACTTGCGGGCCATCCAGCCGTCGATCTTATCGGTGGATGCGGCGATGATGAAGATGATGGCCGCCACCCAGCGCAGCGTCGGATTGTCCACGCCGTACGGCCCCGCCATGATGTCAAGCACCAGGAACACCACCACCAGCGCGATGCGCGCATAGGTGACCAGGTTCGGCGGCGCGTTCCAACCGTCGAGCAACGAGTTCGTGGTCTGTTCATCGGTTTTCTGCATACTCTTCACTGTACCCCGAATCCTGTTCTTGTGTACGCCGCCGTATTCGAATCCGACACATCGCAACGCCACCCGTCACATGGACAGGGCGTCCTGCGTCGGCGCGCTGGAGGTCAGGCTGTCGGTTTCGCCGCGGATGAACGCCAGCACCGCGGGCAGGTCCTGCGGCTGCACCAGCACCTGGCGGGCCTTCGAGCCCTCCGAGGGACCGACGACGCCGCGTGATTCCAGCAGGTCCATCAGGCGCCCCGCCTTGGCGAACCCCACGCGCAGCTTGCGCTGGAGCATGGAGGTCGAGCCGAACTGCGTGGTGACCACCAGCTCGGCGGCCTGCAGCAGCACATCCATGTCGTCGCCGATCTCCTCATCCGGCTCCAGGGCGTGCTTCTCGGCGTCCTTGGCCATCTGCTCGATATCCTCACGGTAGTGCGGCTTGCGCTGCGTGCGCACGTATTCCACGGCCTTGCGGATCTCCGACTCCGACACCCACGAGCCCTGCACGCGGATCGGCTTGGCCGAACCCATCGGCAGGAACAGGGCATCGCCCTGGCCGATCAGCGTCTCGGCACCCACCGTATCCAGAATGACGCGGGAATCGGTGGCCGATGACGTGGCGAACGCCAGACGCGAGGGGATGTTCGCCTTGATCAGGCCGGTCACCACGTCCACCGACGGACGCTGCGTGGCCAGCACCAGATGCACGCCCGCGGCTCGCGCCAACTGGGTGATGCGCTGGATCGAGCTCTCCACATCGTTCTTGGCCACCATCATCAGGTCGGCCATCTCGTCGACCACCACCAGCAGGTACGGGTACGGGGCGACCTTGCGGTTCGAACCGGCGGGGGCATGCACCTTGCCGGCCCTCACGGCCTCGTTGAAATCCTTGACGTGGCGGAACCCGAAGAACTCCAGATCGGAGTACCGGGCGTCCATCTCCTTGACCACCCACTCCAACGCCTGCGCGGCCTTCTTCGGATCGGTGATGATCGGGGTGAGCAGATGCGGGATGCCGGCATAGGCGGAGAGCTCCACGCGCTTGGGATCGACCAGGATCATGCGCACCTGTTCTGGGGTGGCGCGCATGATGATCGAGGTGAGCATCGAGTTGACGAAGCTCGACTTGCCCGAACCGGTGGCGCCGGCGACCAGCAGGTGCGGCATCTTGGTCAGGTCGGCGGTCACGAAATGGCCCTCGACGTCCTTGCCGATGCCCGCCAGCATCGGGTTCGGGTCGTTGACGGCGTTGTCGGAGCGCAGCACGTCGCCCAGGTGCACGATCTCGCGATCGGCGTTCGGGATCTCGATGCCGATCGCCGACTTACCCGGAATCGGCGACAGGATGCGCACATCCGAGCTCGCCACGGCGTACGCGATGTTCTTCTGCAGGTTCGTGACCTTCTCGACCTTCACGCCGGACCCGAGCTCCACCTCGTACTGGGTCACGGAAGGTCCGCGCAGGAACCCGACGACCTTGGCGTCCACGTTGAACTGCTGGAACGTGGAGGTCAACGCCTGGATCACCCGGTCGTTGGCCGGGGTGCGCGCCGCATGCGGCTGCCCCTTGGCCAGCAGGTTCAGATCGGGCAGACGGTACGGGGCGTTCTGCGCCGTCGGGACGCCGTCGTCGCCCGCCGACGGCTCGTCGGCGATCTCGCCGGTCTGCGGGTCCACGGTCATCTCGCCGTCCTCCCCGATCGAGGCCCACGGGTCGGCTTCGGACAACGGACGCGTCATGTCGTCGACCGGCAGCACATGCGTGGCATCCACCGGCGCATGGTTCGAGTTCGTCATCACCGCCGTTTCGTCCGCGGCCCTGCCTGCGGACGAAACCGTGCGCGCACCGTCCGACGCGGGCGCGCCCAGCACGCGGGTCTCGGCTGCGTCCCCATGGCGACTGGCCGCATGGTCGAACGGATCGTCGCCCTCATACCGTTCCAGCGTGCGATCCGTACGCTTGCCCGACGCCTTGGAGAACAGCCGGGAGAACCAGCCCTTCCTGACGGATCGGGAGCCATCGGTACCGTCATCGTCGCCGTCATGCGAGGGAACCCCTTCGGCGAACGACAACGTGCCATCCCCCACACGCACCTCGTTCGGGAACTGCGGTCGCTCGTCCGCCTGCTGATTGCCGCGGACCCTGTCCATCACGGATCCAACCCGCTGCGGCACATCGGTGACATGCGTGCGGGTGATCAGCAGCAACGAGAACAGGCCCACGATCACGAACACCGCGATCGCGAACGCCTCGGACAGACCCCAAGCCAGGGGGGATCCGAGGACGAAACCGAGCAGGCCGCCGGCGCTCTGTATCGCGCCGATGTTGAATCCGGGCACGTCGGCGATCAGCGCCACGTCGATGATCGAACAGATCGACCACATCAGCAGCACCCAGCCGGCCAGCACACGCGGATTGTCCGAATCCTTGCCGGAGTTGCGCATCAGACGGACCGCCACGATCACCAGCACCACCGGCACCACCACGCTCATCACGCCGAACAGGCCCGAAGCCACGGCGTGGAGGAACACCCCCAGGGGCCCGTTGACCCGGAACCATTCGGAGGCGCAGAAGCACACGGCCAGCACCAGCATGAGGAAGCACAGGCCATCGCGGCGGTATGCGGGATCGTACTCGCCGACGCCGGTCAGCGAGCGCACCGCGGCGCCCATGCCCCGCGGCACCGCCAGCAGGGCGCGTTTCCACACCGGTTCCGCGGGCGGCTGCGACTGGGCCGCGCGACCGTCCTGACCCTTGGTGCGCTTCGTGGTTTGAGAAGAGGAGTTGCTTCGTGCCATAACGCAACAGATTGTACAACCCGGCGCGCCCCCGTCGGACCGTTCCCCGGGGATGCGGCCAAATCGCTCACAACGGGACGCCCGCGGCTACGCGACGGCGACGCGGGCGCGGGATGCCGGGTCGTTGCGCGCGGCGGCCGACGAACCGGCTATCATCGGAATATGACTCCAGCCGAACGTGCGAGCGCAGTCGCATTTGCACTGAAGAACTGCGCGTTGGAAGCGATGACGCCGAGCGACGCGACGATGCGCGCGGCGGCGGACTACGAGCGCGGCGACATCGACGTCAGCCGGCTCATCGACAAGGCGGACGACGACCCGGCCAGCGGCGTGTTCGCGCGCACGGTGGTGCTCGCGGAGCGCGGGTGGCGGATGTCCTGCGATCTGGACGAGCTGCGGGCCATCCACCGCGGGCTGTTCGAGGGCGTGTACGGCGACGCCGGCAGGCTGCGCACGCACGACACGACGCGCGAGGCGACCGACGACAGGAGGCGCGCCCGGAACCCGGAGGCGTTCTTCCCCGCCGGGCTCATCGAGACCGGCGCCCACAACATCGCGATGGAGCTGGCGGACAAGCGCAACCTGAACGGCCACGACCGCGTCGACTTCATCAGGCAGCTCGCGCACATCTACGACGAGCTCGGATACCTGCACCCGTTCAAGAGCGGCAACGCGATGACGCTGCGGATCTTCGCCTCGCGGCTCGCGCACGACGCCGGATGGGACCTCGACTGGGGCCCGGTGACGCGCGAGGGGTACCGTGCGGCCAAGCGCGAGGCCTACCGCGGCGACGTCACCGGGTTCGAGCGCATGTTCGACGGAATCTGCCGCCCGGCGAACCCGACGCGCGTCTTCCTGATCGCGGGCTGGAGCCAGGGGCCGGCGCACTGATGAGGATCCATCCGACGCCGATGGTGGCCGCACCCCGGGACCGGTGCGCGGCCACCCGTGCGAACGGACCCGTCCTACATGCCCTGATCGTAGATCTTGTCGGTGATCTCCGCGCACAGCCGCACGAACTCGGGGGCGGAACGGATGTCCTCCGGGGTGGCGCCCTCGGGCATCGTCGAGGCGATGTCCACCGGCACGTCCATGACCACGGTGCCGGGATGCTTGCTCATCACGATAACGCGCGTGCCGAGGAACACGGCCTCGTCCACGCTGTGGGTGATGAAAAACACCGTCTTCTTGCGTTCCCTCCAGATGCGCAACAGCTCGTTCTGCAGTGTCTCACGGGTCAGTGCGTCAAGGGCTCCGTACGGCTCGTCCATCATGATGAGCTCGGGATCGGTCGCCAGGACGCGCGCGATCTGGCAACGCTGCTGCATGCCGCCGGACAGTTCGTATGGACGTCTGTTGCCGGCGTCCCCCAGACCGACGAGTTCGAGGAATTCGTCGGCGACTCCGCTCCGTTCCTTCCGGGACATCCCCTGCATGCGCATGCCGAACTCGACGTTGCCCTTGACCGTGAGCCACGGGTACAGCGTCGGTTTCTGGAATACGACGCCGCGATGGGGATCGGGACCGTCGATCTGCTTCGCATCGGCCTGAATCCATCCGGAGGTCGGCATCTCGTAGCCGGCGAGCATGTTGAGCAGCGTGGTCTTGCCGCAACCCGAAGGGCCGACCACGCAGATGAAGTCGCCTTTGTCGATGGTCAGGTTGATGTCGTGCAGGGCCACGACCTCCTCGCCCTGCTGCGTGTGGTAAACCTTCGAAACGTGCTCGATGCGGACCGCCGGCTCGCGCTCGGCCGAGACGGTCCTCGGGACGTCCTGATCCGTCCCTCTCCGCGTCGTCATGTCCATGTTGTCCTCCTTCATGATGCCCCTACTCGTTCCCCGACGATGCGACCGCGTCGATCGCGTCGACGTACAGGGCGTCAGCATAATCGTCGTTCACCTCGTCGAGCTCCCCCTGGCCGCGCAGGAACTGCGCGGTCGCCTTGAGCGTGGCCGGCAGCTGGCCGTGGAATATGTCAGACTGTTCGACGGCGTCCGGGTATTCGTACCCGCCGAATTGCCCGCGGATCACGTCGGCCGACGAACCCAGCTGGTTCGATATCGACTCGGCCGCCGAATCGGGATCCTCCGCAATCAGGCCGACCGCATAATCCTGCACCGCCGTCCACGTCTCCATCGCCGAGGGGTTCCCCGTGACGAACTCGTCGGTCGCCATCTCCATGTCGTAGGTGGCGCTGCCCATGGCCGCGGTGTCCGCCGACGACATGACGACGTGACCGCCGGCGTCCTCCAGCTCGCCCAGAACCGGATCCCACACCCATGCGGCGTCGATCTCGCCGCGCGTCCAGGCCGCGGCCATCTTGTCCGGTGCGAGATTGATGAGGTTGACGTCCTCGTTGGTCATGCCGGTTGCGGAAAGCGCCGACAACAGACTGAAATGCGACGTAGAGCTGAACGAGACCGCAATGGTGCGCCCGGCGAGGTCCTCGATCGAATCGACGTCGGAATCGCGCGTGACCAGCGACTCGGCCTTGCCGATGATGTCGTGGATCCACACGATGCTCACCGGCAGGTTCAACGGCGCGGAGACCGCCTTGACCGCGGGGCTGGATCCCGCCAGCCCCAGGTCGATCGACCCCGACCCGAAGGCCTGGACCACATCGCCGCCCGAGGAGAACTGGCTCCATTGGATCGTGGCGTTCGGCATGCACGCCTCGAGCAGGCCGGCGTCCTTGACCAGCAGGTCGGCGTTGGCGATCTGCTGATAGGCGATGCGCATCGTGCCGGTGAACTCCGTGTTGACGTCGACCGGACACGTTGCCTCCCCAGCGGTGTCGACGCCGGCGAGCACGCTCGCCTTCTGCATGACCGCGCACCCGCCCAATGTCATCGACATGACGGCGACGGCCGCTATGGTTCTGACCGACGTGGATGTCAAAGTCCGTGTATTCATGGCGTTGCCTCCTTCAGTGTGTTTCGGGACCATGCCGCCGACGTGTCAGTCCCGACCCTCCCAGGGGATGATGAGTCCGATGATCGCCCTGATCAGCCAATCGAGCAGCAGGGCCGCCACGCCGATCACGATGATGCATGCGATGGTCAGCGGCGTGTCGAGCTGGGTGCCCGACAGGTAGGCGAGCGCGCCGATGCCGGGGATGCCGTTGTTCAGCTCCGCCGCCACGACCGTGGTCCAGGCGAACCCGGTGGCGATGCGGATGCCGTTCATGATCGACGGCAGCGCGCTGGGCAGCACGACATGCAGCACCGACTGCATACGGCTCGCGCCGAGGGACAGGGCGGCGTTCACACGGTCGCGGTTGACGCCCCCGATGCCCTGGACCGTGGAGATGGTGATCGGCGGGAACGCCGCGAGGAACAGCAGCCAGATCTTGGTGGCGTCGCCGATGCCGAACCAGACGATGAGCAGGCCGATGTACCCCAACGGCGGCAGCATGCGCAGGAAGTTGATGTACGGGGAGATGATGCGGTTGACGACCGGCAGCATGCCCAGCAGGAACCCGATGAGCACGCCCGCCACGATCGCGGCGGCCAGTCCGATGCCGATGCGGATCAGACTCATCAGCAGATGCTGCCACAGGAAGTATTCCTGCGATCCGCAGACGATGCGCGTGGAGCCTTCGGCGATCGGATGGCAGGTGTTGGCCCCGACGAACGCGTCCCAGACCGCCCCGGGGGACGGCAGGTAAAGCGGGCTGACCACGTTCGACGCGGTGACGGCCCACCAGACGAACAGCAGCAGGACGACCGAGAACACCACCTGCAGCTTGGACAGGTGGGGGCGCAGCCATCCGAGGGATCTCTTTGCCATGATTGTTGTCCTCTCTGTGTGCGGCTCCGGCCGACCGCGGCGGATGGCCGGGCCGGCCTGGATGTCAGTCGGTCCCGGCGAGATGCCGGTACATGGTTTCGAGCATGTCGTCGGTGATCTCGACCGGATTGTTGTACAGGTTCGGATGGCGGCTGATGCGCACGAGCTCGGCTATCCGGGCGTCGTCCAGATGCATGTCACGCAGTCCGGTGCGCAGGCCGATCCGTCTCTTGAGTGCGTCGATCGCGTCGGCGAGCGCGTCCGGATCGCTGAACCCCAGAAGCCGGGCGAGCCGGTGCACGCGCCCGTTCTGCGCATCCGCGTTCACCCTGACGAACCAGTCGAGCGTCAGTCCGCACGCCTCGCCGTGGGGTATGCCCAGCAGGTTGGTCAACGGGAACGAACAGGCGTGCGAGGAAGTGGTTTTGGGCAGCGTGAAGGCCAGTCCGGCGATCACCGAGGCCTCGCACATCATCTCGCGTGCCTCGGCGTCCCTGCCGTCGGCCACGGCCCGCGGCAGGTATTCGAACGCCAGCCGCGCGGCGTGCACCGCGCAGGCGTCGCAGATCGGCTGGTGCCCCTTGCTCCAGTAGCCTTCGATCGCCTGGCTGAGCACGTCCATGCCGGTGGACGCCGTGACGTGGGGCGGCACCGAGTAGGTCAGCTCGGGGTCGACGATCGCGTATGTCGGATAGAACCCGTCGGAGACAATCGGCGCCTTCCGCCCCTTCGCCCGGTCGGACAACACGGCCACGCAGGTGACCTCGCTGCCGGTGCCGGCCGTGGTGGGCACCGCGATGATCGGCAGGTGCCGTTGGGGCATCGGCTTGCCGGTGCCGTGGTAGTCGGCGATCGACCCATCGATCAGGCACGCGCTGGCGGCCGCCTTGGCGACGTCCATCGAGCTGCCGCCGCCGAGCGCCACGACGAATCCCGCATGGCGTTCGCGCAGCAGATCCGCGCAGGCGTCAACCTCGGTGACGTCAGGATTCGGCGAGAACTCGCTGAACGATGAGGTCAGCGCCCCTCCGCTCGATGCGATGAGCCTGTCGGTCAGGCCGTTGGCGGCGAAGAAGCGATCGGCCACGACCACGCCGTCACCGACGCCCATGGAACGGGCAATGTCGCCGATTTCGGAGGCCCTTCCCGCGCCGAAGCGTATGGCGACTGGCTGTTCGTAGTCCCACATCATGTCGTTTCCCCTTTCGGCCCCTCGGGTCAGTCGCAGAACGTCTCGTCCACCCAGCCGAGCACCTCGTCGAGGATCGGCAGGGTCTCGCCCAGCTGCTCGGCGGTGATGATCAGCGGAGGACAGATGTTGATGTTGGTCTCGCGACCGAACGTGGAGAAGCCCCTCTCCTTGAGCTTGGCCATGATGCGGGGCATGACGCTGTCCGTCGCGTGGTACGGCGCCATCAGCTCGCGGGTCTCCTTGTTCCGCACGATGGTGAGTGCGGCGAACAGGCCGATGCAGCGAGCCTCCCCCACGCAGCGGTGCTTGTCGGCCATCTTCTCGAGGAACGGCTTGAGTATGCCTTCCATCCGCTTGACGTGGCCGCAGATGTCATGGTCGAGGTAGTACTGCACCGAGGCGCATCCCGCGGCGCATGCCAGCGTATGGCCGGAATAGGTCAGACCGCACTGCAGGACGTGGTGTTCGAAGTACTCCGAGACCGCGCGGGAGGCGATGACGCCGCCCAACGGCACGTAGCCGCAGGTCACGCCCTTGGCGAAGGTGATGAGGTCCGGCTTCATGTCGAAGTTCTGCCAGGCGAACATCCTGCCGGTGCGGGCGAAGCCGGCCATGACCTCGTCGCAGATCATCAGGATGCCGTACTTGTCGCACAGCGCGCGCACCCCCTCCATGTAGCCCTTCGGCGGCAGGATCACCCCGTTGGCGCCGACGATCGACTCCATGAGGATGGCCGCCACGTTGCCCGGCCCCTCATACTGCAGCTGCTCCTCGAGACGGCGCAGGTAATCGGCGGTCACCCGCTCGTCGTCCACGCCCCGCGTGTAGCCGTCCTCGTACATGTTGGGATTCATGAAATGCACGTACCCGGGGGCCGCGCCGCCCAGCTCGGCGGCGAAGCGGCGCCAGTCGCCGGAGGCGTTCGAGGCGCCGTTGGTCGAGCCGTGGTAGCTACGGTAGCAGCTGAAGATCTTGGGGCGTCCCGTGACCATACGGGCCATCTTGATCGCGTTCTCGTTGGCGTCGGCGCCTCCGTTGGTGAAGAACACCCGACCGTAGAAATCGGCGCCAGCGACGTCCACGAGCATCTTCGCCAGACGGGACTTCGGCTCGGTGGCATACGCCGGAGCCATGAAGCACATCCGGTCGGCCTGCTCCTTGATGGCCTCGACGATCTCGGGAAGCTGGTGTCCGAGGTTGGAGCACACCAGCAGCGACGACATGTCGGCGTACCGTTTGCCGTCGTAGTCCCAGAAGTAGATCCCATCGGCCTTCGCCACCGGCAGGACGTCGCCGCCCTGCACGCTCCACGACTGCATCACGTACTTGCGGTGCAGCTCGGCCACCCGCTCACCCGTCATAGGCTCCATCTTTGCCGTCCCTTCCTGTGTCGGATTCCGTCCCCGCTCGCCCTTCGCGGGGGATGACGGTTTCCAGCGTATGGACGCCGGACTGGCGGCACCGGCGGATACGGACCAGAAGGTTTTGTGCTCCGGCACAATTCCGATCCGGATATCACGGACGGACACATGCGGATAACCGGATCGTTACATCGTCGTTGCGTGCCGGCCGCCTCACGGACGCCGCGCGACGGATGCGGCGCCTCGTCCGCCCGGCGTCCAGCAGTCGAGGATCTCGGCGGCGCACAGACCGACGTTGAGCCTCTCGCGCACCCCGAAATCGGACAGGTCTTCCCCCAGCACCTCCTCGATCCTGCGCAGCTTGTAGGTCACGGTGTTGCGGTGGACGAACAGCTCCGCCGCGGTCTCCTTGACGCTGCCGCTTCGGGCCAGGTACAGCCGGAGCACGGCTGCCAGATCGGTGCCGTTGAGCCGGTCGTACTCCAGCAGGGGACCGACGGTGTGCTCGACGTAGTCCTCGATCACGTCCCGGTCCGGCACCGACAGCAGCAGCTTCGTCACCCCCATGCGCGCGTACGCCAACGGCCGTCCAGCGACGCCGCGGCCGCGCTGCAGCCGTTCCAGTCTGATCGCCTGCGCATAGCTCTTGCCGATGCAGCGCGCGCTGCGCGTACGTTTGCCGATGCCCGCATACAGGCGACGTCCGCCGTCCAACATCGGCAGCGACGCCTCGATGCACCACCGGGTCATCGATTCGACCTCGTCGGCGTTGTATTGCGCGAAGACGACGATCAGGACGTCGTCGAGCGAAAGCACCGCCGCATGCCAGTCGCGGAACGTCAGCAGGTTCTCGATTGACTGCCGGATGCGGTTACGGACCAGCCCGTCGTCCGCCGAACCGTCCACCTCCTCCGGATCGGAGACCTGCAGCACGGCCACCGTGTAGTTCCAGTCGCGCGGAAAGCCGTTGTCCTCGAGGAAGTCGAGATACAGGTCCTCGCGTTCCGGCTGGACGATCGCGTTGCGTAGCGCGGACGCCAAGCCGATGTCGGTGCGTTCGGACAGTGTGATGTCAAGGCAGAACCGGTGCATGATCCGCGCCATGTGGACGCTCCACGGCACGCGGAACAGCGGAAGATCGCGGTCGTCGCACAGGCCGACCACCTCGGGATCGATCCGTCGGATGAAGGGCCCGATGTTCACCACCACCCCGCTGGCGTCGACCTCGTCCATATGCCGCACCAGGGTCAGGAGGTCCCCCTCCCGCTCCAGGCCGATTCCGGTGATGAACGCGATCTCCTGCCCCTCCAGGAACCCGGCGATCTCGACGTTCTCGACCATATGCACCCATCGCACCGGCCTGTCGAGACCGCCAGCGCCGGCGACGAGCTCCAGGCCCATCCCGCCGGCGTGCTCCATCAGCTCACGCACCCGAACCGTCATCGCGACCGCCTTTCCCCTGCCCGTTCGACCCCATGCCCCGGATCACCAGACGATCGACAGTCCGGACGCCAGCAGCAGCACGTAGGTCAGCCTCATGAACCGCCGTTGGTCGATGCGCCTGGCCAGGGCCCCGCCCACCGCCACGGCCAGAGCCAGCGGCGCCAGACCG
>JABLTT010033038.1_pt1 | contig 11578 bp, 11 predicted proteins | sample 7160061 | NCBI WGS metagenome assembly JABLTT01 (sample SAMN14651232, study PRJNA627086) | human gut metagenome | isolation source: feces | host: Homo sapiens | reverse complement strand
CAATACCTGGTAATTCACGCTGCAACCACCTCCTTTTCCGCCCTTTTCATGGAAATTGCTTCTTATTCCTCCGCCGGAATCGTTGTGACGTCTTCCCCGAACCACTTGTTGGAGATTTCCGCCAACGTGCCGTCTGCCGACATCTCTTTCAAAGCGCCCTCTACTTTTTCCTTCAAAGCGTCGTCTCCCTTGCGGAAACCGATGACATAGTTTTCCTCTGCCAGGGAAGCGTCGTCGCCGTTTTCATCCTGCAAGATGGTATAGGCGCCGGGGTTGTTCTGCAAATAGTAGCGCGCCACCACTTCGTCGATGGCAATCGCATCAATGGTTCCATTCTGGATTTCCATAACAGCCTTGGAATAGTCGTCGATCTGTACGACTTCTTGAAGCGTATCCTTGAAGTCAGGGTTCTCATTCAGCGCAACCTCAGCAGAAGAATCCGCTTGCACCCCGACAATCTTTCCCGCCAGATCGTTCAAACCCTGATAGGTGGAATCGGATTTCACTAAGATGATCTGGTCGTTCTTCATATAAGGGATACTGAGATTAAATTCCTCTGCGCGCTCCGGCGTTTCACTGAAGCCGTTCCAGAGGCAGTCGACATTCCCATTGCTGAGCTCTGCGGATTTGCTATCCCAATCGATGGGCTGTGTGACCAGCTCAATCCCCAGCCGGCTGCACACCTCGGTTGCTACATCGATGTCAAACCCAACCAATTCGCCGGTCTGCGTATCGACAAAGCCCATCGGCGGGAATGCATCGTCCAAGCCCAGTATGAGCTGGCCCGCGCTTTCGACCTTTGTCCAAGATTCGTCAGCCGCCTCTCCTCCGGTTTCCGACGCCATATCGCCATTCGTGGCCAATCCCGCAGCGTCGTCTCCATTCCCTGTTGCTCCGTTGCCACATCCCACGCAGCCGATGACCATCAGCGCCGCCAGAAAAATTCCCCACAGTTTTTTCATGCGTACTCTCTCCTTCTTAAATCTCTCAAAAGTCAGATAAAGCCCCTCCGCTGCCGCGCCGGACCGCTGCCGGGAGTGTGGAGGGGTAATATACCAATATAATACTAGATTAGCGAGATAAAGTAAAGAGGCTAATGCGCCTCTTAATGCCACTTTTCCAAAAATTCGCCTATTTTTTTTGGCTTAAGAATTCTTCATAGCGGTCGCAGAGCTCGTTGGCGTCACCAAAGGCAATCTGCTTCCCACGCTCCAGCCAAAGGGCTTTGTTGCACATACTTCGCACCTGCTCCAACAGATGGGAAACTAAGATTGTGGTTGCGCCGCCATTGATGATCTCCATCATTTTTTCTTCGCTCTTTTTCCGGAACGCGCCGTCGCCTACGGAGAGGACCTCATCCAGAATCAAGACATCCGGCCGTACCAAGCAGGCAATGGAAAATGCCAGCCGGGATTTCATACCGGAGGAGAGCTGCTTGAAGGGACGGTCCTGAAACTCTTGCAAGCCCGAAAAGTCGATGATCTCCTCATACTTTTCGTTCATAAATTTGCGGGTATAGCCGAGCATCGCCCCGCGCAGATACGTATTTTCGCGCACGGTCAAATCCCCGTCAAAGCCACTGGCCAATTCCAGCAACGCGGCAATGGACCCGTTGACCTTGACCCAGCCCTTTGTCGGCACCATAATGCCGGTGACAGCCTTTAGGAGCGTGGATTTGCCCGCGCCGTTGCTGCCAATGATCCCAAGCATGTCCCCGCGTTCCAATGTGAACGATACGCCGTCCACCGCCCAGAATTCCCGTACGTGGTAATTCCGTTTGATTTTGCGGAGCACATACTCCTTGATCCCGATGTCTTTAAAGTCCCCTAGGATATAGCGGATGGAGACATCCTTCGCTTCTATGATCATCGTAATGCCTCCTTACACATAATACAGGAACTTATAATTGTATTTCTTATAGATGAATGCACCGATCAATAAGACAACCAACGCGTAAAAGGCGCACAATAGATGGAAACTCGGCTCCGGGATATCGTTTTCAATTACAATCTTGCGGAAATAGCGGATGTATACAAAAATAGGATTTAGGTAGAACAAATAGCGGATGTGCAGAGAAAACGCTTCTATGTTATAGAAGATTGCAGAAAAATACATAATGACCTGTGTAACCACCGTATAGAGATATTTGACATCTTTGAAAACCATATACAGCGCAGATAGGATAAGTCCCATGCCGATATTGAACACAACCAGGCATCCGATTGGGTAGAGCAGCAAAAGGAAGGTCCAACGGAATGGAATCCCATCGATCGCCACAAAGAGAAGGAACACGACTAATGTCAAACAAAAATTGATGAAGGACGAGACGTTTTTCGACAATAAAAACATGTATTTGGGTACATTAATTTTTGAAAATATTGTGGAATTGTCCATCAACGAGGACATACCACTATTTGTCGCATCGGTAAAATAGGAAAATACCAGCTGTCCACTAAAAAGATAAATCGTATAATGGGGCGTAGACCGCCCAAAGAACTGCGTAAAAACCAAACTCATGACCAACAACATCAGCAAAGGGGATAGGACGCTCCAAAACATCCCCAATACGGTGCGTTTGTACTTTTTCTTAAAATCTCTTTTTACCAGCTCCTCAAAGAGGAACTGGTATTTCCGCATTTTTTGTAACATGTTCGTTCACCCTAATCTATTTTTTAACGTTTTTAATACTTCATTTAAAGTATAGAACAATCCGTGATGATAGAAACACAAAAGAATTCCTCGCCACTTCCGTAATCCGGGTAACGGCTTCTTATCAAGGTTGTTAGACCCTGTTAAATTAAAAATAGAATCCTTATTGCTAGGAATGGATGCGTTACATAAATGGATCAAAATTCTATAATCTTCATCGTTGTAAAAATAATCACGATCCTCTATATGAGAATGGATGCCTAATTCCATAGCAATCTCTCTCCGAAAACATTCGCATATATCCCGAAAGCTCTCTTCGTTCTTTACCTTTCGTAGAGCATTCATTGTACAGCTTAAAGCAAAATTTACAAAGCTTTGCTCTACATTCTGAAAGGCCTTTCTCTGCTCTAAAGACTTCTTTAAAGCTCTACATGCTGTATAAAAGTCAAGGGGGGATTGTTCTTGTGTGTTTTGCAAATTATTTTTTGTATCTACGCGGTAATACAATAAAGAGCGGTCAATTGTGACAATCCGCTCTGCAAGTGCCAACGCCAAATTTACAAAATATACGTCGTTTGTACTACGTGTCCCCTGAAAAAGGATTTGTTCCCTTTGTATGAATTCCCTATTAAACAATTTGTTCCACGGCGCCGCTGTTGTGATTTGAAAAATTTGAGAATATATATCATGCATTGAAAAAGGCTGCTTTTGCGGTATTAAATCTTTATTATATAACCACTTTCCTTTAAAAGTAATCTTTGTTTGGTCGGAAAAACATTTTACATTAAATATCGTAATATCTGCCCTGTATTGTTCACTGCATGCGTAAGCCCTCCTCAACATATCTGGGTGAAAGAAATCGTCCGCATCCAAAAAGATCAAATATTTTCCCTTTGCAAGCTCCATCCCTCGGTTCCGAGCTACTCCTGCATACATATTTTTCTGCTCAACAACAATTACACGTGCATCTTGGGAAGCATATCTCCGAAGTATTTGTTTTGAAGCATCCTGAGAACCATCATCTACACAGATCACTTCTATCTCCCTAAAGGTTTGCTGCAAAATACTATCCAAACACTTTTCTAAATATTTCTCCGCATTATAGACAGGAATGATAACCGATATCTTTGGTGTATCCATCGTCTAACCCCCATTACGGTGAACCATAAAAAACGCCATAGAATGCACAAGCAATTCATTGCGACAAGATCCCCTAAAAGAATAGACGCAATTAAACGGCTGATTATTAAGATATATTGTATATCATAGAAATTTTGTACACCTTACTTTTAAGTCCTATGAATTATACATTAGTCAAAGAGTCTTTTCAATTTGCTTCATGATCGTCACCAAATCTCTCATACATTATTTTGTAGGAACATATTGCCTGTAGATCGCTTCATACTTGCTTGCTTCCTCTATCGTAGACGGTTGCCTCGACGGGAAACCATCGCCGGAGAAACGAGCGGCGCATTCCAAGGCATTCAGCAGTGCGTCTTCATCCCCCGCTTTAAAAAGGAAGCCATTTTTTCCCTCCTGTATCGCTTCGGGCATTGCCCCCATCTGGGAAGCCACCACCAAGCATCCTGTAGCGATTGCCTCACGAACCACGAAATTATACGTCTCATACCACAGGGAGGGGACAACAATACAATCGTGTGTTCGGTAAATCTCCGGCATGCGCTTAAACGCAACCGGCCCACGAAAGTGAACCCTTTGATCGTTTCCTGCTAGCTGCTTTAATTGCCGTTCATAGGCATCCGTTCCTGTCCCATACAGCTCCAATGTATAAGCTCCAGACAGGCGTCGGAAAGCAGCAATGAGCATATGGATTCCTTTCAATTCCGAAAAGGTGCCTACATACGCAAAAGCCTTGACTCGATTGACCGGCCCACGGGAAAAAGAAAATTCGGGTGCAATCCCATGCGGGATCACATATGGCACAACCTCCGGAAATTCCTGATGAACCACGGACGCCACAAATTCGGAGGGTACGGAAACAGCAGCAGCCTTTTGCAAAAGTTGAGCTGCATATCTATAACGCTGGGAAAAGTCCGGAACCGTATTCGTTTTGCATACCGCTGCGCATCGCCGTCCCTGTTTACAGCCGGGGCAAAAATGTCCCTGCCGGTCTACCATTGTAGCATAGTGGCAGAAAATATTGAAGTCCGTCAATGTCACAACATAGGGAATCTCACGCTCTGTACACGCCTGCAAAAACGCCGCCATCGGCTGCGGATAGGCACAATGCACCATGTCCGGACAATCCTGCTTCAGAAAATACATGGCAAAACGATGCATGGATCGATCATTCGGATCGATGCGTTTATAAAACAACCCATAAGGTGTCTTGCGATAGCGAAACTCTACCACTTCAAGCCCTTCAAAGAGGAAGGTCCGATACAGGATATCTCCTACTGAAAATGGGTACTCGTTACAATCTGCCGTACCCAGAGTAAAAACTTTTACCCGGTGCCCTTTTTCCTGTTGGGCCCGCGCCATATTGAATACAAAGCGCTCCGTCCCGCCCTGCCGGTTCGGATAAAAATAATGGACCAAATAATAGATACAGAACGGTTGAACCCTCTCTTTTATAACCGGAAGTTCTCTCTCTGGACAAGGTGGAAAAGTGGGTACTTCCGTCTTCCCGTCTGTGTGAAAACGCTTTCGGTCAACAACATATTTTTCCCAAACTTTTGCGGCTGTTCCCTTTAAACCATAATATCTGCAAATAGATAATAACGTTTTCACTGCGAATAGCCACTTCCTTTCACACCCACAATTTACCAATCCCTATCAATTTTGCCATTCCGAAATGAAGCATACGCTTGAGGTAAATCGGTCTTTGCCGTCAACCGAGTCCTTTTGATCACTATGCGAAAAGTGTTGTTTCATCCTCCAAGTGACTTTTTACATACAACCGGCTTATCATCCAAATAACCGCTGAAGAAGCACGGACCATCCGGTGCTTCAGCAAAAAACAAAGCCACTTTTCGATCTGGTAAAACGCTGGCGTGATCAAACATTTCTTTCTCAGTTTATACAACTCCCCACTCTGCATGGCTTTTTCGCAAATCGCACATAATTGTGTGTCCCAAGTCAATTTATAAATATGATGTTTTAGAGAGCCAAATGGCCTCGAAGCTGTCTTCGCAGAGCACAAATAACCCGTTAACACCGAGAAGAAAGAAATATAAAGTAGAGGGCTCTGCTCCTCTTCCATAGATGCTTTCCCACAGAACTTCACAAGATAGTTTTCGAAAAGATCTCCTTGCCGCAGGATTTTCCAATTACCTCTGTGAATAATAGAGTTTTTTCTCTGTACATAGTGATATAAAACCTTTTGTACAATCGCTGCGGTCTTTAAATGGGGGAGCAGTTCCAGGTTAAACAAAAGATCCTCTCCAACATCACCGGAAAAAGATACCCGCCTTTGCTCGATCATCTGCCTGCAATAAATTTTATCCCACAGATTTGGAGACTTCCAAAAATATTGCATATAAAAATCCGATGGAGATGTGATTCGGATCAGGGGCGCCCCTTGACATGGCCGAGTTTCCCGATGTCCAACAAATTGCAGGTCGTAACCACATATCGCGACTTCTGCCCGATGATCGACAGCGGCCAAGAGCTCTTGGTACATATCAGGTTCTACATAGTCGTCCCCATCCACAAAACCGATATAGGTTCCTTGCGCGTATTGAAGCCCCTTATTCCGTGCTGCGGACACCCCGCCGTTTTTCTGATGAAATACGCGAAGGCGTTGGTCTTTTTCAGCATATCGATCCAATATCGCACCCGATTTGTCCGTTGACCCATCGTCGATCGCGATAATTTCTATTTCGCGTAATGTCTGCGCCAATAGGGACTGTATGCACCTTGCAATATAGTCCTCACAGTTGTAAACCGGTACAATCACACTGACCTTTGGGGCATCCATTCTTTGTCCCTCCAACAGTAAAGCTCATTCTTTAGAATTATATCATAGGCCGCACCCCAGAACAACCGCCAGAGGACGGCCCCTTCATATTCTCGGGTCCCCCCACATATATTTGGTAGCATAGGGCGCGTTCAAGCGAAAACCGCACCGTTTTCCATGTCTTGAGCTTGCAATCTGAACATGCCCTAACTAGAACAGGGGGGCGTACCATGAAAGGCATCGTTGAAGAGCGCGCTGTCGAGCTCGGCGAATATATCATCGAAAACAAGGCCACAGTCCGAAAAGCAGCCAAAAAGTTTGGCGTCAGCAAAAGCACGGTACATATAGAAGTAATAAATTAGAACGGTTAATATGGGCGATACAGTAAACGCCCATATGGGAAAGCAGGCGGCATAGATCAGCACCGGGGACGGGCTGGCCTATGCCGCCTGCTTGCGTTTTGGAGGGAAGGGGTGTAGCCGCGATTTTGCGGGTTGCACCGGCTTCCCGGCAAAACAGGGGTTTCCAAAGGGGACGCCCCTTTGGCACACGGCTTTGCTTGCAAAGTGTAGTGTGTTATACCTGCTGTCACGGCTGGCGGGTAAAATGAGGGTTTCGCCGGATGGAAACACTCGCTTTGCCCGGCAGGAAAACGGACAGGTTTTTGCGAATGGGGATGAGCAAAAACCTGGGCCGGTTTCGGGAGTGACAACAGGGATATGCTATTCTTCTACGAAAACGATTGTATTGTTTTTCATAATATTGCAAACGGCCATGGTATCGGTTGTCACAGTCGTGACATAGTTTGCAATTGCTGAAGTCTGAGATGGGTTAAACCTTAAATTGTTCGAGGTCTGATCCATTTTCCAAAGTTGGTTGGCTTCCAATGTCGTCGGTTCTAAGTTCATCACGCTTCCACCCTTCAAATATTCTCTCGTCATTGATTCCGCGTTGCCCATTTGGCAAATTAACCTGCGTTACCTTTCCCTGTGTCAAGTAGTAATCATTACCACCATCAACGCTTTCAATGAGCCCTCTCCTTATAGAATATGCTCCACCATTTGTATTTGCCATACCTCGCAGATCGAGAGGAAGCCCAAGCCCAAGTTCTTTGCTAATATCATCATATATGGCTTTTATTATTTTATATAGTTCATCGTTTGGATTTATAATATTCAATCCCAGATTGCTCTTTGCCTCACGGCGGTTAATTGTATAGTCATGGCTTCCAGAATCGCTGCACAGGAAAGAAATAATTTGCTTTACCTTTCCTGTATCTGTTACTTGATTAGCCAACAATTTCTCCGCTAACATTTTTATCTGTGCCCTTGACCGATATACCTGCCCTAAAACCAAGGGGTGAACCATTTCGGATAGTTTAATCATGATATTTGCTAAAGCAACATCATCTTTAATGGCCAGTTCTTCCTTAGCAAAATCAAAATAACCTTTAACAGCTTCCACGCTAACAGGAAAAGTTTTTTGCGGCGGGGCTCCAGGAATTTGAGGATTTAAAGAAGTGTTAATACTTGGATCAATAGGCCCCAAAGTCGCCTGTTTCGTCATTATAATTGAATTAGCTCCAAGACTAATGAGCGTTCCAGCGCTATGTGCTTTATGGGGAATAATTACCTGCAACTCATCACAATAAATCCGCAAAAGGTTTACAATGTTCCATGCGGCTGCGGTATCGCCACCTCGAGTATACAAGTATAGAGAAATCTTTGGAACAACTCCTATTTTATCGAGTTGCCCGATGAAAATATCAATTACATCTTGAGCAATTTGGGTTTCATATCCTTGCCTATCACTTGTTACATAAGTAAGGATTTTAGTATCCAAATTTTCTTCAAGCTGTTTATAAAGCTCAACTCTTTCTTTGTACATTTCGGAACCCCTTCCTTTCTTCTGTACTTTTTCAATTCCCTGAATTAAACTCTACAAGTTTCTCCCAATCAATGCTGCCATCTTCAAAGCAGAATTCTTGGGTAAACTCGCGGACGAGCCGATTAGCCGCTTTCTGATAGGAGGCATCGAATTCCTCCACATACTTTTCCGGCAGCTTATCCATGAAGCGGATCAGCTTTATGTAGAATTCTTCATCGCCGGTCAGCTCTGTCCAGAAATCCTTGCCCGCCAATTCCATATAAAACTTAGGAAGGCCACGGGTAGAGGTTTTCTTCTTCCCATAGCCGTAGCCGACAATCGGGACGAAGCGTTTCTTCGCCTGCTGCGCCAGCTTGCTTGCCGCCATGAAGTTCTGTTCCTGCTTTTTGCGGCTGTCCGCATTGAAAACGCTTGTGCCGGATTTTACAGCGATGGCATAGATGGTATTATCCCGTTCCACCATAATATCCACGCCTTCCGCCAACGCTTTCTGCCCCTGTGCGGCGGCGGTGGCAATCGGCTCAAAAAAAACATTCCCGAAAATGGTTTCCTCGGACGAGGACACAAAAGCCGCGAGGATTGCATCAATAATCTGCGCTGCCCCGTTCATGGCTTTTGCCCGGAACAGGTACGGGTTCTTGCGCTTCATGACCTTTTTGATGTTGAGCTTGTCAATGTTGCCAATTAAGTTCGTGTAAAAACTATCCAGCGCAGTTGCAATCGCTTTTACGATGGCTTCTTCGTTGTAGCTATTATTTATGGGCATAGTAGCTTCCTCCTATTTCTATGGCTTGTTTCAGCTTTTGATGGATGTCCGTCCCTCTAAACCGCTTTGTACGGATTTCAGCGGATTGATCCGCAACGGAAATTATTGCTTTCCCCAACGCCAATGCCAGCCCCACCGGGACGGCGTTGCCAATCTGGCGGTATTTCGCTGCGCTTGTCCCCATGAACTTCCAATCATCGGGGAACTGCTGGATGCGGGCATATTCCCGGATGCTCAAGGGACGGTCTTGGGTCGGGTGGCACATCATGGTTGCCTTTTGCACCGGGGATGTAACCAATGTCGGGGATGGCTGGCTGTACGACAGCCGCCGATAGAAGCCGACTTTCCCGCCGCCGGAGCCATAAGCGCCGCCCATGGCCGCTTTCCGTATATCCTCCGGGAGGTCGCGCCAATTCCCGCCCTCCGGGACAAGGCGGAGGTATGCAAGGCGGTCTTTGCTAAATGCGGCACACTCCCCACAGTCATATTCCAAATCCTTGATGGTGTCCTGCAAAGTGCGCCAGCGGTATTGCGGGTCTTGGTGCATCTGGAAGTGGGTCGGGAAAGGCAGGAAAATATCTTCATTATCCCGGCTCCCGATCAAGACGAACCGTTCCCGGAATTGAGGGACGCCATAATTGACAGCGTCCAATATTCCGTATACCGTTTTATATCCCAACTTGTTAAACTCGGACAGGATTACATCCAAAACAGTCCCTAAACGCTGCTCTGGGTCATTTTTATCACGTTCTGCCAGCGGGCTATGCTTGAGCGGGGCAGACATAATCCCTTTGACATTTTCCATGATAAAAAAGCGGGGGCGGATATAGTCAATCATACGGATAAAGTCCATGAATAGGCTGCCCCGGGGATCATTGATCCCCATCCGCTTGCCGGCGGTGGAAAATGGCTGGCAAGGAGGCCCGCCGCAAATGAGGAAAGGCTCCCCCTGTGCCAGCCCGGTCTGTTCCAGTAAATCCGCCTCATCTATCTCGCGGATATCCCCGCCCAGCACCTTATGTCCATTCGCACGCATGGTAGCAACGCAGGCGGGGTCAAAATCCTGCCCGATTACAATATTTAAGCCAGCTCTTGCAAGACCGATATCCAGCCCCATCGCCCCGGAAAACAGGGAGATTACATCCCGGTTTGAAGCGTTATCCTTGAAATGCAGTAAATCCATAATGCCCTCCTATCAAACCTTTTCGCCATCTGGAAGGACAAAATGGCGTTCAAAAGAACACCCCACCGTTTCCGCCAGATATTCTAAGTCGGAGATTGTGAAGCTTTCCCGCTTCATTTTTGAGTTGAAGTTTTGCGGCGTAGTCCCCATCCGCCTTGCAAGTTCCGCAACGCTGATATTGGAGCGCACACACAGCACTTTGATCTGTTCTGATATTGTCATAAGGGTACTCCTTGTAAATTATCAATTTTTAAATTGAAGATATAAAAATATTATTTTATATCTTCAACACAGTCCCTCATATCCTCTATCATACCATCAAACTGCATCATCTGCAACTCGAAAATCAAATCTTCGACAGCTTCCACACATTCCGCTGTCTGCTTTTGTATCTCCTGCCCCCAAAAGTGCATGGGTACCCAATCCATTGCAATCAGCTTGAAGTCATTTTCCCGGTCACGGGCCATATTGCGCTCAATCTTTTTGATCCAATATTCCCGGTTGTGCCCCAGCTTCTGTTTCTTGATTTCCCAATTATATCCATGGAAAAACTCGCTATCGCAGAAAATAGCGATCTTGTATTTTGTTATCGCTATATCCGGGGTGCCCGGCAGCTTTTTATAGTTCTTCCGATAGCGGATGCCTTTATGCCAGAGGGCTTTCCGCAATAGGACTTCTATGCTGGTATCTTTCCCCTTGATATGGCTCATTGCCCGGCTCCGCTGCTCCGGGGTCATTACATCGCTCATGGTTCTTCCTCATTTTGTGTACCGCCTGCCTGCTCCATCATCAGCCGGAAAAGGCGTTCAGCTTCACCCGGCTCCCGAATTTTCTCTTTGAAGCCCCCACATTCAAGCCCCTGTCTAACGAGGCAAAGGTTCTGTACACCTTTATCCTGCGCCGGACAGAGTTATCCCGCAAGAATGGGTGGGCGGATGACTGCGGACGGATTTTCCTGTATTACCCTATCTGCGAAGTGGTTGACCTGCTCCACTGTGGGCGGCAGAAAGCGGTGAACACCCTGCGGGAACTGCAATACGCCGGACTGGTGGAGATCCAGAAGCAGGGCTGTGGAAAACCCAACCGCATTTTTCCAAAATCCTATGAAGCGGTTCCAAACACCGACTTCAAGAAATCCCGTTCTGGTACGCCGGAGGACTGAAAACCGTACCCT
>JABLTT010035162.1_pt1 | contig 11584 bp, 8 predicted proteins | sample 7160061 | NCBI WGS metagenome assembly JABLTT01 (sample SAMN14651232, study PRJNA627086) | human gut metagenome | isolation source: feces | host: Homo sapiens | reverse complement strand
TGAGCGAGCAGAGCGTGGCCATGGGCGGCGCTCCCGTGGCCATTCCGGACTTTACCAACGGCAAGTGGATGGAGCGCGCTCCCTGGCAGCCGTAAAGCGGGAGCTTCCGGTATTTTATGCTCCGCTCCCTTTCTGAAAAATGAAAAAACAGCGGGCCGCGCCCGTGGGAAAAAGCCTTCCGGTTTTCCGGAAGGCTTCTTTTTTGCGCCTTTGCGGGCGCTAACGCAACCTTAACATCCGGCGGCGAACGTTAAGCGCACACTTACAGCTTATGCCCTATAATGAGGCATACCGCGATAAGGGAAGGAAGGGAATGGATTATGATGGATGTTCTGATGGTCGGAACATTGCTGGCCTGCTTCGGGCTTGTATGGCTTTTGGCAAAATGGTGCCAGAAGCAGGTGGACGCCGCGGAGTGAGCGCGGGGAAAAAGACCGCAAGGAGGATACATAAATGCTGGTACTGGGTGGGATCGTGCTGCTGCTGGGCTGCTATCTGATCTATGCATTGGTACATCCGGAAAAATTTTGATTCGCTGTGAGCGAAACTGAGATAAACAGGAGGAGCTTGTCATGCTACAGCTTGCACTGACAGTGAGCATTTATTTGCTCATTGTCATTCCCGCGGGTGTGTATCTGTATCACATCGCGGCGGGGAAACACACTTTTGCAGACCCCGTCTTTGACCGTGTGGACGGAGCGATCTATAAAATCAGCGGAGTGGACCCCGGGAAGGGGATGAACTGGAAACAGTATGCCCTGGCTCTGCTGGGGACGAACGCCGTGATGGTGTTCATCGGGTATCTGATCCTGCGCGTGCAGAGCGCAGGGCTTTTCAACCCGAACAATATTGAGAATATGGAGCCCACGCTGGCGTTCAATACCATTATCAGCTTCATGACGAACACGAATCTCCAGCACTATTCCGGTGAGTCCGGGCTTTCCTACCTGTCTCAGATGCTGGTCATCATTTTTATGATGTTCGTGTCCGCCGCAAGCGGATATGCTGCCTGCGTTGCGTTCATCCGCGGCCTTGCAGGCAGGACAAAAAACGACGTGGGCAATTTTTTTGCGGACCTGGTGCGCATCACCACCCGTATCCTGCTGCCGTTTTCCATTGTGGGCGGCCTGCTGCTGGTATGGCAGGGCGTGCCGCAGAATTTTGAAGGCAATGTTGTGGTGGAGACGCTGGAGGGCACATTTCAGGTCATTGCCATGGGCCCCATCGCCGCGCTGGAGATCATCAAGCATCTGGGCACGAACGGCGGCGGCTTCCTGGGCGCAAACTCGTCCACGCCGCTGGAAAACCCCACGATGCTCTCAAACCTGATCGAGCTGTATTCCATGATGCTCCTGCCCGGCGCATGCGTCATCACCTTCGGTAAAATGGTGCACGCCCGCAGGCAGGAAGCGGCGGACGGCATGCAAAGGGCAGGCGGCCTGCGTGCGCGCGGCGGCCTTTCCGCGGCCATCTACGGCCGCGAGGGACGCAGCATTTTTGCCGCCATGGGCATCCTGTTCGTCATCGGCCTGAGCGTATGCTTCTGGGCCGAGAGCCAGGGCAACCCGGCGTTGGCGGATATCGGCCTGGACCAGGCCATGGGCAGTATGGAGGGCAAGGAGGTCCGCTTCGGTATTGCGCAGTCGGCGATGTTCACCACCGTCACGACCTCTTTTACGACCGGTACGGTGAACAATATGCACGACACCCTGACGCCGCTGGGCGGCATGATCCCTCTGCTGCACATGATGCTGAACGTAGTATTCGGCGGCAAGGGCGTCGGTCTGATGAATATGATCCTGTACGCCATTCTGGCAGTGTTCATCTGCGGCCTGATGATCGGGCGCACGCCGGAATACCTGGGCAAAAAGATCGAAGGCCGGGAAATGAAGCTCACCGCGCTGTGCATCATCATCCACCCGCTGCTCATCCTTGCGTTTTCCGCGCTGGCAGTGGGCACCGCAGCCGGGCGGGAGGGCATCACCAATCCGGGCTTTCACGGCCTGAGCCAGGTGCTGTATGAATATGCCTCCTCCGCCGCCAACAACGGTTCCGGTTTTGAGGGCCTGGCGGATAATACCTGTTTCTGGAATATCACCGCCGGTCTGGCCATGTTCTTCGGCCGGTACCTTTCCATCGTCATCCAGTTGGCCATTGCCGGGTCGCTGATGAAAAAGAACTTTGTCAATGAATCGGCCGGCACGCTGCGGACGGACACGGTTTCGTTTTCCGTTATCCTGGTTTTCGTCGTATACATTTTTGCCGCGCTGACATTTTTTCCAGCGCTGGCATTGGGCCCCGTTGCAGAGCATCTGGCTCTGTGGGGCTAAGAGCGGTTTGAAAAATCAAAAAAGCTGCCTTTCCCAACAGGAACTGACGTTTACTGCGTCCAAAATCCTCGGAATACAGCAGGTATTCCTGCGCTTTTGGCCTTGTAACTGCTCGATCCTTGCGGGAAATACAGCGTTCCTGCTATTTTCAAACAACCCCTAAGGAGGATTTTCAGAGCTATGAGTAAGAACCGCAAGCAAAAGATGATCACACCGGAGATCATGCGGCAGGCCGTGGTCGGGGCGTTTACAAAGCTGGACCCGCGCTATATGATGAAAAATCCGGTGATGTTCGTTGTGGAGATCGGGTTTGTGATCTCGCTGGTGCTCTCCTTCGCGCCCGGCCTGCTGGGAGACACGACGCCGAACGCGCGCGTTTACAACAGTATTGTGTCGGCCATTCTGTTCGTTACGGTGCTGTTTGCAAACTTTGCCGAATCAGTGGCGGAGGGGCGCGGAAAAGCGCAGGCCGCCAGCCTGAAGAAAACAAAAAAAGACACACAGGCGCGCCTGCTTGATGCAGACGGAGGCGAAAGGATGGTGCCGTCCAGCGAACTGAAGAAGGGCGATGTGGTGATGGTGGCCGCGGGCGGGGTCATCCCGGGCGACGGCGAGGTCATCGAGGGTATCGCCTCGGTGGATGAATCCGCCATCACCGGCGAATCCGCACCGGTGGTGCGCGAGGCAGGCGGCGATTTCAGCTCTGTAACCGGCGGCACCACGGTGGTGTCCGACTGGCTGAAGGTGCGCATCACGTCCGACCCAGGCGACAGCTTTCTGGACCGCATGATCGCTCTGGTGGAGGGCGCTTCCCGCAAAAAAACGCCCAATGAGATCGCGCTGAACACACTGCTGGTGTCGCTCACCGTTATTTTTCTGATCGTCATCGTCACACTGTATCCCATCGCCCTGTATTCCGGCGTGCAGCTCCAGACTTCCACACTGATCGCCCTGATGGTCTGCCTGATCCCGACCACCATCGGCGGCCTGCTGTCCGCCATCGGAATCGCCGGGATGGACCGCGTGACGCGCTTTAACGTCATCGCCATGTCCGGCAAAGCCGTGGAGGCATGCGGCGACGTGGACACGATGATTTTGGATAAGACCGGAACGATTACCTACGGCAACCGCCTTGCGGCGGACTTTTTTTCCGTGGGCGGCGCGTGCCGGGAGGAGCTGGTGCGCTGTGCCGCGCTGACGAGCCTGCACGACGGCACGCCGGAGGGTAAGTCCACACTGGCTCTGGCCCGCCTTCAGGGGGAGGACTGCGGGGAGCCGCAGGGCGCGCGCTTCATTGCGTTTACCGCTCAGACACGCATGAGCGGTGTGGACCTGCCCGGCGGCCGGAGCGTACGCAAGGGGGCGTCCGACGCCATTGAGAAATACGTTTCCGAAATGGGCGGCAAGGTGCCGGAGGACCTTGCCCGGCGCGTTGCCGAGGTGTCCGCTCTGGGCGGCACACCGCTGGCTGTCTGCGAGGACAGCCGGATTTTGGGCGTCATTTATTTAAAGGACACGGTAAAGGCGGGCATGGCCGAGCGTTTTAAGCGCCTGCGTGCCATCGGCATCAAAACCATTATGTGCACGGGCGACAACCCGCTTACCGCCGCCACGATCGCCAAGGAGGCAGGCGTGGACGGCTTCATTGCCGAGTGCAAGCCCGAAGACAAGATTGCATTGATCAAAAAAGAACAGGCCGAGGGCAAGATCGTTGCCATGACGGGCGACGGCACCAACGACGCGCCCGCTCTGGCGCAGGCAAACGTAGGCCTTGCGATGAACAGCGGTACCGCCGCCGCCAAAGAGGCCGCAAATATGGTGGACCTGGACAGCGACCCCACGAAAATTTTGGAGGTGGTGGAGATCGGCAAGCAGCTGCTTATTACCCGCGGCAGCCTTACGACTTTTTCCATCGCCAACGACATCGCAAAATACTTCGCAATCATCCCCGCTATGTTTATGATGGCGATCCCGCAGCTGGGCGTGCTTAACATCATGGACCTGGCAACGCCGCACAGCGCCATTCTTTCCGCGCTCATTTTCAATGCCATCATCATTCCATGCCTGATACCGTTGGCGCTCAGGGGCGTAAAGTACCGCCCCATGTCATCCGGCAGGATGCTTGCCCGGAATATGATGCTTTACGGCCTGGGCGGTGTGATCGCTCCCTTCGCAGGCATCAAGCTCATAGATATGCTCATCCATCCGCTTTTGGCGCTTTGGGGCTTTTAAGGAGGAATATGCATGGACGCGAATAAAAAAGCAATGCTCCGCAATATCCGTCAGGCTCTCGTGGTCACGCTGGTCCTGCTGCTTTTGTGCGGATTTGTATTTCCGGTGCTTCTGAGCGGCCTTTCCGGCCTGCTTTTCCCGCATCAGGCGGGCGGCAGCCTGGTGACCGCCGACGGCAAGGCTGTGGGTGCGAAGCTGGTGGGACAGGAGTTCACCGAGGCCTATTTCATGAAGGGGCGGCCCTCCGCCTATCACTACAACACCTATTACACAGACGAACAGGGCAGCCGGTTCTACAACGACGGCAGCGAATTTGCGGGGCTGGGCTCCGGTTCCAACAATTACGCGCCCAGCAACCCTGCGCTGACACAGCGTGTGGAAGCCGACATCGAGGCGTTTTTGGCGGAAAATCCCGGCGTGGCGCGGGAGGATATCCCGGCCGACCTGATGACGGCCTCGGGCTCGGGCCTTGACCCGCACATCTCGCCCGCCGCCGCGCAGGTGCAGCTTCCCGCCATTGCAGAGGCTTCAGGGCTCAGCCCGGAACGGCTTGCGCAGATCGTTGCGGACAACACCGAGGAAAAACTGCTGGGCGTGTTCGGGGAGGAGACCGTGAACGTGCTGGGCGTCAACCTGGACATCGCGCTGGCGATGGGGCTGATTTCGGAAACGGAAAAATAAACGCGGCAGAAGCAAAAAAACGCCGCCCCGAAACGGGGCGGCGGTTGCTGTATACGGCACCCGCGGGGCGGCCGGTCACATCTCCTGGCAGAGCTGCCAGTACAGGCCCTTGCGCGCCAGCAGCTCCTCATGGGTTCCGCATTCCGCGATCTCGCCGTGGTCGATGTACATGATTTTGTTGCAGGCACGGATGGTGGAGAGCCGGTGTGCGACAATGAAGGAGGTGCGTCCCTTGGGCATGCGGTTCACACCCTCCTGCAGCTCGCGTTCCGTTTTGGTATCCACGCTGCTGGTGGCTTCGTCCAGGATGAGGATCTTCGGGTCGGACGCCATGGTGCGCGCCAGAGCAAGAAGCTGCTTTTCCCCCTGGGAGAGCATGGCCCCGCCCTCGGTGAGCACGGTGTCGTAGCCGTGAGGCAGCGCCCGGATAAAGCCGTCCGCGCACACAAGCTCGGCCGCGCGGATGAGCTCTTCGTCGCCGGCGGCAAGATTGCCGTAGCGCAGATTGTCCATCACGGTGCCTGTAAATACGAAGCTCTCCTGCATCATCAGCCCCATCTGGGCACGCAGCGAAGCCAGCGTCACGCCGGAGATATCCACGCCGTCAATGGTCACCCGGCCTTCGGTGCAGTTGTAAAAACGGCTGAGCAGGTTGATGATGGTTGTTTTTCCGCTGCCCGTGTGGCCCACCAGAGCTACGCTCTCGCCCCGCTTCACATGAAAATTCACATGCTTGAGCACAAGGATATCCTTTTCATAGGCGAAAGAGACGTCGTGGAACTCCACATCGCCGCGGATCTCCGGAAGCACTGCGGCGCCGGGGGCGTCCTGCACCTCGACCGGTTCGTCGATCATCTCAAAGATACGCTCCAGATATGCCACGTTGTTGATGAAGTTGTTGTAGATGTTGGCAAGCTGGTTGATGGGCCCCCAGAACTGGGAGGCGTAGTTCATCATGGCCAGCAGCACGCCCACGGTAACGGCGGGCTTGGCGGCAAAGATGCCGTATACGATGATGGCCACCGTCACGCTGCGGCTGATGAGATCGATAACAGGGGAAACGGCCATGGACGGCACGACGGCGCTGTACCAGGCGCGTTTGGAATCGCGCAGCAGGCCGTCGTACACGTCGGCGTTGTACTGCTCCCGCGCGAAAAGCTGGGTGATCTTCATGCAGGTGATGCTCTCGTTGAGGTAGGCGTTCATATTGCTGCTTTTGTTGGAGTACGCCTGCCACCCTCTGCGCTGCATGGGCTTGATGAACAGGATGAACCCGACGGCGAACGGCAGCCCCGCCAGCACGACGCACGCCAGGCGCGCGTCCATGCGCAGCATGAAAATAACAATGAACACCAGGTTGAACATCTGCAGGAACAGGCTGATGAGCCCGTTGGACAGGATGTTGGCCACCGAGTTGACGTAGTTGATGACACGCACGAGAATTTTTCCGTGGGGACGGCTGTCGAAATAGGAGAAGGAAAGCTTCTGCAGGTGCTCGTACAGGTCGCGCCGCAGGTCATGGACGATGTTCTGGCCGATGACGTTGACGCACCGGCTGGACAATGTGGTGAACAGAATGTTGACGGCGATACACGCCAGCATGAGCGCGCAGCAGGCCAGCACCATGGGGATGTTCCCCGCGGGCACGGCCTCGTCCAGCACGCGGGCCGAGAACAGCGGCCCGCACAGGCCCGCCACCATGGCCAGCGCCTGCAGTACGAACGCGCGCAGGAACAGGCGTCCCTCCCGGCGGATGTACACAAAGCAGCGCCGGATCATTTCCCAGCTGAAAGTGCTTTCCAGCGTTTCGTCCACGCCGAAGGTGTTCCGTTTTGCCATGGTCAGCGCACCTCCTTTGCCGGGGCGTTTGCCGCGGGCGCGTCGGGCATTCCCTGCACGCCCTGCAGCAGGCAGATGTCGCGGTAATAGCCCTCACAGGCCGCGAGCTGTTCATGGGTGCCGCGCTGCGCGATGCGCCCGTCCTGCAATACGAGTATCTGGTCCGCGCTGCGCACAGCGGAAATGCGCTGCGCAACAATGATCTTTGTACAGGGATAGGGAAGCTCCTGAAGATTTTTGCGCAGCTGCTTTTCGGTCTCCAGGTCGACCGCCGAGGTGGTGTCGTCCAGGATCAGGATCTCAGGCTGCTTTGCCAGCGCGCGGGCCAGGGCGATGCGCTGCTTCTGGCCGCCGGAAAGCCCGGTGCCCTGCTCGCCGATGATGGTGTCGAAGCCCTCGGGCAGCGAGCAGATGAAATCAGCGGCCGCGAGGCGGGCGTACAGGGCGACGTCGTCTTCGGAGATGTCGTCGGGCGCGCTGTACGCGATGTTGCTGCTGACGGTGTCGGAATAGAGCTGCACGCGCTGCGTCGCCATGCCGATGCGCCGCCGCAGCGCCTGAAGGTCCCACAGGCGCACGTCCACGCCGTTCACCAGCACCGTGCCGCCGCTGACGTCCAGCATGCGCGTGACGGCGTCCACCAGCGTGGTTTTGCCGCTGCCTGTGGCGCCCAGTATGGCCAGCGTCTGCCCCTGCGTTACGGAAAAGCTGACGTCCTTCAGCGTGGGGGCGCTGTTGTGGGGGTAAGCGACGGTAACGCCGCGGAACTCCACGCTGCCGCGGCATTCGCCCTCGGTGCGCCCGTGCTCGGGGTTCTCGATCCGCGTGCGGGCAAAATAAATTTCAATGACCTTTGCGGCGGAGGTGAGGAACCGCTGAAAATCGTTCAGGTAGGTGCCCAGCGCGCGCATCGGCTCCGACAGGCCCCAGGACATCAGCGAAAAGGCGGCGAGGTCGCCGGCCGTCATTTTTCCCTGGATGATGAACAGGCCGCCGAAGAGCACAGACAAAAGCCCCATAAGCTGGGCGCAGCCCTCGATGTAGGGGAAGAATTTCAGCCAGTGAAAGTTGGCCTTGAGGTTTGCCTGGCGGTATTCTTCGTTGCAGTTCTCGAATTTTTCGTTTTCATAGGCCTCGCGCACGAACGCGCGCACCGTTTTGTTGCCCGCGATGTTTTCCTGCGCCACCGAGTTCATGCGGGACAGCTTTTCCCGCAGGGACGCATACAGAGGATACACCGTGCGCGAAAACAGGAACGAGCATGCAAGGATCACCGGGGCAACGGCCAGCAGAAGGAGCGTCAGCGCGGCGTTCACGCTGAACAGATATGTCATGGAAAACAGAAACAGGCAGGTGCTTTCCACCGCGTTGTACGAGATCCAGCACACCGTGTGGCGCACCATGTCCAGATCGCCCGTCAGGCGCGTCATCAGGTCGCCCGTGCGGTACCGCGTATAAAAGCCCGCGTCCTGGGTGCACAGGTTGTCGTACAAATGGCGGCGGATGTCCTGCTGGACGTTCTGGGACACATATTCCAGAGACGCCGTCATGCCGTAGCGTACGCACGAGCGCAAAAGCTGCGCGCCGATCATAACGCACACCAGCGGGACGAGCAGCTGTGTCTGGCGCTGCACGGAACCGTCCGGCAGCGTTTGTCCCACCAGCACCCGGTCCGTGATCTGCTGTGTGATGAACGGGAACACCACGCACAGCCCCGCCGAGACAACGGCCAGCGCCATCGCCAGCCAGAACCATTTCCGTTTGTCCTTCATGCAGCCGGAAAGCCATTGCAGCTGTTGCATTGTAAAGACCTTCTAACCTGTAAAATTCAAAAGCGCCGGACGACGAAAAATCATTCCGGTTTTTGTGCTTTATTTGGCTGTATTATATCATCCGGTATGATATAATACCGGACAGAAGGAATCGTTTTTTGGCCAAATATTGCGTTTTGGGGCATCCCGTGGGAGGCATATATGGAAAAACGAAAAGCCTATGCTTATTACGAGGAACGAAGCGGACGTGAGCTTCAGGTGGAGATGGGCAAACGGCTCAATTTCCCCTCCCATCTGCATGGTGAACTGGAACTTTTTCTGGTGCAGAGCGGCTGCGTCTGCGTCGGGATAGACGGGGAATTCCGTGAACTGAAGGCGGGAGAACTGGCGGTGGTGTTTCCCAACACGGTGCACAGCTACCAGTGCCGGGAAGCGGACAGCCGGTATATGATGGCCGTCTGCGGCACGTCTCTGCTGGGCGATTATTTCCCCAGCCTGACGCAGTGCCGCCCCCGCCGGCCGTACCTGTGCGGGAAAGCGCTGGACCCGGATGTGCTGTACGCCCTGCACAGCCTTTACCGCTGCCGGTGTACCGGGGCGGACAGCAGCATTTCCCGCGCGCTGCTCCATTTGATCCTGGCGCACGTTCTGCCCGAACTCTCACTGGAGCCGGCGCCGGAGCCAAAAGCCATGGATCTGACGAGCAGCGTGGTGCGTTATATCATGCGGAACTTCCGTCAGCCGCTCTCACTGGAGCACATTGCAAAGGAGCTGGGCGTCAGCAAATATCACCTGTCGCACGTGTTCTCCGTGCGGCTGCACACCAGCTTCCGGGAATATGTGAACGCCCTGCGGCTGGACTGCGCCCGCGACCTGCTGGCTGCGACGGAGCTGAGCATGCTGGAGGTGAGCATGGAATCCGGCTTCGACAGCCTGCGGACGTTCAACCGTGTGTTTCAGGAACGGTTCCGGCAGACGCCGAGCCAGTATCGCAAAAGCCGCACCGGCGCCCTGTGGGGCGCACAGGACGGGCAGCGGCGCAAAGGCGCGTAACGCCCTGTGCGCTTGGTAAAAAAGCCATGGCTTTGGAAGTTTTTTGACGGGTTGTTTCTCCGCGCTTGCGCCGGAGCAAAAACTGTGTTACTGTGAATAAGCAAAATGCTGCAGGGTGCCCGGCCGCTTTGAGGCGGCCGGGAGAATAGGGAAACAGGTGCAAGACCTGTGCGGGACCGCCGCCGTAAGGGAACAGTTCCGGCTTCAAAACGTCACTGTGGGTACACACGGGAAGACGAAGCCGGGGCGCTGACGCCCAAGCCGGAAGACCTGCCCTGCGGCGATGCTGCCGGAAGGGCAGGGACGCGCGGCGGACGGACAAAACGCCTGCGCGGTAAAAATCAGGGTGCGCCGTTTTTTAGGACACTTTGTTTGACCGGGCCTTTCTCATAAATGAGAAAGGCCCGGTTTTTTTGCGGCGCGCACCAAAAGAAACAGGAGGAATGTTCAATGACCAAGTGTGAAAAGCGATTTTTGGCGTTTTCCATGGTCATGGGCGGCGTTTTGTTTGTACCGCAAAGCGCCTATGCCATGCACATCATGGAAGGGTATCTTCCGCCGGCATACTGTGCGGCATGGGGGGCGCTGTGCCTTCCGTTCCTGGCGGCGGGCGTGGTCCGGCTGCGCCGCACGGTGCAAGCGCAGCGCAAGGCCCTGCTGCTGCTGGCGATGTCCGGCGCGTTTATTTTTGTCATCTCGTCGCTCAAGCTCCCGTCCGTCACAGGCAGCTGCAGCCACATGACGGGCACCGGCCTGGCCGCCATTCTGTTTGGCCCGGCTTACGCTGCGGTGCTGGGGCTCATCGTGCTGGTGTTCCAGGCGGTGCTGCTGGCCCACGGCGGCCTCACCACGCTGGGGGCCAATACCTTCAGCATGGCCATCGCCGGGCCTCTGGTCTCCTGGGGTGTTTATGCCCTGTGCAAAAAGGCGCGTGTGAACCGTAAGCTGGCGATATTTCTGGCGGCGTCTCTGGGCGATCTGTTTACATACTGCGTCACAAGCCTGCAGCTTGCGATGGCCTATCCCGCTGCGGAAGGCGGCGCGGCAGCCAGCGCGGTGCGCTTTTTGGGCGTTTTCGCGCCCACGCAGCTGCCGCTGGCCGCGATCGAGGGCATCTTGACCGTTCTGGTGGTGATGGGGCTGGAAAGCTGTGCCAGGCCCGAGCTGCGGGAGATCGGCTTTTTGAAGGAGGGATTGCAGTGAGCAGGAATACAAAAACCGTTTTGGCGCTGCTGGCCGCTGTGCTGGTACTGGCTGTCGTGCCCTTCTTCCTTGCGCCGGGCGCGGAGTTCGGCGGCAGCGATGACGCCGGAAGCCGGATGGTGGAGGAGATTCAGGGTGAAGCATATGAGCCGTGGTTCACGCCGGTTTTGGAAACACTGCTCGGCGGCGAGCTGCCCGGAGAGATCGAGAGCCTGCTGTTTTGCATCCAGACGGGCGTGGGCGTGGGCGTGCTGGCCTACGGCTTCGGCTATTTTGCCGCGCGTAAAAAATATTCCGCACAGTCCTTGGAATGAGGCTCTTTCGCACGCCGCTTTGCGCGGGGGCTCCCGGTGAACATGCTTTTTCAAAAAGTCCGGCAGGAGGTGGGAATATGTTCAACGCCCTGCTTGGGAGCTTTGTGGCGTGGAGCCTGACGGCCGGCGCGCTGCCAGGCCCCTGGCCGGCCGCAGCTTC
>JABLTT010083607.1_pt1 | contig 11608 bp, 10 predicted proteins | sample 7160061 | NCBI WGS metagenome assembly JABLTT01 (sample SAMN14651232, study PRJNA627086) | human gut metagenome | isolation source: feces | host: Homo sapiens | reverse complement strand
GGCTCAACCTGCTCAAATCGAACGCTGCAACAAGAGGATGGCTGACCGTCTTCAAAGCGGACATACGAAGCCCAAGGGAGTGAACGTCAGCCAGTTGCTCCCCTTATTGTAGCTTAGGCGCGAGATGGAGAGAAAGCCGGACTGGCTGTCCGGCTTTCCTGTCCAAATTTATTGTAATAGGGAGGGAGTGCAGATGAGAAAGAGAAGATTCTTCCTATGGCTGTGCCTGTTGCTGCTTTTGTGGCTGCCCGGGTGCGGCCGGCAGCAGCAAGAGGAGGAGGCGCCTCCTACGCCGGAGGAAGTGGAGGAATGCCGCAAAAGGGTGCTCTATGGGCTGGCCCAGGCGCGGCTGGAGCGCAATACCTTTACCCTGACCCCATCGGCGGGCACTGAGCGGGACAAAGCGCCGGGCTTCCCGGATTCCATCACATCCAACGATTGGCGGCCGGAGCAGCTGGCGGTGATCCAGGATTATGTGGATTCCCTGGAATTTGAGACCATGGAACTGGGGGAGTGGATCGGCGATGACCTGCCCCGGGCTATGGCAGCCCCCTATTGCGACCTGTTGGTGGATCTGCCCCAGTATTACCTGGAGATCAGCCCCTGGCATCCCCAAATGGCAGAGGTCCGGGTGATCCAGCGGGCCACCCTGCAATACAACGCCGATTACTGGACCGCCTATTGCCGGGCGGACGAACAGAGCTCCCAGGCGCTGCTGGCCCTGTTTGGGCTGACATTTGAAGACTGGGATGGCACATTCGCCAGCCATTTTTTGGAGGAATCAGCGATGGAGGCAGCCGGCGCCGCCTTGGAGGTGGCAGAAGCCATCCGCTGAACGGAAAGGGCCCCTTTGGGGCCCTTTTGCCGTACCGCAAAATTTTCTCCCATCCGCCGCCGGGGTGTGCTATAATAGGAGAAAGACCGATCACACACCTCTGTCTTGCGGCCTTTTACCGGGCTGTGAGACACAGGATCTTGGCAGGAGGGAATTTGTTATGGCATTCAAAAAGATCGAAGCCCAACAGCTGCAAGGCAACCCCTTTGAGATGATCGAAAAACAGGCGGCCCTGTTCACCGCAGGCACGCCGGGGGATTTCAACACCATGACCATCGGCTGGGGCTGCATGGGCGATTTGTGGAGCGTTCCCGTTTTTGTGGCCTATGTGCGGCACAGCCGCTATACTCTGGAATTCGCCGAGAAAAACGACGGCTTCACCATCAGCTTTTTCGGCAACCCGCGACCCAAAGCCCTGGCGGTGCTGGGCACCAAGTCGGGCCGGGAGATGGATAAGATAAACGACAGCGGCCTGACGCCTGTGGAGCTGGATGGCCAAGTGGCCTTTGCCGAGGCCAAAGTGGTATTCGTGTGCAAAAAGATCTATGTGGATGACATGAACCCGGAGAAGATCCCGCCTGAGTGGAACCAGAAGTGGTACGCAGACGGCGATTATCACCGCATTTACACCGGCCAGATCACCGGTGTGTATGTACAGGAATAGAGCGAAAGCAGCAAAGACGACAGCAAACAGCCAGAAGGGGCGGCAGCAAGGCCGCCCCTCTTTTGGGCAAACGGAAGGGAGAAAGAAGGCGGATCATGGCGGAAGCATTTGAATTTTTGCCGGTTTCAAAAGAAGATATGGTGGAGCGGGGTTGGTATTACTACGATTTCCTGTTGATCACCGGCGATGCATATGTGGATCACCCCTCCTTTGGCACAGCGGTGATCTCCCGTGTGCTGGAAAAAGTCGGGTTCCGGGTGGCCATCCTTTCCCAGCCCGATTACCACTCGGCCGACGAGCTGCTGGCCATGGGCAGGCCCCGCTATGCCGCCTTGGTCAATGCGGGCAACATCGATTCCATGGTGGCCCATTACACCGTGGCAAAACGCCGACGGGAAAAGGACGCCTACACCCCCGGCGGTCTGGCGGGGCGCCGGCCCGACCGGGCAGTGATCGTCTATTCCAACCTGGTCAAGCGGGCCTGGCCCGACCTGCCCATCGTCATCGGCGGCATCGAGGCATCCCTGCGCCGGTTCGCCCACTACGATTATTGGGATGATAAAGTCCGCCGCCCCATTTTGGTGGATAGCGCTGCCGACCTGCTGATCTACGGCATGGGGGAACACCAGATCGTGGAGATCGCCCGGCGGCTGAAAAAAGGGGAGCCCATCCACAGCATCCGGGATGTGCGGGGCACCTGCTATATGACCCGCAACAAAGAAGAATGTGTGTTCCCCGCCGTGGAAGAGCCCTCTTTTGAACAGGTCAGCCAAGATAAGAGGGCTTATGCCAAAGCGGCGCTGATCGAGCACGATGAGCAGGATTTCGTCCGGGGCAGGGCCATTTTGCAAGGGTATGAAAACTGGTACCTGGTGCAGAACCCGCCGGCCAAACCGCTGGAGACCGAGGAACTGGATCAAGTGGCCGACCTGCCCTATGCCCGGACTTACCACCCCTCCTATGAGGCCCAGGGCGGGGTAGAGGCCATCCGGGAGGTGGAATTTTCCATCATCCACAACCGGGGCTGCTATGGGGCCTGCAACTTCTGCGCCCTCACCATGCACCAGGGCCGCTATGTCACCAGCCGCAGCCACGCCTCGGTGCTCAAAGAGGCGGAGCGCATGACCCATGTGCCCCATTTCAAAGGGTACATCCACGATGTGGGCGGCCCCACTGCCAACTTCCGGGGGCCCGCCTGCGGCAAGCAGGCCAAAGTGGGCGCCTGTGTGGATCGGCAGTGCCTGTTCCCATCGCCCTGCCCGGCCCTGCAGGGGGACCACAGCGACTATTTGGCCCTGCTGCGCAAATTGCGGGCCTTGCCCGGCGTGAAAAAAGTGTTCATCCGCTCGGGCATCCGCTACGATTATATGGAGTGCGACCCCTCCGGCGAGTTCTTTGCAGACCTGGTGCGCTACCACATCAGCGGCCAGCTGAAAGTGGCCCCTGAGCACATCAGCCCCAATGTGCTCTACTATATGGGCAAGCCGCCCAAGGAAGTCTATGAGCGGTTCTGCGAAAAATACAAGCGGCTCAACCAAAAATATGGGCTGGAACAATATCTGGTGCCTTATCTGATGTCTTCCCACCCGGGCAGCCGGCTGGAAGATGCCATTTACCTGGCCGAATATTTGAACGCCACCGGCAGCCGGCCCGAGCAAGTACAGGATTTCTACCCCACGCCGGGCACGCTTTCCACCGCCATGTACCACACAGGGCTGGACCCTCGCACCATGGAGCCGGTGTATGTGGCCAAAGATCCCCACGAAAAGGCCATGCAGCGGGCGCTGCTCCAATGGAAGAAGCCCAAGAACCGGGCTTTGGTGCTGGAAGCCCTCCACCGCGCCGGGCGGGAAGACTTGATCGGCCATGGCAAACGCTGCCTGGTGTGGGAGGATAGACCCTGGCGCAGTGCTGGCAGACGGGACAAACAGAAAGGGAAACCACGGGCTGCCCGTTCCAAAGGGCGCCAAAAAAGAAAGGGCGGCAAATAGGCTTTCAGAGGAGGAGCTGTTCCATTCGGCTGGGCGGCCTGGCCAAATGCATTGTATGCCATTGAATATGTGCCATAGCAGCAGTGCGGAAAACGCTTCTGGTCTGCTGGCAAGGGGCGGGGAGACCTACCGCAGGAATAGAAACGGGCTGGAGACGGCCCGTTTTTTTGCGCTGCCGCCCCGGATTCTGGGCCTGTTCTGTTTGCAGGGCCTTTGAAATTTCACATAGTTTTAATAATATTTTAATTCTTTATAAATATAAGACCAATTATTTGATTTCCTGATGAAGCTTGACTTTGAGACAGGGTGAATATAAAATAAGCTCGCATTTGTGAAAAGTATCACATTGTGTAGATTTTGCCTGAACATACAGGTTCGTGTGAGGGGATTGGAGAATGAAATTTGATTGGGAATATTTCTTAGAAACACTTCCCTATGTAGCCAGCAAATTGGATGTGACCTTGACACTCACCATCATCAGTGCGGCGTTCTCGCTGATCATCGGCTTGGTCTTTGCGCTCATCAGTTACTACAAAGTGCCGGTGGTCAGCCAGCTGCTTAAGGTGTGGATTTCGTTCATCCGGGGCACGCCGGCTGCCGCCCAGCTGTTCTTCTTTTATTATGGCCTGGCAAACTTGGTGGCCATTGTGCGGGATATGTCGCCCACAGTGGCAGTGGCGGTCATCATGAGCTTAAACATGGGGGCCTTCGTCTCCGAATCCATCCGGGGCGCATTGATCTCAGTGGATGAAGGGCAGAGGGAGGCCTGTATGTCCTTGGGCATGACCGGCTGGCAAATGACAAGCCGTATCGTGGTACCGCAGGCTTTCCGGGTAGCTTTGCCCCCGCTGTTCAACGACCTCATCAACCTGTTCAAAATGTCGTCCCTGGCTTTCCTGGTGGGTGTGCGGGATGTAATGGGCACCGCTAAGATCGAGGGCGCCAATACCTTTCAGTTTTTCGAGTGCTACGCCTGTGTCATGCTGATTTACTGGGTGATTACCCTGATATTGACCTTTATCCAAAAGGTGCTCGAAAAGCGCTGCAATGCCATTTATTAAATGTTTATACGAATAATAAAGACACAGAATAGACGGAGGAATCAAAATGAAACGATTGATAGCACTGCTCATGGCCGCGACGATGATGGTATCCCTGGCCGCCTGTTCCAGCGAGGAAGGTTCGGGGGATAAGGATACCGCCGGCGGCGAAAATGAGGATGGCACCCGCACAGTGGTAGTAGGTACCAATGGCAGCGGCGAGCCCTATTCTCTGGTGGCGGATGATGGCACCTGGACCGGCGTGGAAGCCGAGCTTTGGGCCGAAGTGGGCGAGCGCACCGGCTGGGAGATCGAGGTAAAACAGGTGGGCGACGCAGCTTCTCTGTTTGGCGAACTGGATACCGGCCGTGTGGATGTGGCGGCCAACTGCTTTGCCATCACCGAAGCGCGCCTGGAAAACTATCTGGCTTCGCAGCCCATTTATGGCGACGCCCAGGTGGTCATTGTCCAGCCGGACAGCGAGTATGAGACCCTGGAAGACTTGCGGGGCTGCACCATGGGCGTGACTGCCGGGCAAGCGGCACAATCGACAGTAGAAAAGCTGGCGCCGGAATACGATTGGGAAGTCATTACATACGAAGATTCCACGGCCGGCTTCCAGGATTGCTCCCTGGGCCGGGTTGACGCCTACGCCAACACCGTAACGAATATCGAGAAGGCCGAGCGGGCCCAGGGGCTGGAGTTCCGCCAGCTGGATGAAAAGCTGTTCGGCAACAACGTAGGCTGGTGGTTCCCCGATACTGAAGAAGGCAAAGAGCTGCGGGACGAGCTGAACGGAGTGCTGCAAGAGATGCAAGACGACGGCACGATCCGCGAGATCGTCACCAAGTGGTTCTATGAGGACCTGACCCAGCTGATTAGCAACGACTGGCTGACAGCAGACCGCTAAGCAAAAAAAAGACAGGTGGGGTAGTAAACGATGGTCGAAGTGAAAAATCTTTCAAAGACCTTTGGGCATGATACCCATGTTTTGAAAGAAATCAACCTGAAAGTGAATAAGAACGAGGTGGTGGCCATCTTGGGGCCTTCGGGCACTGGCAAATCTACGCTGCTGCGCTGCCTGAACTATCTGTGTGTGCCTACCACCGGCACAGTGCGGGTGGGGGATGTCACCGTGGATTCTGCCCACCATACCCGCAGGGAGATTCGCAGCCTGCGCCGTCAGTCGGCTATGGTGTTCCAGAACTACAACCTGTTTAAAAACAAGACGGCCAAGCAGAACGTCATGGAAGCCCTGGTGACGGTGCAGAAAAAGAGCCGGGCAGAAGCAGAGGATATCGCCATGGCTTTGCTGGAAAAAGTGGGTATGGTGGAGCGGAAGGATTTTTACCCCTCCAAAATGTCTGGCGGCCAGCAGCAGCGGGTAGCCATTGCCCGGGCTTTGGCTGTCAACCCCGATGTGCTTTTGTTCGATGAACCCACATCGGCCCTGGACCCAGAGCTGGTAGGCGAAGTGCTGAACACCATCCGCAAGCTGGCAGAAGAAGACAGCACGATGATATTGGTCACCCACGAGATCCGTTTTGCCCGCAATGTGGCTACACGGGTGTTGTTTATGGATGACGGCCGGATTGTGGCGGACGGCCCGCCGGCAGAGATCATCGATAACCCGCAAAACCCGCGGCTGAAGCAATTTTTGCAGTTTGTCAGCAAATGAGATAAGGCAGGCAGGAGCCCTTTTGCGGTTCCTGCCTGCTTTGCGCAATTTGGGAGGAGGTCATACAATGTTGACACAGGAGATCAAAGAAGCAGCGCAAAAAGAAGCTGCATTTTTGCAGGAATTCCGGCAGGATCTGCACATGCACCCTGAACTTTCCATGCAGGAGCACCGCACGGCGGAAAAGATCGCCCAGGAACTGGCGCGCATCCCCGGCATGAAGGTGCAGACGGGGATGGCAGGCGGCACCGGTGTAGTGGGCCTGCTGCAGGGAGACAAAGGGCCGGGCAGAACAGTGCTGCTCCGGGCGGATATCGATGCCCTGCCCATTCAGGAGACGACTGGCCTGGCTTGCAGCTCGAAAAATCCCGGTGTCATGCACGCCTGCGGGCACGATGGGCACACTGCCTGGCTGCTGGGCAGCGCCCGGATCTTATCGGCCCTGCGGGATCGGTGGCAGGGATGTGTGAAATTCGTCTTCCAACCCGGGGAAGAAGGGGGCGGCGGCGGCCGCCTGATGGTGCAGCAGGATAAAGTATTGGAAGACCCCAAAGTGGATGCGGTATTTGCCGCCCATGCCTGGCCTGAAGCAGAAGCCGGCCAGGTGGTGATAGCCGAGCGCAGCGCTTTTGGCTATCCGGGCGGTTTTACCATCCAGGTGACAGGGCGGGGCGGCCATGGTTCCTGGCCCCACCAGTGCATCGACCCTATCGGTATCGCCTGCCAGATCTACGGCGCTTTGCAGCAGATCGTCTCCCGCCGCCTGCCGGAGACGGCAGCCCGGGTGCTGTCGGTGTGCACCATCCATTCTGGGCCCCAGGATAAAAGCAACATCATTCCCGACCAATGCACGATGACAGGCACCATCCGGGCAGACCGGCAGGAAGTGATGGAGCAGATGGTGGAGCTGATCCGCCAGGTCTCCCAGGGGATCGCCCAGGCCAACGGGGCCACAGCCCAGGTGACAGCCCGGTTCAGCGGAGCGGTGATCAATACGCCGGAAGCGGTGCCCTTCTGCGTGCGCTCCGCGGCTAAAATCGTAGGAGAGGAAAACGTGCTGGTGGACAAAGAGCCCCACTTGGGCGGTGAAGATTTCAGCGAATACATCACAAGAGTGCCTGGCACCTATGTGTTTGCCGGCATTGCCAACGAGGAGACAAGGGGAAAATTCGGCCTGCACAGCAGTGATTTTCAGTTGACGGAATCCATCGTTCCGCAAATGGCGGCTGTTTTTGCCCAGTTTGCGGTGGACTATCTGGAAAATGGGTTTGACGCATAGCTGATGTGCCCAGAGCTGGGCTGATGGGCCCCGCTGGGGGAACCCGGGGCCCGATGAATTTCATAAACGATCAAAAAAGGACCAGTTCTCTGGTCCTTTTTTGATCGTGTTGCCTGTTTTCGGGCGGAGCTGCTCTGCTCTTATTGCAGCAGCTGGAGCACGCCCTGAGGCACCTGGTTCGCCTGGGCCAGCATGGCCTGGGCGGACTGGATCAGGATGTTGTTCTTGGTGTAAGACATCATCTCTTCAGCCACATCGGTGTCGCGGATGGTGGACTCGGCGTCCTGAATGTTCTCTTCCATGACGGACAGGTTGTTGATGGTGTGGTCCAGACGGTTCTGGGTGGCACCCAGCGTGCCGCGAACGTCGGAAACATAGTTGATGGCGTTTTTGATGGTGTCCAGAGCGGCCGCCGCGCCGTCCTGGGTGGAAATGTCCAGAGTGTCGATCTTCATGGCGGCGGCGTGGCAGTCATTGATGCTGACCTTCAGCTGGTTCCAGCTGTCGCTTGTGTCGCCAATCTGCAGCACGAGTTCCTCACCGGCCTTGGTCGCGGTGACCGCAGTAGCATCACCCGTCTTGATGGTCACACCATTCTCCGCCGCCGCAGTCGCCAGGGTAGCCAAGTCTTTGAAAGTCTTGCCGTCGCTGCCATCCGCAGTAGCATTATAAGTGTAGGTGACGCCGTCAATCGTGACGGTATCGCCATCTTTAAAAGTACCGCTCAAATCGTAGGTACCGTCTGCCTGCGCCGTAATAGCAGCGCCGTTGATGGTGCCAGAAATGGCGGTTTTTACCGATGCGCCAACCTGCATAGAGCCATCCAGCAAATTAATGCCATTGAAGTTGGCGGAATCGGCGATGCGGTCGATTTCAGAGCGCAGCTGATCCACTTCCTTCTGGAGCTGAGCGCGGTCAGTCTCGCCTTCGTAGGTGCCGTTGGCGGACTGCTCAGCCAGCTCATACATGCGGTTGAGCATGTCGTGCACTTCGGTCAGAGCGCCTTCGGCGGTCTGCACCAGGGAGATACCGTCCTTGGCGTTGTCCTGGGCTTTATCCAGGCCGGTGATCTGGGCGCGCATCTTTTCGCTGATGGCCAGACCGGCAGCGTCGTCGCCTGCCCGGTTGATCTTGTAACCGGAAGACAGCTTCTCCAGGTTGCTGGACAGAGCAGAAGTGTTGTTGTTGTAGTTCCGGTAGGCGTTCATCGCCATAATATTGTGTTGAATACGCATAAAAAAATCTTCCTCCTTAAAGATTGACAGGGACATCCATTTCCCCGTTTTGGGCCTATACCCCATTTTATTTCATCCCACCGGCAGACCGGGCCCGTATCCGCCTGGGGCTGAAACCGATTTTAGGAACGCGCTTTGGCGCGCAGCCGCCGGATGCATTCCGGCGCTTCGTGGGTCTTTTCGTAATTTTCTCCCCGGACGATGGGCATGTTGCGGGGGGCGTCGATGACCAACCGCAGCTGGCCGTCGGCTTTCACCACCTGTACCACAATGTCATCGCCAATGAGGACGTACTGGCCGGAATCCCTTCCCAAAGTGAGCATGGCAACCTCCTTGTTCCGATGAACATTCGAAAAAGTGTACTTTTTAGAGCAAAGCCGAAGCCAAAAAATTTTTAACTCTTGACGCTTATTTTTTTACCGATTGGGCCGAAATAAAAAATGTAAGGCAAAAAGAGCGCCATTTGAAAAAGTACACTTTTTCAAATGGCGCTCTTTTATATGGAAATGCCTTGTTTTTAAAGATGAAAAAAGCCTTCACTTGTGAAAAGCGAAGGCTTGACGGCTTGGCCGCCGGGGCCACCCGATACGGCCGCCGGCCCTTGCCGGCCTGGCTAATCTTGTTTGCGGAGGACCATCTCCTGCCATTGCTCCCGGGTGATGAGCACCTGGCGGGGCTTGGAGCCTTCGAAGGGGCCCACGATCCCCCGTTCGGCCATTTGGTCCACCAGGCGGGCAGCCCGGGAATAGCCCAGTTTGAGCCGCCGTTGGAGCATGGAGACCGAGGCTTGGCCTGTTTCCACCACCACTTCAATGGCCCGGGGCAGCATTTCGTCTTCCTCGTCGTCGTCAAAGCCGCCGCTGTCATTCTTGCCGCCTTTGGCGTTTTTGCTGCTCTCTTCGGCCTGCTTTTCGATGTGCTCCATCACTTCTTCCGAATAATCGGGCCGGCCGGTCTTTTTGACAAACTCCACCACCGATTCGATCTCCGCTGTGGTGATGAAGCAGCCCTGGACGCGCAAAGGCTTGGGCGCGCCCAAGGGATTGTAGAGCATATCGCCCCGGCCCAGCAGCTTTTCTGCACCGGTGGTATCCAAAATGATGCGGGATTCGATCTGGGAGGCCACGGCAAAGCTGATGCGGGAGGGGATGTTGGCCTTCATGATGCCGGTGATCACGTCGGCCGAGGGGCGCTGGGTGGCAATGACCAAGTGCATACCGGCAGCACGGGCCATCTGGGCAATGCGCACGATGGCATTTTCCACATCGCTGGCAGCCACGAACATCAAGTCGGCCAGCTCGTCGATGACGATGACGATCTGGGGCAGCTTCTGGCCGCCTTCCTGCTTGCTCACTTCGTTGTTATAGGCTTCCAGATCCCGCACATTGAATTCGGAGAACAGCTTGTAGCGCCGCATCATTTCGGAGACGGCCCAGTTCAGCGCGCCCGCCGCTTTGCGGGGGTCTGTCACCACGGGGATCAACAGATGGGGGATGCCGTTGTAGACGCCCAGTTCGATCATTTTGGGGTCCACCATGATCAGCCGCACTTCCTCGGGAGTGGCCTTGTAGATCAAGCTGATGAGCAGCGAGTTGATGCACACCGATTTGCCCGAACCCGTGGTGCCGGCAATGAGCATGTGGGGCATTTTTTTGATGTCGCCCACCACATTGTGGCCGGTGATATCCTTGCCCACAGCAAAACTGATCTTGGATTTGCTGTCCCGGAATTCCGGGGAATCCACAATATCCCGGATGGGCACCACCGTCCCTTGTTTGTTGGGCACTTCGATGCCCACGGCCAGCTTGTCGGGGATGGTGGCGATGCGCACGCTGGCCGCGCCCAGGGATAGGGCGATGTCGTCGGAAAGGTTGGTCACCCGGGAGAATTTGGTGCCCCGTTTGAGCTGCAATTCATACCGGGTCACATTGGGGCCGCGGGTGATATCGATGAGGGTGGCCTCCACGCCGAAGCTCTTCAGGGTATCCACCAGCCGGGCGGAGTTTTCCGCCAGCTCTTGGGTGTGGTCTTCCTCCACCGTGTTGCCCTTGTTCAGCAGGCTGATGGGCGGGTAAAGATAGGTGTCTTTGGGCACAAATTCCAGGGCTTCTTCCAAAGCCTGCTTGGCTTGGCCCGCCGTCTCTGCATCGGGTGCATCCCATTCCGGCCCTTCCTGGCCCAGGGATTCCCGGGGGGACTGGGTGGCCGCCATGGCCGCGGCCGTCGCCAGTTCAGGCCGCAGGGGCTGGCCGGCAGGCTCCTCTTCCGGCGCGGCAGGAACATCCTGAGGGGGCGCGGGGAGCTCTTCTTCCGGCGTGGCAGAAGACAGAGGGACGGAAGCGGTCTGCACCGCCGGCTGGGGTGCAGAGGCCCGTTCGGCAGGGACGCTTTCCTGAGGCGGGGCGGGGGGCTCCGCCGGAGCACCAGGCCGCTGGAGGAAGGAGGGTTCCTCCCAAGGCAGGGTCACGGGGCGGGCAGCCGCCGGGGAAAGAGGTTCCGCCTGCAGCCGCTCGCCTGCCGGGGCAGTTTGGGAGGCCGTTTCCGCCGCACGCCGGGCTGCATACTGCTGGGCCCGGAGCACAGCCGGTGAAATGGGGGGCAAGTCCTCCCCGCGGGGAGGCAGCACCGGTTCGGGCACATGGTCGCCACGCACCGGCTCTGCAATGGAAGAGACCGGGTGGTTCTGCTGGCCTTCCGCCGTACCCATGGCCTGGGCCGGCGTCATGGGTTGGCCCGGGAAGGGGATGGGGGAAGGCGGCTCCTCCTCTTCGGCAGCTGCCGGCGTGCGGATGGGGATATCGATGGCCGGCCGCCGTTTGCCGCCCTGGAACAGGCCGCCCAGCAGCGAAGAACGGGGGGCGGCAGGCCGGGCCGGTTGGGGCGCGG
>JABLTT010057060.1_pt1 | contig 11618 bp, 11 predicted proteins | sample 7160061 | NCBI WGS metagenome assembly JABLTT01 (sample SAMN14651232, study PRJNA627086) | human gut metagenome | isolation source: feces | host: Homo sapiens | reverse complement strand
GACCCCGTCAAGTGCAAGGGCTGCACGCTGTGCGCGCGCACCTGCCCGGCCGGCGCCATCAGCGGCACCGTGCGCCAGCCGCATACCATCGATACCGCCAAGTGTGTTAAGTGCGGCGCCTGCATCGAGAAGTGCAAATTCGGCGCCATCAGCAAAGGTTAAGAGAGGGAGTGACAACGAATGGAAACCGTACATATCAAGATCAATAACGTGCCCTACGAAGTCGCTGCCGGCTCTACTATCCTGGAAGCGGCCCACAGCGTGGGCATTGAGATTCCGACCCTGTGCTATCTGAAAGAGATCAACGAGATCGGTGCGTGCCGTATCTGCGTTGTGGAGGTCAAAGGCGCGCGCAGCCTGGTCACCGCGTGTGTGTACCCCGTCAATGAAGGCATGGAGATCGTGACAAACAGCGAAAAAGTGCAGGCGTCCCGCAAGACGAACCTGGAGCTGCTGCTTTCCACCCACGACCAGAACTGTCTGTCCTGCGTGCGCAGCACCGACTGTGAGCTGCAGAAGCTCTGCCGCGACTACGGCGTCAACGGCATGCGCTTCATCGGCAGCCGCGAGCGCTATGCCATCGACGATTCCGCGCCGCATATGGTGCGCGACGATAACAAGTGCATCCTGTGCCGCCGCTGTGTGGCCGCCTGCAAGGCCAACCAGGCCGTGGGTGTGATCGGCGCCAACGAGCGCGGCTTCTCCACGCACATCGGCTGCGCGTTTGAAGCGCCTTTGGGCGATTCCCCCTGCGTTTCCTGCGGCCAGTGCATCACCGTGTGTCCCACCGGCGCGCTGACGGAAAAAGACGACACCGCCAAGGTGTGGGCCGCGCTGCGCGACCCGTCCAAGCATGTTGTGGTGCAGCCCGCGCCCAGCGTGCGCGCCACCTTGGGCGAATGCTTCGGCATGCCCATCGGCACCAACGTGGAGGGCAAAATGGTCGCCGCGCTGCGCCGCCTGGGCTTTGACGGCGTGTTCGACACCGACACCGCGGCCGACTTCACCATCATGGAGGAGGCCACCGAGTTTGTTCAGCGCGTGAAAAACGGCGGCACACTGCCCCTGATCACAAGCTGCAGCCCGGGCTGGGTAAAATTCTGCGAAACCTATTATCCGGACATGATTCCCAACCTGTCCAGCTGCAAATCTCCGCAGCAGATGTTCGGCGCGCTGACCAAGACCTACTATGCCGAAAAGATGGGCCTGGACCCCCACGACATCGTGTGTGTGTCCGTAATGCCCTGCACCGCGAAGAAGTTCGAGATCGGCCGCGACGACATGAGCGCAGCGGGCGACAATATCCCCGACGTAGATATCTCCATCACCACCCGTGAACTGGGCCGTATGATCGAGCGCGCGGGCATCAAGTTTACCGAGCTGCCCGACGAGGATTTCGACCCGGCGCTGGGCGAGAGCACCGGCGCGGCCACCATCTTCGGCGCTACCGGCGGCGTGATGGAAGCGGCCCTGCGCACGGCTGTGGAGCTTGTGACGGGCGAGACGCTGGAGAAAGTGGAATTTCACGACGTGCGCGGCACCGACGGCATCAAGGAGGCCAGCTACGATGTGGGCGGCCTGCACCTGAACGTGTGCGTGGCCAGCGGCCTCACCAACTGCGACGCAGTGCTGAAGGCTGTGCAGAGCGGCGAGAAGCACTACGACTTCATCGAATTCATGGCATGCCCGGGCGGCTGTGTAAACGGCGGCGGCCAGCCCACGCAGCCGGCCAGTGTGCGCAACTTTACGGACCTGAAGGCCCTGCGCGCCGCAGCCCTGTACGGCGAGGATGACGCGAAGGCCATCCGCAAGAGCCACGAGAACCCGCTGCTCAAGAAAGTGTACGCCGAGTATCTGGGCGAGCCGGGCGGCCACAAGGCGCATCATATCCTCCACACCTCCTATGTAGCACGCGAAAAATTGTATTAAGCAAACGCCTGCGCCCGCGTGGAAATTTCCGCGCGGGCGTAATTTTTCAATTTTTCCTCTCGTTGTACATACAATGAGCCGGAGGCATATCCTTTTTATGGAAGGGAGCTTAGGGATGAAGCATTTTTTCCGCTTTTTTGCAGCAGCCGCCTGTACGGTGCTGCTCCTCGCGCTGTGCGCCTGCGCGCCAGACGGTACATCCTCCCCGGTATCCTCCTCCGCGACGGAAGGCGTTTTCTCTGAAAGCGCGGCGCAAAGTATTCCCGCCCCTGAAAGCGCATCGGGTGAGGGTGCACAGGCGCTTTCGCTTCTGCCCGCGGACGCGGCGAATATCCAGCCGGATGCTGTGCCTGAATTTCTCACCGCAGGCCAACAGGAGCTTTACCGCGCGGCCTATTATCTGTATTATCATTTTGATGTATCCAGTGGATTTGCTTTTGATACGATCGATGAAAACTCTCCCTTTATTGTCGGAGATACCGGACGGAGCTACTATCAAGATACCGGGTTTGCCAATTATTCCGCCTTTCGCACAGCACTGGATTGCGTGTTTACGTCAAACTTTGCCGACAGTCTTATTGACAAATATCAAAACTATATCAAGGGCGATGACGGCCTGCTTTATTTCAGCTTTGGCGACCGGGGCGGCAATATTTTCTACAAAAGCAGCGAATTTTCACGGATCAGCGAGACGGCGGATGAAATCCGCTTCCAGCTCATCGGCCATTATGACGAGGCGGGGCCGGGCGGCTCCGCCAGCAACAGCCCCTGCACCGAGACCTGCGAGGTTAAGCTGGTAAACACCGAAAACGGCTGGCGCTTTGCCGGCTTTGCAATGGCCTATTGACAGGCGCAGCGAAAAGAGGAGGATGTATATGCGTACAGAGCGCGAAATGACGACGCTCATTTTGGGCGTAGCCGAACGGGATGCGCGCGTACGCGCTGTTTTTATGAACGGCTCGCGCGCCAACCCCAACGCGCCCCGGGATATTTTTCAGGACTACGACATCGTGTATGTAGTGGAGGAAACCGCATCCTTCCGGGCGCAGCCGGGCTGGGTCGACGTGTTTGGGGAGCGGCTCGTCATGCAGACGCCCGACGAGATGGACCATACGGCGGGACAGCCCACAGACCTTGCGCGCTGTTATGGTTATCTGATGCAGTTCGCGGACGGAAACCGCATCGACCTCCGGCTGATGACGCTCCCCCGTGCGCTGGAAGAATGCCAAAGCGATTCCCAGACCATTGTTCTGCTGGACAAGGACGGCATTCTGCCGCCCCTGCCGCTGCCCTCGGACACGGCCTACCACATCCGCAGGCCGGACCAGACTGCGTTCGCGGGCTGCTGCAACGAGTTCTGTGGACGCTTCCCTATGTGGCCAAGGGCCTGTGGCGCGGCCGCGTCACTTATGCGCTGGACACCCTGAATGCCTGCGTCCGGCCCCAGCTTCTGCACACGCTGTCCTGGCTGGCCGGCACGCGCACGGGCTTTGCCGTCAGCGCAGGCAAAAGCGGTGCGGACCTGCCCGCTTACCTGCCCGCCGGCTGTTGGGAGCGTTACCTTTCCACCTATGCGGACGCAGAACCCGGCCATGTGTGGGCCGCGGTATTTGCAGCGGCCACCCTGTTTTTGGACGCGGTGCATCAGACTGCCGAGGCGCTGGCTCTCCCGGTCAACGAAGCGGAGGCCGAAGGAAGCCTGCGTTATCTGTACCGGGTGCGTGAGCTGCCCGCGGATGCTTCAGAAATTTTTTGAGCAGCTGTTTCCACCGACCGCATCTGTTTTTATTCCGTTCAGAAAAGGCGCGGCTCTGAAAATGAACCGCTCCAGAAAAACCGTACAATAGACAAAAGGCCCCCTAATGTAGGAAAATAAAGCTACATTAGGGGGTCTTACTATGTCCGGGAAAAGCGAAGTTGCAGCTCCACAGCGACCAGGGGTTCCAGTACACCTCGCAAGCATACTTCAACCTGACAAAATCTTATGGCATTACGCCCTCCATGTCAAGACGAGCAAACCCATATGATAACGCTATGGCAGAAAATTTCTTTTCCATTCTCAAGACAGAGTGTATCTACCGCCATAAACCGGCCTCATTCTGCGAGGCCAATGAGATGATTGACCGCTACATCAATTTTTACAGCTACGAGCGCATCCAGTTAAAAACTGGAGTGGCGCCGTTCACGCTGCGCCACTCCGCTTAATACTTCATATTTCCCTACATAGAGGCCTTTTGGTGCTGTCCGCACAATCTGGGGCGGTTTAAAATGAGCCGCACCTTTTCCGTTTTATTTATGCCCTTTTCTTTTTGCCCCGGCCCAGCAGCTGCTGCACCGTGCTCCACAAATCACGGAAATTGATGGCTGCGATGAGCACCACAACCAGTGAACACCACACCGGCCAAAGTTTTACCTGCCACATCATCAGCGCCGATTCCAGCACCAGCAGGCCGAAGTTGCAGCACAGCTTTTCGGGTGCGAAATCCACGCGGATGAGCCCGCGCGTGTTCACTGCCCGCAGCAAAAACACGACAAAATAGCTGACGAACGTGGCCAGCGCTGCGCCGTTGACGCCCCAGACGGGGATGAGTGTGAAGTTGAGCGCAACGTTGATGCCCGCGCCCACAGCCATGGTGGTGAACGAAAGCGTCGAGCGCTTTTCAACCATATAAATACTGTTTAAAAAATTGTCGAAGCTGGCAAATGCCGTTGCCATCGTCAAAAGCGGGATGAATTTCCAGCCGATAAAATAGTCGTCGCGATAAATGGCCATAAAGGGCTGCGCCATCAGCACGATGCCCGCCGCCGCCAGAAAAATCAGGCTCTGGTAGGCGCTGAACACGCGGGAAAAAAACTGTTCGCGCTGTGAATCCGTTCCGTCTGTGAACGCAGAGATCTGCCACGCTTCGGTAAAAATAGTGGAAACGATGGACAGGATGGTGGGCAGCTTATAACTGGCCCCCAGCACCGCCGTCCAGGAAGTGCCGTCCTCCAGCATGGCGGCCACGAAAAACTGGTCGCTGGCGTTGGTGATCCACCAGAAGATGGACGCAGGCACCAACGGCAGCGCATAGCGCAGCATTTTTTTCAGCAGCTTGGTATCAAAGCGCTTGAAATCCAGAAAACGCCAGGTCTTTGTCACTGCAAACAGGAACAGCGCACTGAGACCATCGGCGCAGATGATCGCAAGCAAATAGCCTGTGGGGCCCATATTCAGCACCCGCAGAAACAGCACATAGAACCCGCATGTGGTTATGGTACACAGAATACCGTCAATGGCATACAGGCGGTTGAGCTGGCGTGCACGGCAGAACTGGCAGTTCAGCGTGCGCAGGCAGCTCACCAGCAGGTACACATACAACAGAGCAATATAGTCCCGGAACAGTGCAATACGGGACAGCAGCGGATACAACAGCAGCAGCAGTACGAACCCCATACCAATGGATACAAGGCCGTTCATATAAATGGCGCTCTTGCGGATGCCCTTTTCCAACCCAAAACGGATAACGGCGTTGGCGATACCCAGGCTCACCAGCGGGATCAGCAGGCTGGCGCACTGGTTCAGCAGCTCCTTGATGCCGTTCATTTCCTGCGTTTCAAACCAGTAGCTGAACAGCGGAGCCATCACAAAGCTCAGCAGCTTGGACGAAAACGTACTGATCGCAAACAACATCGTGTTTGAAACAAGGCGCTTGTATTTATCCATGCAGCACCTCCGGCTTCCGGAAAATTTTTACTCTAACTATAATAGTATATCATATATCCTGCCATTTTAAAACCACGGCCCTGTGCCGGCAGAGCCAAAACTGCGAACAAAGCGCCGTTTTTCCTTTTTAATATGTAGGCGGCGGTCCCTCTGGGCTTTCCATTCCGCCTTGCACAGACGGCACCAGCAGCCTGCGGCGCGCCTTATAGTCCGGCATGTACCGCGCTACCACAGCCCAAAAAGCGGGGCTGTGGTCTGCCCGGACAAAATGTGCATATTCGTGCAGCACCACATATTCGACAGCCGCGCGAGGCTTTTCCGCCAGGCGCAGACTGAACGTGATCTGCCGTTTTGCCGGCACACACACGCCCCAGCGCGTTTTCATCTGCCGTACCTTCAGAACGGGGCGCTGCCCGTTCAGCACCTGTGCAAACAACGGAAATACCGCATCGCTTACCTGTGTGAACAGAGCCAGCGCATCCTCCCTGGACACGGAACAGGGGCGCTGCTCTTCCTCGCCGCGCGCAAGAGCGCGCACGCGCGCCGCCTCGATCCATCGAGCCCGTCCGGCCACGAATGCATCCACCTGTGCCAGCGGCGCGCCCAGGGGCGCCGACACGGCAACGCTTCCGTCAGCCCGCACGCGCAGGTTGATATTTTTGACCCGTTTTCGCTTAAACTCATACCGCACACCGCCTGCGGCGCGATACTGCGCGGGTTCTTTGTTTTTCATCCGGCCGGCTCCTCCTGCAGTTTCCCCGCCGCCGCCCGCAGGGGCGGCGGCTTTTTATGCTTCCGTGTTCCAGGGCCTTTGCGCACAAGAGCCCTGGAACATTATACCCCCACACAAATGCAATTGGCAAATCCGCCAAAAATGCCGCGGAAATTTAGCATGGATTTTGCTTGACATGATACTATATCTAGTGCGATAATTATACCCGGCATCAATATTTAGCGAGCATACCAAAGAGTGTGAGTGTGCGCGGAATCGGAGGAAAACCATGATCAAAAGCATCATCAAGCGCGATGGACGCGTCGTTTTGTACGACGAAGGAAAGATCGCTTCGGCCATTTTGAAGGCCATGGAGGCAGCCCAGGAGGGCGACGCTTCACAGGCTGCGGCTGTCGCCAATGCAGTGGAAGCGGCTCTGGAGGAGCGTTGCGGCGCCCAGCCGCCCCAAATCGAGCAGATCCAGGACGAAGTGGAAAGCCAGCTGATGCAGATGGGCTTCGACAACGCCGCCAAAAAATATATTTTGTACCGCGCGTCCCGCACCCGCGTGCGCGAGATGAACACCCGTTTGATGAAAGTGTTCGACGAGCTGACCCATGCCGACGCCACGGCCAGCGACATGAAGCGCAGCAACGCCAACATCGACGGCGACACGCCCATGGGCACCATGCTTCAGTACGGCAGCGAGGCAGCCAAGGACTATTATGACAAATACCTGCTGACACCCGAGCAGAGCCGGGCGCACCGGGAGGGCTGGATCCATATCCATGACTTTGATTTTTACGCCCTCACCACCACCTGCTGCCAAATCGACCTGCTCAAGCTGTTCAAAGGCGGTTTCTCCACGGGCCACGGTTTTCTGCGCGAGCCCAACGACATCCAGAGTTATTCCGCCCTGGCATGTATCGCCATCCAGTCCAATCAGAACGACCAGCACGGCGGCCAGAGCATCGTAAACTTTGACTACGGCCTGGCGCCGGGCGTTGCCAAAACATACAAAAAGCAGTATGCCGTCAATATTTTCAAGAGTCTCGAGCTGCTGGCTCCCGAGGCGGGCGTGACGCTGCAGCAGGTGAAGGACACACTGCGCGCCATTGAGGCTGAACAGGGCCTGCGGCCCCAGCTCGCCACTGATATGGATTACCTGCGCGCCGAGACGGAAGCCCTCACTCCGCTCGTGGGCGGAGACATTGCAAAAAAAGCCCAGGCATTCGCGCTGAAAGAGACGGAAAAGGAGACCGAAAAGGCTACCTATCAGGCCATGGAGGCGCTCATTCACAACCTGAATACCATGCATTCCCGCGCCGGTGCGCAGACGCCGTTCTCGTCCATCAACTACGGCACAGACATCAGCCCCGAGGGCCGTATGGTGATGCGCAACGTACTGCTGGCCACGGACGCGGGCCTGGGCCACGGTGAAACGCCTATCTTCCCCATTCAGATCTTCCGCGTAAAGGAAGGCGTCAACTACAACCCTGGCGACCCCAACTATGATTTGTTCCAGCTTTCCTGCAAGGTGAGCGCCAAGCGGCTGTTCCCCAACTTCAGCTTTATCGACAGCCCGTTCAACCTGCAGTATTACAAGCCCGGCCATCCTGAGACCGAGGTCTCGTACATGGGCTGCCGCACCCGTGTGATGGGCAACGTCTACGATCCCTCACAGGAGATCGCCAACGGCCGCGGCAATCTCAGCTTCACCTCCATCAACCTTCCGCGCCTGGCCATTGAGAGCCACGGCGATGAAGCGCTGTTCTATGAAAAGCTCAAGGATATGATGGAGCTTGTCATCGGCCAGCTGGACGATCGTTTCGCCATCCAGAGCAAAAAGCGCGTATACAACTTCCCGTTCCTGATGGGCCAGGGTGTCTGGCTGGACAGCGAAAAGCTGGGCCCCAGCGACGAGGTGGGCGAGGTACTCAAGCACGGAACATTGAGCATCGGCTTCATCGGCCTGGCCGAGACGCTGATTTCTCTGTACGGACACCACCACGGCGAGAGCGACGCAATGCAGGAAAAAGGCCTTGCCATCGTCCAGTACATGCGCCGGTATCTGGATGCGCGCAGCGAACGCACCCATATGAACTACAGCTTGCTGGCCACCCCGGCGGAGGGTCTTTCCGGCCGTTTTGTACGCATGGACAAAAAGCGCTACGGGCTGATTCCCGGCGTGACGGACAAGGATTATTACACCAATTCTTTCCACATCCCTGTGTACTACAATATCTCGGCCTATGAGAAGATCCGGAAGGAAGCGCCCTATCATGCGCTGACCAACGCGGGCCATATCAGCTATGTGGAGCTGGACGGCGACACCGCCAACAACCTGGAAGCGTTCGAGAGCATCGTGCGCTGCATGCACGACTGCGGCATCGGCTACGGCAGCATCAATCACCCGGTGGACCGCGACCCCATCTGCGGGTATGTGGGCGTCATCGGGGAGGTATGTCCCCGCTGCGGCCGCCGCGAGGGCGAGGCCGTTTCTCCCGAACGCATCAAGGAGCTGCGCAAGCTGTATCCCGGCACCTTTACCTACTGCGGCTGCGAATGATCTCATCCGCGCCGAAGCAATAGCACAATTTTTCAACATCTTTTCGTCTTTTGAAGGAGGACTTGACTTATGGCACAGATCGAAACCAACATTGAGGCAAAAAACGGCAAGGGTGTGGGCTTTGAGCGCATCCGCCGCATCACCGGCTACCTTGTGGGCACTCTGGACCGCTTCAACGACGCCAAGCGTGCCGAAGAGCACGACCGTGTGAAGCACGGCATGCAGCATTAAGGAGCGCTTTTGTTTTGATACAGCAAACGATCAATATCGCAGGCATCATGGAGGATTCCATTGTAGACGGCCCGGGCCTGCGCACAGCTATTTTTGCGCAGGGCTGCCCGCGCCGGTGCGAGGGCTGCCACAACCCGGAAAGCTGGGCGTTCGGCACGGGCACGGATATGACGGTGCAGGACCTGTTCTGGCGCGTGAAGAAAAATCCGCTGGTGCGCGGCGTCACCTTTTCCGGCGGCGAGCCGTTCAGCCAGGCGGAGCCTTTTACTGAACTGGCAAAGCTGCTGAAGGCCAATGGTTACGAGGTTGCCAGCTATACAGGCTACACCTTTGAAGAACTCCTGGAAAACGGAACGCCGGCCCAGAAGCAGCTGCTGGCCGCGCTGGACATTCTGGTGGACGGAGAATTCGTTTTGGCACAGCGCAATCTGGACCTGCGGTTTCGCGGCAGCGAAAACCAGCGCATCCTGGACGTACCCCAGAGCCTTGCCCAGGGCAGAGCCGTATGGTGTACGGCGGCGCGCTGGGTGGGAGAACGGCAGGCATAAGCGTGCACTGCGTCCCCGCGGCACAACCGAAACCCTAGCCGCGCCCATCTCATGCGGGCGCGGCTCTGCTTGTCGAAAAAGGGCAATTTTGTGTGCGAAGTGCGCAAAATTGCCCTTTTGTGCGCCGGAAAGGAGCGCTGAGGGAAACCGGAAAGCGTCTGCACAGCACAAAGCGTCTGGCGTCTCTCAGCGGTTGACGGCTTTGCCGGCAGCCTCAGCCGCATTGCGCGTAAAGATACTTTTTGCTATAATAGGTACGTTCATCACAAGACCAGTAAAGGAATGAAGACCACTCATGCGCATGCGTTTCAAACCCTATGCCGGGCCGGAACTTGCGGCCTGCCCTTTTCACATGAACGACGCCACCCGGTACAAGGGCCGCTGGCGAGAGACCTTTGCCCGGCCCGGGCAGCCGCTTCACTTGGAGTTGGGCTGCGGCAAGGGCGGATTTCTCGCCCGGCTTGCCTCCCGCAATCCGGACGTCAATTACATCGGCGTGGACATCACCGACAAGGTGCTCATTCTTGCCAAACGCAACATCGAACGCATCTACGCCGAACAGGGGCTTCCCATCGACAACGTGAAGACCCTGGCTCACGACATCGAACGTATTCCCACACTGTTGGACAAAGCGGACCGCGTGGAGCGCATCTACATCAATTTCTGCAACCCATGGAACAAAAAGGCCAACCACAAAAAGCACCGTCTGACGCATACCCGCCAGCTTCTGCTGTACCGTCCGTTCCTTGCAGACGGCGCGGAGATCTGGTTCAAATGTGACGACGACGATCTTTTTAAAGATACGCTGCGCTATATGGCCGAGGCCGGGTTCGAGGTGACCTGGCAGACGAGGGACCTGCACGCTGATGAACCGTCGTGGAACATCCGTACCGAACACGAACAGATGTTCACGGAAATGGGCATCCCCACCAAGGCGCTCATTGCGCGCAAAACGTCGCTGCCGGAAAACGCGCCCGCGCCGTGCATCCCGCACGACATCATGGAATAAAACGGCAAACCCGCCTTCTCGGACCGGATGGCCCGGAGAAGGCGGGTTTGCTCGTTTCATCACAAAAGCTTACGACAGCAGCCGGACCCCGAGGATGGGAACGCGAAGCTACCAGCCCATCCGGCGGCAGAAGCGCATCAGATTATCCATCGTCAGTGCAAGGTCACTTTTGCTGCGGGGCTTTGCTTCCCGGAAGGGTACGGCCACACGGTTGATGCTGAACACCGCCGACACACCCATATCGTAAGCCGCTTCAATGTTGTCTCCAATGTCGCCCACCACGGCCACCAGCGGAACGCCCGCGCGCTTTGCCCGCCGCGCCACGCCGATGACCACCTTGCCCAGCAGCGACTGGGCATCCAGCTTCCCTTCCCCGGAGAACACCATATCTGCCCCCTCCAGCAACTTGTCAAAGCCCACGGTATCCAGCACGGTCTCAATGCCCATTTGCAGCGTGCTGCCGAAAAAGGCCACCATGCCGCCGCCCATGCCGCCTGCCGCGCCCGCACCATGGAGCTGCCGGATGTCTCGCCCGGTACAGCGCTCCACAACATCCGCCAAGTGCGCCAGGCCCGCGTCCAGAAGCTCCACCATGGCCGGGTCCGCGCCTTTCTGGGGCGCGAACACATGCGCCGCGCCCAGCGGGCCGCACAGTGGGTTGTCGATATCGCACATGGTCACCAGCTCCGCGCTCGCAAGTGCGGGATGCAGGCCGGAAAGGTCGATCTCCGCAACCTCCGCCAGCGTTGCCCCCACAGGCACAAAGGCCTCGCCTGCCGCGTTGCGGAACACTGCACCCAGCGCTGCCGCAGCGCCGCAGCCTCCGTCGTTTGTGGCGCTGCCTCCCAGCCCCACCACCAGCCGTTTGCAGCCGCGCTCCAACGCATGGGCCATCAGTTCACCCACGCCATAGG
>JABLTT010026550.1_pt1 | contig 11641 bp, 11 predicted proteins | sample 7160061 | NCBI WGS metagenome assembly JABLTT01 (sample SAMN14651232, study PRJNA627086) | human gut metagenome | isolation source: feces | host: Homo sapiens | reverse complement strand
TCCCCCCACAATGTGGGCCTGGATTGCGCCATTTTGATGAACCCCCAGGTGTGGGTGGCCTCCGGCCATGTGGGCGGCTTTTCCGACCCGCTGATGGATTGCAAAGATTGCCACACCCGCCACCGTGCCGATACCTTGATCGAAAACTTCTGCGGCCATGAGCCCGACAGCCTGGATTTTGCCGATATGGAGCGCTACATTCGGGAAAACGGCATCCAGTGCCCCAACTGCGGCAGCACCAACTTCACCCCCATCCGCTCTTTCAACCTGATGTTCAAGACCTTTTTGGGCATTACGGAAGACAGCAAATCGGAACTGTACCTGCGCCCGGAAACGGCCCAGGGCATTTTCGTCAACTTCAAAAACGTGCAGCGCACCACCCGCAAAAAGCTGCCCTTTGGCATCGGCCAGATCGGCAAGGCTTTCCGCAACGAGATCACGCCGGGCAATTTCACCTTCCGCACCCGGGAATTTGAGCAGATGGAGCTGGAATTCTTCTGCAAGCCCGGCACAGAGCTGGAATGGTTCGACTATTGGAAAAACGAATGCAAAAAATTCCTGGAGAGCCTGGGCCTCCAGCAGGAGAACCTGCGCTACCGGGACCACGAAAAAGAGAAGCTGTCCCACTACTCCAACGCCACCACCGACATCGAATACCTCTTCCCCTTTGGCTGGGGCGAGCTGTGGGGCGTGGCTTCCCGCACCGATTTCGACCTGAAGGCCCACCAGACCGCTTCGGGCGAGAGCATGGAATATTTTGACCAGGAGACCAACGAAAAATTCATCCCCTATTGCATCGAGCCTTCGGTGGGCGTAGACCGCATCGTGCTGGCCGCCCTGACCGACGCCTACGACGAAGAAGTGGTGGACGAGGCCAAAAAAGACACCCGGGTCGTGCTGCACCTGCACCCGGCCCTGGCCCCTTACAAATGCGCCGTGCTGCCCCTTTCCAAAAAGCTCTCCCAGCAGGCCACGGCCCTCTACGGCGACCTGGCCGCCCACTTTATGTGCGATTACGACGAAGCCGGCTCCATTGGCAAGCGCTACCGCCGGCAGGATGAGATCGGCACGCCCTTCTGCGTCACCGTGGATTTTGAGACCGAGCAGGACGGCTGCGTCACCGTGCGCGACCGGGATACCATGGACCAGGTGCGCCTGCCCATCGCCCAGCTGGCCTCTTACATCGAAGAAAAGATCAACTTATAAACGGCTCCCGGCCTCGGGGGCGGCATTGCCACTTGTTCTGCCGGCCCCTGGGGCAGGCAGATGGAGTCGACCAAACTGAGTGGAGGAATGGATATGGGAAAGCACATCGTTGTCGTCACTGGCAGCCCCCGCACCGGCAAAAATACCGACCGGGCCGCAGATGCTTTTGTGCAAGGCGCGCAGCAGGCGGGCCACACTGTATACAAATTCAGCCTGGCCCAGCACAGGGTGGGCGGCTGTATCCATTGCATGCAGTGCGGCAAACAGGGCTACTGCGTCCAAAAAGACGGCATGGAAGAGGTCTATCCCCAAATCGAAAAAGCCGATCTCATCCTTTTTGCAACGCCTATCTATTTTTGGCATATCACTGCACAGATGAAAGCTTTCATCGACCGGCTCTATGCTCTGTATACCATGGGCCGTTTTCCCAAGAACGAGACCGGCAAAGAGATGGGCCTGCTGCTGGTGGCCGGCGATTCCGACCCCTCTGTGGCCCAAGAGCCCCTGTCGTTTTTTGAAAACGTGTTCGGCAAGCGGTTGGGGTGGCAAAACAAGGGTACTCTGTTGATCACAGGTACCAGCCGGGCGGGCTTTGACCTGGAGCAGGAAGGCTTTTTGCAAAAGGCCTTCGATCTGGGCGCTTCCATCCAATAAGCCCCGTCCTTTTCCAAGGCGCTCTCCCCTGTGGGGCCGGCCCTTGCTCCGAATCTCGATCCAACGAACGGAAAAGGTTTGAAAAGGGACACTTTCAAACCTTTTTCCTTTTTCTTCTTGTTTTTTCGCATACTCCCATCCAGAAAGGAGACCTCCCTTTGGAACAAGCCTCCCTGCTCCGCCGCCTGCGCCTGCTGTACCGGCTGCGGGGCGTCAGCGTTTCTCTCACCCTCATTGCCCTGGTCCTGCTGTCCCCCACCTCCGGCAGCCCCTGGTTTTGGCCCGTTCTGCTGCTGGTCATCGCCGGGTTTGCCCTCATGCTCGTCTCTCTGGTGGGGGTGGCCAAAGCGGCGGCAGACCACTTTTTCTGCCCCCACTGCGGCGCGGCATCCAGCTATTTTGCCGATGCCTGGCTGCTCCAGGAGCCCTTCGTGCAGTGCAACCACTGCCAAGCCTGGATCCCCTTGGAGCAGATCGACGTCCATCCCCGGGAACTGCGGCGCCCGGCCCCTGCCCGGCGCGAGATCGAGCCTGAGTCTTTGCGGCGCGGCCTGCGGCGGCTGCGGCTGCTCTACCTGCTCCGCGGCCTGGTGCTGGCCGCCGGCCTGATCGCCATCCTGCTCTTTCCCCAGCCCGGCCCCCTGCTGATCGGGGTGGCCCTGGCCGTGCTGCTGGTCCACCAACTGCTCACCGAGCGGTTTGACCGCGTGGCCCAGCACAGCTTCCAGTGCCCCCACTGCGGTTTTTCTTCCGCCGCTTTTGCCCGGCGGGCCGCAGGCTTTTCCAGCCGCAAAGAATGCCCCTATTGCAAAAAGCCCTTTTCCCTCCCCCGTACCAAACATACCGACAACAAAAACAAAAAGGAGTGATCTTCATGAACAACCACAAGATCGCCGTCATCGGCGGCGACGGCATCGGCCCCGAAGTGGTGGAGGAAGGCCTGCGGGTACTGCGGCATGTGGCCGCGCTGGACGGCTCTTTCGCCTTTGACTGCACCGCCTTCCCCTGGGGCTGCGAATACTACCTGAAGACCGGCCGCATGATGCCCGAAGACGGCATGGAACAACTGGCCGGTTTTGACGCCATCTACCTGGGCGCAGTGGGCGCCCCCGGCGTGCCCGACCACATCTCCCTGTGGGATCTGCTGCTCAAGATCCGCAAAGGGTTCGACCAATACATCAACCTGCGGCCCGTCAAGCTGCTGGAAGGGGCCCCCTGCCCCTTAAAAGACGTCAAGCGGCAGGACATCGACATGGTGGTGGTGCGGGAAAACAGCGAAGGGGAATACGCCGGCGCCGGCGATTGGCTGTTCCCCGGCCAAGAGAACGAAGTGGTGCTGCAAACGGGTGTGTTCTCCCGCCGGGGCTGCCAGCGGGTGATGCGCTACGCCTTTGAGCTGGCCCGCAGCCGGGGCCAATCGGTGACCAACATCACCAAGAGCAACGCCCTCAATTACTCCATGGTGTATTGGGACCAGATCTTCGCCCAGGTGGCAAAGGAATACCCGGATGTGCCCACCCACTCCTATTTGGTGGATGCGGCCAGCATGTTTTTCGTCAAGGACCCGGGCCGGTTCCAAGTGGTGGTCACCTCCAACCTGTTTGGCGACATCCTGACAGACCTGGGCGCGGCCATCGCCGGCGGCATGGGCCTGGCGGCGGGCGCCAACCTGAACCCGGAGCGGCGGTACCCCTCCATGTTCGAGCCCATCCACGGCAGTGCGCCCGACATCGCGGGCCGCGGCCTGGCCAACCCGCTGGCCGCCATCTGGAGCGCCAGCCAGATGCTGGATTTCTTCGGCCACGAAGATTGGGGCAAGCGGGTGCTGGATGCCATCCAGCAAGTGCTGGTGGAAGGCCGGTACCTGACGCCGGATATGGGCGGCACCGCCAACACCCGCCAGGTGGCGGACGCGGTGATCCGCTGCTTGGGCTGATCCCTGCCAGTTGAAGAGGCCCCGCTCTCTGCCCGGCTGTGGGAGAGAGCGGGGCCTTTGCATCATCCCAGCTCCAGGGTCATTTGGATGTGGGGGATGCTGTCTTCCAAAAATTCGGCCGAGGTCTGCACGAAGCCGGCTTTCTCATACAGCCCCCTGGCATAGGTCTGGGCTTCCAGTACCACTTTTTCCGCCTGCAATCTTTCTTTCGCCACCTGGATACCCGCGGCCAGCACCTGGGTGGCCAGGCCCTGCCGCCTTTTTTGGGCCAGCACCCGGCCGATGGCCACTTCCGGCCCGGCGGCCCCCTTTTCCAGCACCCGCAGGTAGGCTTGTATGCCCTCTTCGTCTTTCAGGTACACATGGTAGGCCCGGTCGTCCCGCCCGTCGATCTCCGGGTAAGGGCATTTCTGCTCCACCACGAACACATCCACCCGGGCTTGCAAAATGGCGTAAAGCTCCTGGGCCGACAGCTCGCCAAAGCGTTTGATCACCAGTTCCATTCTCTTGCGCTCCTTCACGGTGTTTTTGTCTAGCATAGCCGATTTTCCCCCGGCTTGCAAGCCCGCTCCCCTTGACAAATGCCCGGCCGGGCAGTATGATAATGCCACAAACGGCGCCCCTGCGGCCCGGCCATAGCGATTCTTCAGGGCGGGGTGCGATTCCCCACCGGTGGTACAGCCCACGAGCCTGCGGCCTTGCCGCGGCATGATTTGGTGAGATTCCAAAGCCGACAGTACAGTCTGGATGGAAGAAGAACGCTTGCGCGTTGTTTTTGCATGCGTATCGTTTCAGCAGCCCTGTTTTTGCGGGGCTGCTTTTTTTCGCGCCGAATCCACTCAAAGGAGCCGATCCTATGCCCAAACTCAACACCCACACTTTGGTCAAAGTGGCCATTTTGTCCGCCCTTTCCGTCGTCTTGATGATGCTGGAGATCCCCCTGCCCTTCGCCCCCGCCTTCTACAAGCTGGATTTCAGCGAAGTGCCCGTGCTGCTGGGCGCCTTTTCCCTGGGGCCCGGCGCCGCCGTTTTGATCGAGCTGCTGAAGAACCTGCTCTACCTGCTGCTGCGCGGCACAGCCACCGCCGGCGTGGGGGAACTGGCCAACTTTGCGGTGGGCCTGGCTTTCGTGCTGCCTGCCGCCCTGCTCTACCGCCGCCGCAGATCCCGGCGCCAGGCGGTCATCGGCCTGGCCGCCGGCACCGTGTGCATCACGCTGGCCGGCGCGCTGGTGAACTATTTCGTGCTGCTGCCCGCCTATTCCGCCTTTATGGGCCTGCCCCTGGACAGCCTGATCCAGATGGGCACCGCCGTCAACCGCCACATCACCAGCCTGGGCACCCTGGTGGTGTTCGCCACCGCCCCTTTCAACCTGGTCAAAGGCTTGTTCTGCTCGCTGATCGTGCTGCTCATCTACAAAAAACTTTCCCCCCTGCTGCACCGGTGATGCATCTTGACATTTGCCCGCTGCCATACTAAAGTGGAGGCAGAAGAAACCCAAGACGAGGAGCATCCTATGGAAATCAGACCCTATCTCCGCAAGCCCTTCTATTATGAGACCGACCAGATGGGCATTATCAACCACACCAACTACATCCACTGGTTCGAAGAGGCCCGCACCGATTTTATGGAGCAGATCGGTTTTGGCTATGACAAAGCGGCGGCAGCCGGCATCGATTTCGCCCTGCTGGGCCTTTCCTGCCAATACCGTTCCATGGTCCGCTTCGGCGAGACGGTGCAGATCACCCTCTCTTTGCCCCAGCTGACCCCCACCCGCATCACGGTGGCCTATGAGGTGCGGGATCTTTCTACCGGCGCCCTGCGCACCACCGGTGAGACCCAGCACTGTTATTTTGACAGCCGCCGCCAGCGCCCCGTGGCTTTGAACCGGGCTTTGCCCCAGCTGTACGCCCTGTTTGAGCAGTACCGGGCCGGGCAGGCATAAAGGCAGCAGTCCGTCGGGTTTTGGTTGCGCTCCCCCGGTGGGCAGTGTTATACTGAGACCAGAACAAATGCATTTCGGTTATCGATAGAGCAGAAGGAGGCAAATTATGATCGACTATTCCAAAATCGTCCCCCAGCGCGTGGCCACGCTGAAGCCTTCGGGCATCCGCAAGTTTTTCGATGTGGCCGCCACCATGGAAGATGTGATCTCCCTTGGTGTGGGCGAACCCGATTTTGTCACACCGGAGCATATCCGCCAAGCGGGCATCCAGAGCCTGCAGCAGGGCAAGACCCAATATACCGCCAATTACGGCCTGATCGAGCTGCGCCGGGGCATCGCGTCTTATCTGGAAGACCGCTTTGACCTTTCCTACAACCCGGATAACGAGGTGCTGGTCACCGTGGGCGGCAGCGAAGCCATCGACCTGTGCATGAGCGCCCTGCTGGATGACGGGGACGAAGTGCTGCTGCCCGAGCCCTCTTATGTCAGCTACGCCCCCCTGGCCATCGTCCAGCGGGCCGTGCCCGTCATTTTGGAGACACGGGAGGAAAATTCCTTTAAGCTGACGGCCGAGGCCTTGAAGGCCGCCATCACCCCCAAGACCAAAATGCTGGTCTTCGCCTACCCCAACAACCCCACCGGCGCCATCATGACCGCCGAAGAGATGGAGGCCATTGCCGCCGTGCTGCGGGATACCAACATCGTGGTGGTCTCCGACGAGATCTACGCCGAGCTGACCTATGGCCGCAAGCACGTCTCCATCGCCACCCTGCCCGGCATGCGGGAGCGGACCATCGTGGTCAGCGGCTTCTCCAAGGCCTTCGCCATGACAGGCTGGCGCCTGGGCTATGCCTGTGCCCCGGTGGAGCTGATGACCTCTCTGGGCCGCCTGCACCAGTACAAGCTGATGTGCGCCGCCAACGTCTCCCAGCGGGCCGGCATCGAGGCCGTCACCAACGGCGTGCCGGACATTGAGTACATGCGGGAAAAATTCAATGAGCGCCGCCTCTACCTCCACAAGGCCCTGATCGATCTGGGCTTCGATTGCTTCATGCCCGAAGGCGCTTTCTACATGTTCCCCAGCATCCGCCGCTTTGCCGCCAGCAGCGAGCAGTTCTGCAACGACCTGCTCCAGAGCCAGCGGGTGGCCGTGGTGCCCGGCGACGCTTTCGGCGCCTGCGGCGAAGGCCATGTGCGCATCTCTTACGCCTATTCCATGGAAGAGCTGAAAGTGGCCATGGACCGGATCGAAAAATTCGTCAAAAACAAATAAGTGCTGTAGACACGCTGAAAGGCCGCCGTCTGGCGGCCTTTTTTTGCACAGAAACCCTTTGAACTGTTATAAAATGTACAACACAGGGGCCCCGATCTGTGGTAAGATAACAGAAAGAAGACGGAAGGCATCTGCAAAAGAATGGAGGGACACGCCATGGGCATACAGACACACCAAGCCAAACTGCACCAGCCCCAGGCCAAAAGCCAGGACAAGGCCCAGCCTGCCCGCCCCTGGGGCAGCCAGAACCTGGGGGCCCTGTTGGCAGGCGGCGCGCCCTCCGGCCGGGTCCTGGGCCGCAAAGTGGATCTGCCCCAATCCCTCCAGGCCAAGATGGAGCGTTCTTTCGGCATGGATCTTTCCGGGGTAGAGCTCTATGAGAGCCAGGCTGTGGCCGATGGCGGCGCCCAGGCCGTGGCCCAAGGCCGGCGCATCGGCTTTGCCCCCGGTGCGCTGGATTTTGGTTCCCGGCAGGGACAAGCCCTGCTGGGCCACGAGCTCTCCCACCTGCGCAGCCAGGCGCTGGGCCAGGCCCGGGGCCAGGGCTTTTTGCAGGATGCCGCTCTGGAGCGGCAAGCCGACCGGGAAGGGGCCTTGGCCGCCGGGGGCCAGATGGCGGCTTCTGTCACGCCGCTGAGCGGCGCCACCCCTTTGGCCTCCTGCGACCCCATGCAGGCCAAGAAACAGACGAAGGCACAAAAAAATGCACAAAAACGGCAGCTGGAGGACAGGCTGCAAGGCGAGTGGGTGGCGGCGCATAGCGACGCACAGGACAAGGCGCATAGCGACGCACGGGCCAAGGCAAACCATTACCGCTTCCAGCCGGACGGGGCCCAGCAGGCGAACCGGGAGGCCCTTTCGGGCACGGCTGCCCAAGTGATGACCAATGGCACCGGCGCTGCCGAGCAGGTGGTCATGGCCGGTATGAGCGAAGCGATGCCCCCCGCGGTGGAGATGACCGGCCTGGTCGGGTCTCTGGGCCTGGCCAAACTGGCCCAATCCGGCTCCGACGTCTCCATCTCCGACGCAGGCCGGGCCGTCGGCGGCGCCGGCGCCCTGTTCCAGGCGGTGGGCAGCGGCATCGATCTGGCGGCCAACGCCAAGCGCGCCCAGATGCAGGCCGGCAAAGGGGACAAGGCCGGCGCTTGGTACCGGGGCATCTCCGCTGTGGGCAACGCTGCCAACATGGGCTCCGGCATTGCCAAAATGGCGGCCTATGGCCTCAACAGCGCCGACGTCATCCGCTCCATCGGCAGCGAATGGGTGCCCGGCCTGGGCATCGTATCGGGCGGCACCAAATTCATTGCCGGCAGTATCCGCCTGGGCAGCGCCACCAAGGCCCGCATGCGGATGAGCCAGCACATGAAAGAGCTGGGTCCCGCAAATCAGCGCGACGAGGCGGCAGAAGAGATGTACCAGACCTTGTGGCAGGCCCGCCGCAACGCCAAGATCCGCCAGATGGAAGGCGGCATGGATATGGCCGCCGGCGCTTTGAACGTGACGGGCAACGCCATGACCTTGGGCGGCGTCACCGCCTTGGCAGGCACCCTGGTCTCTGCCGCAGGTTCCGGTCTTTCCTTCGCCAAAGGCATCGCCTCCAACCTGCGCAAAAAATCCATGCGCAAAGACACGGTGGACAAAGCCTTGAAACTGGAATCGGAGATCCAAAAGATGTGCACAAAAAAGGGCGTGGACCGCAGCACGGCCAAGCACGCCATTTTGCGGGGCATGGGCTTTGCCAGCGGCAAACGCAAAGAGGCTTTCCAGCACATCACCATGACCCGCAGCGCCGAATTGCAGCGCAAAGCCCAAGAGGGCGACCGCGGCACCATTGAGATCCTGGAAGACATGGGCCTTTCCCAGGTGGAAGATGCAGAGGGCAGAAAGACCTTCAGCCTGCAAGCCATTGCGGAAATGCTGGGCATGGACAGTGACACCAGCTGGCAGCACCAGATGGAAGATTACCGGAAAAAGCACGAATTGGAATAGCATGAGGGAGGAAGACCATGGAACTGACACAGCAGCAAGCCTTTTTTTCTGCGCTGGAAGCCCGCCTGACCGCCGCCGGGGCCGAATGCTTCCCCGAGCCTGGGGCCGGCGCGCCCCAGCTGGGCGACGGCCTGGGTTTTTCCCTGCCGGTGGGCGAGGACTTCCACCCTGCCCTGGTGGAACTGATGGTGGCCCAGCTTTCTCCCCAGGATTCCCTGCTGCAGTTTTACACCACTTTGTTCACCGATCTGGAACCGGCCAACCAGCAGCGGCTGCCCGAGGCGCTGAACCAGATCAACCTCTTCTGCCCCCTGGGGCATTTTGGCCTATACCAAGAAAAAGGCCAGCTCTACCACAAATACACGCTGTTTTTAGAGGAAGGGGCGCCGGCCGAAGCGCTGGCCAGCCAGGCCTTTTCCCTGCTGGAGTGGATCCAGCGCCTGCTGGACCAGCACTATGCTGTCCTGGCTCCCCTGGCCCTGGATTAGACCGAACAGGCCCTGCCTCCCGTGCTGGAGGCAGGGCCTGTCTGCGTGTCGAAAAAGTGGCAAGAGCCACTTTTTCGAGGGGGAGACATGCAAGATGGACCTCGATTCCTGACGGAAAAGTCGGCCCATCTTGCACGAGAAGTGTCATTTCCGAGGCGCATGTCCCCGGAAATGACGGATTTTCATTTGATTCCTGCGGCTGCGCCGCAGGAACTCTGCGGGTCTTCCTTCCGCTTAGGTTTTTCGACAGTCTGATAGGCCCTTCCTCCTGTGCTGGAGGCAGGGCCTGTGTTTTAGTGTTGCTTCCGGTAGGTCCACAGCAGGAAATCCGCCGTCACCCGCAGCCCCGGGGTATCCCGCAGCCGGGCCTTGCCCTCCTCCGGGGTCTTGTGGGCATAGGGCGTCATTTAGAACAGGCTCCACAGCTGGCCGCCGTCCAGCTCCATCTGGTATGTCAGCCCTTCCCGGCCCTCCAGGGCGAAGCCGGGCATCTCCGGCAGCTGTTCCGGGTTGGGGTAGGGGCAGTCGTACAGCCGGGCTTTCAGCTCCCACAGGTGGTTCTTGCCCGGTGCCGCCACCACCAGCACCCCATTGCTTTGCAGCACCCGGCCAAACTCCGCCGGGCTGTGGGGGGCGAACAGGTTCATGACCCCCTGGCAGCGGCCGGCAGCCACGGGCATGTGGTACAGGCTGCCCACGCACCAGCTGGCTTGCGGCAGGCGGCGGGCCGCCCGGTCCACGGCGAATTTGGAGATATCCATGCCCGCCAGCTCCAAGGGCTTGCCCTGCTCCAGCGCCAGCTGCCACAGGGCCTGGTCATAATAGCCCTCGCCGCAGCCTGCATCCAGCACAGCGCCGCCCCGGGGCAGCTGTTCCATCATCTTCCGGGCAGCGGCCCGGGCCAAGGGCTCGTAGTGGCCCTGCTGCAAAAATTCCCACCGGGCCCGCACCATCTCCTTGCTGTCCCCCGGCTGGCGGGAGTGTTTGCCCCCGGGGGGCAGCAGGTTCCAATAGCCGCTGCGGGCCCGGTCAAAGCTGTGGCCCTGGGGGCACCGGCTGGCTCCCCCGTCCACCTCCATCTTCTGCCCGCAGATCGGGCATGTGAAAAAACTTTCCAACTGTCCTGCTCCTTTTCTATCCCCGGCCCGGCAGCTCTTTGCACAGCACCACCGCCCAGTACCCTTCTTTTTGCTTTTCTTCCCCCGTGGGGAGAAAGCCGTTTTTTGCCAAAACCGGAGGCCTTGCCGGTTCCCTGCGGCACAGGCCAAGCCGATGTGCCGCCAGCCCCCGGCCGCCCAGCGCCGGCAGGCCGCCTGTATGAGCTCTGTCCCCAAGCCCTGGGCCTGCCAGCTTTTGTCCACCATAAAAAAGCCGATCCACAGCTCACCGGCCCGGGGATATCCCCGGACCCGATCCAGCACGGCCACCAAGCAGCCCTGTTCCCAAAAACCGGCGTAGCATTTGTCCGCCTCTCCTTTGCCGGGGGGCAAAGCAGCCAGATCCCGCCGGATGCTCTCCAGGCTGGCCGGAGGGGGGCATGCCCGGTAATACTGGGGGTTTCCCGCGGCCAGCCCATAAACTGCCCCGGCGTCCGCCTGTCCCAACGGCCTCATCCAGCAGCATCTTCCCATGGCCAGGGGCCATGGTTCCTTTTCTCTCCGCTCCATCGGTCCATCACCGCCCTCCTGCCGGCTTTTTGTGTTTCCTTCTAGCACGGTGTGGCAGCACCGTGCTAGATTGGCCGTCTTTTCGGTTGCCGCCCGCGGCGGCGAGAAAAGGGCCGCAAATTCCGCAGAATAGCTGCTCTGCGGTTATTCTACCACGGTGTGGCAGCACCGTGCTAGATTGGCCATCTTTTCGGTTGCCGCCCCACGGCGGCGAGAAAAGGGCCGCAAATTTCGCAGAATAACTGGGCTATAAGTGCGTTATAAGTTATTATACCACAGATCCGGCCCAGCGTCATTCGCCGGATTCCGCCGGCCAAAAGCCGCCTGCTTTGACGGTTTGCTTTCCCTCCGTCCCCGTGGTATCATCCATTTATGGAGCCTGCCCCGAGCCGAATAGACCCAGAAAGCCTGCAAATAAAAAGTCAAGCCCGAAACAGGACTTGACGGAAGAAAATTTTGCAGTCAGCAGGTAGAGAAAAAGGG
>JABLTT010069896.1_pt1 | contig 11656 bp, 7 predicted proteins | sample 7160061 | NCBI WGS metagenome assembly JABLTT01 (sample SAMN14651232, study PRJNA627086) | human gut metagenome | isolation source: feces | host: Homo sapiens | reverse complement strand
TACATCGCAGGCCGCAAGAAGGGGCTGTCTGCCCTTTGCCTTTAACTTTGCTGCAATCTTTGCCGTCGTGGTCGTCTTACCTGCACCCTGGAGACCTGCCATCATAATGACCGTAATCTCACTTGCGGGCTTTAAGGCAATCTCTGTTGTCTCAGAACCCATAAGCTTTATCAGCTCTTCGGTTACAATCTTGATTACCGTCTGTCCCGGTGTCAGGCTTCCAAATACCTCTTCGCCGACCGCACGTTCCTGAATAGAGCTTATAAACTGCTTTACTACCTTAAAGCTTACATCGGCTTCCAAAAGAGCCATTTTTACTTCCTTTAAGGCAGCTTTTACATCGGCCTCAGACAGGCGACCCTTGCCGCGCAGGTTTTTGAAAATATTCTGCAATTTATCGGATAAGCTTTCAAAAGCCATTGATAACCTCCTGAAGGTCTTTTGCTATAGGAATCACAGCGCTGCCATGATCTTTCCGGACAGGATTCGGATCTCATCCATCAGCTGTATATCCCGGGTTTTGGTACAGGTCTCTGCCAGACCATCCAGCTCCCTGACCATATCACGGATTTTCGTGAATTTTGCCACAAGCTGCAGCTTTTCTTCATATTCCTCCAGTATACGGTCACAGCGCTTTTTCAGATCATGGACGCTTTGACGGCTGATTCCCTGCTCCTTTGCAATCTCGCTGGGAGAAAGGTCATTAAACACCATGTCCTCATAGATGCGACGCTGGTGCTCCGTCAGCAGTTCTCCATAAAAATCGTACAGCAGACCCTGTTCAACGATCTTTTCCATTTCAACCACCTGTGTTATCATACACGATAGCCGCAATCTTGTCAAGCATTTTTACTTGACGAACGATACATTTCTGCAATTTCTTTTACAAGAGTCCTGTCCAGGATCAGATTTTCTGTCAAAGGATTGATAACAGCAGGATCTCCCGCTGCTGCCCGAAGTCCGTCTACCAGGCTAAATACCATGCAGCCCCACTCTTCCCTCTTATATGCCTTCTGAAATTCCAGCCAGTCTGTAAACATGGGCAGGAACTGCTTATGCTCATTGTTTTCAATCCGCGGGAAGAAGAGGTTGTCCTGTTTCTCTGCATCAATGGTATTCTGTCCCTTATTTAACCCCTCTGTTTTCTCAAATTTTACCGGCACCAGAAGCTTTGCCTGCAAAAGCTCTTTCTTTAAGCGTTCCTTTTTCGCTTCCACATTGGCCTCACGCTCTGAGTAAGACACATTCCAGCGGATTTCCTGCAGATACTCCGCCATGGCACAGCGCAAAGAAGGATTAACCACAGGCACTTCCAATGGCTGTCCTGTTTCTTCTTCCGGATTTTCAAGGAGATCCGACCGATTTACAAAAAGCTGATAGGAGCCGTTGTCAATGAGAAGTTTCTCCATGCCAAGATAGTACAACCATGCAAAAAGGCTTAAGCGGCCCGGAAGGCCGGTGTGCTCTTTTGGGATTTCCCGAAGCACCAGATGGCGGTGATACTGCTCTGCATAAAAATGAAGGGCCTTAAGAGCCAGCTCCTTTGCAGAATATACATCGACCGTATCTCCGATCATAAGAGGCAGGCTGGAGCCTTCATCCAAAAGAATAAACAGAGAAGGCGCTGCTTTCAGCTTTTCAAGAACCGTATCATAAAGCAGCTGGATTTTATGTTCATATCCGCTTACAGGCTCCTGATGATTCATCTGCTGCAGACGGCAAAGCAGGAAAATGCATTCCTGAATAGAAAGCGGAACCAGAACTGCTTCTGAAAGCGTTTCTTCCAAAACAGCGCTTAACTGCTCCTCCCGCCCTGCTCCCAGGGGGCCAGCCGGACGGACGGCTTTTTCCTGCGCTCTGGCTGCCATAAGAAGTGCATTCTGAGCCTGTGCATCCTGGACTACTACCGTATTTCCCATAGCAGCTTTGGCCTTAACAGAAGAAGAAACGGGCGCTGCATCCTTTAACGCCTCCTCAAGCTCCTCTGTTACAGATACCAGCACAGCTCCCTCTGCCGGGATCTGATCCTTTGTCACCCCGTCCAGCTTAAAACCGTAATGAGCCCCATAGGTTCCCTTCATATCGTAGGAGGCGGCCCGCAAAATCTTGGTTCCCTGCTCAATACCGGAAATCCGGCACTTAAACACCGGCTCTCCCAATTCATTTAAGCAGATAGCTTCTGTTCCCGGGATCAGACGCCCCCGTGTAAGCTTTCCCGCAGCCACGGCGCTGTTTCCCTTCAGAGCGTAAATGCCGTCAATGACAAATTCAAATCCGTCTTCAATTTTTTTTCTTCCAAATGAAAATAATCCCATTGTTTCCTCCTGGTTGTTCCGGAATATCCATCATTCCGGTATGTCTGGTAGAGATTATACAACACTCCCGCTTAAAAGGAAAGACCTTTTAAAAAGTGCCCTTTTATGCCAGGAAGTTTTCTGCAATCTTGCGGATTCCTTCCGCATCCTTTGCATACCAGTCTTCAAAATCAAGGCCGCTTTCCTGTACCGCATGGCCTAAGGCCTTTAAAAATACCGGAATATCCTCTTCCAGCATTGCTCCCAGCTCTTCTCCCATCCGTTCTTTTCCCTGGAAACAACAGCCCTTTACGAAAAGATTAAAAGCAGGTTTGACTTCTTTATTTACTGATTTTACACCGCCTCTGAAGCCAATCACCCCTGTCTGGTGAGTGCCGCAGGAAGATGGACAGCCAGAAATATGGATCTGAGGCAGGATACCGTCTTCAAAGCCCTCTTCACGCTCCATTTCGATCAGACGGTGAAGCAGAGCCTGGGAATCTCTTACACCCTGCTGGCAGACCGATGCGCCGATACATGCTACCGATTCCTCAAAACGGCTGCAGGAGCAAGCCGCCTTTTCAGAAGAGGTAACCTCTAACACCTTTTTTACATCCTCTGCCCGGCAGTTGATCACATAAAACATTTCTTCCGGAGACAGACGAAGTTCCGCGCCGGGAATAGACTCTATCACCTCATAAAGATCTGCAAAAAGAGAAGGCTCCGGGCTTCCTCCCAACGGATGGCAGGCTACGCTGTAAAGCCCGTTCTGTTTCTGAGGGATTACCCGCTTTCTCATATAAGGATCTGAAATAGAGGCAAATAAAACCTCCCTGGAAACAGCAGAAGCTGTACTCTGATCCTGTACCGCCTCTTCGGATAAGGAAGTCTCTCCCATTTCCAGAGCAAGATCTCCTGCCTCTGCATAAACCTCATTAAGCTTCTTTAAAAATGCTTCCTTATACGCCTCAGCTCCTCCCAGGGTTTCCTGCATAAAACGGCTTCTGGCTTTGGCCCTGTTTTCATAGTTGCCGTATGTGCAGAACAGTTCATACATAGCACGGATATAGTAAAGGATCTGATCCGGAACCACCCCCTCTGCCACCTTTACGCCAAAGGCAGGCTTATTTCCCAGACCGCCTGCGCTGTATACGTCAAAGGTGCCGTCCTCTCTGGCCGCAAAACCAAGATCCCGGTACGTCGCATGCGTAATATTCTTTGGCGTATTGGAAAATCCCACCTTCAGCTTTCGGGGCAGTTTTTTTCCCTTAATAAAGCTCATAAGATAATCCGCCGCCTTTAAAGCATAAGGAAGAACGTCAAAATATTCTCCTTCCTCCACACCGGCCAGAGGAGAAACCATTACATTTCTCGGAAAATCTCCGCCTCCGCCTCTTGTGACAATCCCACAGGAAAGGGCCTTTACCGCCAGCTCACAAACCTGTTCCTTTGACAGATCGTGAAGCTGCAGCGTCTGGCAGGTCGTTAAATGAACCCGTTTAATCTCATACTCCTTAACACTCTGTGCCACAAAGGCCAGCTTTTCCTTTGTCATCACGCCGCCCGGCATACGCAGGCGAAGCATACTGGCCTTCCCGCCCTTCTGGGCATAGCTTCCGAAACCGCCTGAAATACCCTTATAGGTTTTGGCATCCATTTCTCCGCTGTAAAACTGCTCTGTGGCCTGTTCAAACTGTCTGTAGTCCTCCTTCCAGCTCTCCGGCTGGATTACTGTCATCTTCATAGATAACCTTCCTTTCCTGTGTCAGTTCTTTTAAGCGCCCCCGTTCAAATTCCTGAATGGAAATCGCTTTTTTGTTTGGATTTGCAAATACAAAGGTTCGATCCACATTTTCCAGATAGTTCTGGATTTTATCGTTGGTAGCGCTGATGATCGCCTGGAAGCCCAGTCCCCGGATCAGTTCAATGCAGCTTGCCACCTTTTCCGCATCCATCTTGGAAAAGGCCTCGTCTAAGATCACCAGGCGGATCGACGGGCTTCTGCGAAGTCCTGCAGGCTGTCCGATATGGTAAGCCTGTGCAAAGCTTGCAAGAAGCGCTACATACAGGGGATTTTGCCCCTCTCCTCCGGAATTTTTCCGAAGCATTTTGCTTAAACGGATCTTTATAACCTCGTCTCCGTTCTGAACCAGCTGCTGCATATCAAAAGAAAGATAGGTCCGGTAATCGGAATATTTTTCCATATTCCGTCTGGCCTCCTCAAGCTGCTCCGGCGCAGCGTTTTCCGGCGGGATAAAAATGCTGATCAGCTCGTTAATCCTGTCTCCGTAATGATTTTCATGCTCTATGGTGAAAAGGTTCAGCTGATTTTCAAAGCTGTGATCCAGCCGGGAGGGATCTACCTCTAAAGATTCATCCATAAACATATCGTAATACCGTCCGTCTGCTCCCTTAGACCGCGAAACCACAAACCGGTATTTATCCTTTCCAAAATCCAGACGGCTGATGATCCGGTTCAGTTCTTCGGTTCGCAGCATGGCCTCCTTAATGGCGCTGCGGATCTTGTACATAAAATCATCCTTAAAATGCTCCACTGCCGATCGGGCCTGCCTGGCAGCCTGCTCTTTAAACCGTTCCAGATCATCACAGGAAAGGCGGTCAAGAAGACTGTCATACGCCTCGTTATCCCTGGCGCTTACCGGCACATTGCGGCCCGGATAGCTGCGGACATACTCGGTACGAAGATTCATAAGCGTTTCTCTGGCCTTATTGCTCTGTTCTGTCAGGATCCTGCATTTATTTTCATAGGTTTCACGCTCTCTGTCATAGCGTATGGCCTCCCTTTCTGCCAGATAGGCCGAAAGCTCCCTGTCGTGCTCCGTATTTTCCTCAAGCTGGCCATTCTGAGCTGCTGCTGTTTCTTCCAGCTCTGTAATGGAATGGGAAAAACGCTCCAATTCATTTTTACGGCCAAGGATCAGCTCCCTCAGGCGGTCTCGTTCCCGTTTCATTCCTTCACACTGCTCAAGAATGGCCGACCGTTCCTCTTCCAGCTGGCCGATATTTTGGGCTTTCAGCTCCTCTAACCGTCTGGATAACTGCTTCTTTTCAGCTTCCTTTTTCTTCCAGGCCTTAATTTCCTCCAGCCACTGCATATATTCCTCTGCCGGCCCTTTTAACGCCTCAAGCCCCGATATCCGCCTGCAGTCCGCAAGAACCGCTTCCAGGGGCAGTCTGGCCTTTTCAGTCTCCTCCAGTTCTTCCTGAACCAGCCGGATCCTCTTTCGCAGGCTGTCCTTTCCAATATACGCCATACGGGTATAATGCTCCGGATTAATATGCTGAAGACGGAGATTATGATATAAAAGGCATTCTGGGGTAATACCGATTTTGCAGTCTGAAAGCTCCTCAATGGAGCGGCATTTGCTCACTTTTCCAAGCAAAAGCTCCATATATGGGGCAAGAAACGCTTCTTTAACCCCGATTTCCTCTGCCAGAGAATTTTTAAGTACCGCAGCCTGAGAAGAAGCTGCCTTCTCTGTATCGAGAACCGCCACACTGTAATATTTTTTTGGATCCAGCTCACTGTAAATCTTTAAGGCGGCCCTCGCATACCTGGGGGAAACCACCAGGCTTAATTTGTTGTTTCCCAGATACCCCTCTATGGCATTGGCCCATTCCGGATGCTTTACTTCCAGAAGGTCTGCCAGCACGAATACATCTGCGCTTTTTCCTGTTTCCTCAAACAGGCGCCGTTTTAAATACTCCCTTGCCTCCTCCAGATATTTCGGATAGGCCTTGCTTCCTGCCTGAAGCTTTTCAAGCTCCTCCTTTAACTGTTTTTCCCTGCGCTTTAGCTCATTGAAGCGGGCAGCCGTTTCCTGGCGGAGTTTTTCTGTATCCGCCTCCATAGAAGCAAGGGACGCCTTTAAACGGACCATCGTTTCCTTTGAAATGGTGCGTTGTTCAAACTCCTCAATATCCCAGAGCGTCTGATTGGAGGTGATATCCTCCTCCTCCCATTTTTTCAGGGAAAGGGTGGTTTTCTGCCAGCGGGCCTCGCTGCGGCTTAACTGTTCGCAAAGCTCGCCCAGGGATGAAAGCTGTTCCTTTAACTCCCCATATCCAGTAGAGGCAATCCGGCGCAGCAGCTCATCGCTCTGGTCTGTAAGCTCCTTAATCCGGCCTTCGGCACTCTTTAGGGCTTCTGTCTGGCGGTTCAGTTCTTCTTTTCCCAGAACCGTCCGGTCATTTAAATTCCGGATTCGGGAACGGGTATCTAAAAGCTCCAGTTTTTTTACAAACCACTGATACTTGTCCAGCTTATCCTCCAGCATAGTAACGGTATCAAAGGCTTCACGGATTGCAGTAAGGCGGCTGATCTCCTGACTGGTATCTTCAATCTTTCTGCGCATCCGTCCGTACTGCATTACGCTTTCCTGCATATCCTCCATATGGATATCCTGCTCCGTACAGATATATTCCTTAACGAAGTCCTCCAGCTTGATATTCATCCGAAAGGGAATCGCCCGTTTAAAAAGCAGAGGAAACTTCTCACTGTCCAGTCCTCCCAGATACGTCTCATACATAATCCGGCGAAACCTCTCATTATGGGAGGTGGAAAAATGCTCTTCTTTTCCATAATGGGTATCCAGCCAGCGTTCCACCTCACGGATGGACATGGTACGGGTTTCTGTGCGGTATTCATTTTCCCACAAAGGGCCTTTATGCCAGAAAAAGCGGCGGGATATCTCATTAGACGCCGTTTCTACATCAAACACAATGCCGATACACTGGTATTCTTCCGTATCCGTGCGTTTTAATTCCAGTACAATAGTGGAGCTGAAATTACGGTTTCTCAAATAGGAAAATTCGTTATTGTCACCTATATTGACCATACCCCTTAAGTATTCAATGAGGCTTCGGTCCGAATCGTCGGCAGCTGCCTTGTTAAAAAAGCCTCTGCCGTCTGTATTGGCATACAGCACCAGCTGCAGGGCGTCAATTACCGTGGATTTTCCGCTTCCGGAATGACCGGTAAAAAAGTTGATCTCCTCATTTAAGGTAAGAGTCTTTCTGGAAATGTAATGCCAGTTGTTCAGACAGATCCGCGTAAAGACCCAGAACGGCCCGGCTGCCGGCTTATATTCCATTGTCACTTTCCCCTTCCTCCTCTCCTTCTTCAAAATCAGCTAAAAGCTCTCTCACATCATCCCCCAAAAGCACTACATTAATGCTGGGATAGATAATAAACGGGCTTTCATAAGACAGCGCATCCAAAAGATCCAGCGGCTCGATCAGCTGATATTTTTTCAGCAGCGTAACCGTGCGCCGGATCTCGCTGGGAGAAGGCTGGCGTTTAAAAAGCCGGTAATTTCCCAGTTTTTCATGGACTGCTCCCAGCGTAGTATATACGTTCACGCTAGCAGATACATTTTCCATCTGTTCATCATAGATCAGTTTGAGAATAAGAAGATAAAGGGTTGCCAGTCTGGGAAGCTTTTCACCCACCAGATCTTCTCCCTGGATATAGATCATCCCCATATGGCTGTTTTCCAAAACCTCAATGCCGGCGACGGCAAAATACCGGCGGATAAATTCCAGGTGGAGACTGCAGCTGCGGTACTCCTTTGTATACTGGAACCGGCCGGTTTTCTTATCATATTTGCGCTCCAGCAGGAATGTCTGGCGAAGCAGAAGGCGGATTAGATCCGTAATCTCCTGTTTCGTCTGGCTCATCTGTTCATCATAGTAGGGAATCCCTGCTTCTGTCTTTATAATTTCTGTCACGTTCTGGTCCTCCTTACAAATACAAAACCCGGATAGGTGTAAGGCCCCTTCGTTACAGGCGCCGGATCCTCCGTCTCTGCCATATAGGTACTTTTTCTCCGGATGGATTCATCATATGCAAGGATCAGCTTTTCAAAATCCCCGTCATTTTCCACCGTATCCTCTGTTACCTCCATACGGCCGTCCTTCATCCGGCTGGTGATAAATTCCTCAATCTCTCTGTGGCTGTAGCGGTTCTTTACCCTGTTAAGGTTAAGGATCTCCTCTGCAGAAAGCTCCGGCATTTCCTCCTCATCCTTTAGCTGTTCCGTAAAGGATGCCCTGGTATGCCTGCGCCTGTAAAGAGAAGCCTCCGAAACCACATTGGGCTGGGACAGGTTCATACGTTCCCCAATGGCCCTTAGCTCATCCTCTGTTCCTCCTGTTTTGGAAAGATGGTTTAACAGCTGGATCACCAGCCCCTTCATATCATCCTCCTGGTTTAAAAGATAGCCCATACGCGTCACAGTCGCCTTTACATATCGGGAATGTTCTTTGTCCATATTAGATATCCTGTGTTCAATATCGTCAAAGCCTTTCTCCAGCTGATCCAGCTTTTCAAGGATCTCACCCGTCCCCTCTCTGCCGGAAAGACGGGTAAGACAGGGAATATCCTCCCGCATGGAAGCGATCCAGCTTTTAATATCCGTTTTATAAAGATAAAAATTATCACTGGTCTTTAAAATGTGGTATTTTTTATTTACCACCTCTTCCACATACCCCTCCAGATGATCCTTTAAAAGAGAACCGTAATCCCTCTGCTCCAAAAGCTTTCCGAAAAACTTATCCATGTTGTGAAGCATATCCTGAAGGGATTTATTCAGTTTTTTCGTATTTACAAGAGCTGTATCCAGAAGGCTGATGCCGGATCTGGGGTCATGTTTTAATGAAAAAAGGATAGCATAGATATTCTGGATATAGATCTGCGCTTCATCCTCCTGCTCATTACAAAGCCTGGAAAAGCTTTCTATAAAAACAGCCGCATAATCCGGGATGATAATGTTAACGGTCATGGTTGCATAGTCATCCACTTTTCTGAGCCATCCGGTCTTTAAAAGCCAGTTTAAGACCCGGGTGGCCGGAGGTTCAAACTGATCCTCTTCTTCCTCTAACTCATCCTGCCAGATTACACAGCGTTTTTCTGCAAAATATTCACTTAAAAGCTGAATACACATTTCCCTGCTTAAAAAATAATTGCTGTATTCGTATTCCTCGCTGATTTTTAACAGCGCTTCAATGTAAGCAGACCGGTTCACCGAGCGGAAAAGGCTCCAGAACCGGTCCGGTATCTCCTGTATCAGTTTCATTGGTTTCCTCCTGATTTGGATACCCCTATTATATCAGGAAAAACACCTTATGGCAATGGAGCAGTCCCATCAATTACCGCTTTCACAAGTCCCGGAATATGATAAGACTCAGCAATGATATCCGCTGTTTTTCCGATTTCCTCTTTCATCGCCTCTGCAGTAACCGGGCCGATGGCCGCATACAGGGGCCTTCCTAAATCCTCCGGCCTGTGAAATCCTCCGGCCTGTTTAAATGCCCGGACACCGGAAGGGCTTGCAAATATCAGCACACGGCATAATGACAGCTGTTCTTCCATTCGCTGCGAAGGAACGCCCTTTACCGCATAAAGAGGAATATCATCAAAAGGAATCCCTGCCTTTATAAGCATCTGAGCCAGTTTCACAGAGGCTCCCTCTGCTCTTGCCATAAGAACGCGATCCTTTGAATGAAGCGCTTTAAAAAGCGCCTGAGCCAGGCTGGCAGAGCAGTATTCCCCCGGCACAAGATCCGGCCGGATCCCCCGATCCAAAAGCGCCCTGCAGGTTGCAGCCCCGATCGCAGCCACCTTCATATGCCCTAAAGCCCGGATGTCCAGGCCGGATTCAAAAAGCCCTTTAAAAAACAGCCGAACCCCATTTACACTGGTAAGAACCAGCCAGGTATATGCTCCAAGCCTGGGATATACGGAAGCCATTGCATTTTTTCCTTTTTCTTCCAGACATTCCATCCGAAGGAGCGTTTCTGTTTTTGCCCCCTCTTTTCGCAGGGCGATTTCCATCTGATCTGTAAAATGCTCCGTTCCGATCAATCCGACAGTTATTCCATCAAGAGGCCCTCTGGGATTTACAGTTTCCGGCTGCAGGTTAAAGGCAGCCGCCTCCCCCACTACGATAATGGCAGGCGTGTGAAAGCCCTGCTCCTTTGATTTTGCGGTAAGCGTCTCTAAATCAGCTCGCAAAACCCTCTGGTTTAAAAGAGAACCGTTCTCGATCAGGGCAGCCGGTGTCTGTGGAGACCTGCCTCCCCGGATCAGACCCTCTGTAATAGCCGACAGGCTGTGAAAGCCCATGAGAAAAACAAGGGTTCCCTCCATTGCAGCATACGCTTTCAGCTCGTTCTGCTCACGGCCGCCCGTTAAGGTATGACCGGTAATCACATGAAAACTGCGGCTTATGCCCCGATGGGTAACGGGAATTCCCGCAAGCTCCGGTACGGCTACCGCAGAGGTGATCCCAGGAACGGTTTCCCATGAAATTCCGGCCTCTTTTAATGCCAGAATCTCCTCCGATCCCCTGCCGAACACAAAGGGATCGCCGCCCTTTAAGCGGACCACATTTAACCCTTCCTTTGCCAGCCCGATCAAAAGGCGGTTGATTTCCTCCTGAGGCATGGAGTGGCTCCCTGCTTCCTTTCCGGCATAAATGACCCTGCAGTCCTTTCGGACAAACCCTAAAAGCTCCTGGGAAGCCAGATGGTCATAAACCACGGCATCACAGGCCTTTAACCGCTCCATTCCCCGGATGGTCAAAAGTTCCCCCGCTCCCGGTCCGGCTCCTACCAGACACACGGTACCCCATTTTCTTTCATTCTTTGATGCAGGTGTAATGGTATATTTCATGGCCAAAGCAATCCTTTCCCCGCTTGATCTGCTAATGTTGTCACTGATATTTCTGAAAGTGTTCCGCACAGGTCAACCCGGCGTATCTTATTTTTAAGCTCCGCGTCCGTAAGCTCCGAAGCGTGTTCCGGTCCATTGATCCCGCGAAGGCGCAGTTTCGTTTTTCCATCTTCTTCAAAGAGGTTCGCATATACGGCCACCGGCGCATGACAGCCTGCCTGAAGCGTTTCAAGCACTCTCCTTTCTGCTGTAAGGCACAGACGGGATGATCTGCAGTCGATCTGGCTGCAGAGTCTCTGAGCCTCTGTATCCGCTTTTGTCTCCACTGCAAGGATCCCCTGTCCCCCGGCAGGCAGAAACTGTTCCGGACTCAGGCGGATAAAATGCCATTCTTTCCCCTCTTCAATTCCCAGGCGCTTTAACCCTGCTGCTGCTAAAAGAATCCCATCACAGGCGCCCTCCTGCAGTTTTTTTAAGCGGGTCTGAACATTTCCCCGAAGAGTCCTGCACACAGGCCGGCTTTCCTTATCAAGCCATTTTGTACTGCCGCAGATACTCTGCCACTGCTCCCGGATCTGCAGCTGGCGTCTGGGACTGGAAGTTCCGATGACAAGTTCCTTTTTTTCTGTCTTTAAGGCAGTCTTTGGCAGTATCAGTACATCCCCCG
>JABLTT010037943.1_pt1 | contig 11758 bp, 16 predicted proteins | sample 7160061 | NCBI WGS metagenome assembly JABLTT01 (sample SAMN14651232, study PRJNA627086) | human gut metagenome | isolation source: feces | host: Homo sapiens | reverse complement strand
GGTCAAAGGCTTTCTCTGCGTTTGTCTACCGTTGGGGATTATCGTGGCTTAGAAAGTTTAGTTATTCGTGTTCTACATTCTGAACGTCGAGAATTGGTGTATTGGAATCAAGGAATCCAGCCGATTATGGATGCTTTGGATTATCGTGGCTTGTATCTCTTTGCAGGTCCCGTAGGTTCTGGAAAGACTACGCTTATGCATGAATTGGTTCAGGAGCGTTTTAAGGGACAGCAGGTGATTTCGATTGAAGATCCTGTGGAAATTAAACAGGATAATGTCTTGCAACTCCAGGTAAATCAGGCAATTGACATGACCTATGATAATTTGATTAAGCTATCACTACGTCACCGCCCGGATGTTTTGATTATTGGAGAAATTCGAGATAAGGAGACTGCTCGAGCGGTTATTAGAGCTAGTCTGACAGGAGTGACTGTTCTTTCAACTATTCACGCAAAGAGTGTGGCAGGTGTTTATGAGCGTCTTCTGGACCTTGGTGTAGATAAGTCTGAGTTGGATAATGCTCTTCAAGGGATTGCCTATATGCGTTTGATTAAGGGAGGAGGTGTGATTGATTTTGCCAGTGAAAATTTCCAAAGCCATTCGTCAACCAGCTGGAACCAACAGTTGGAAGGCTTGGTTCAACAAGGATATCTCACTGAAGGGGATATCCAAGGGGAAAAAATTAAAGATTAATCAGCAAGTCAAGGTTATCCAGCTTTTCAAACAACTTCTAAAGGCAGGGTTTACTTTAACTGAAATCGTAGCCTTTTTGGAGCGAAGTCACTTGTTGAAAGAATCGTCATTATCTCTTATGAAAGCAAGCTTAATGCGAGGCGACAGGCTAGACCAGATGTTTGCGTCAGTGGGTTTTTCGGACAATATTGTTACTCAGATTGCCCTTGCTGATAAGCACGGTAATCTTCTAGGGAGTTTAACCAAGATTGAAACCTACATGCTTCGCATGACCAAGGTTCGTAAGAAACTCATGGAGGTAGCGACCTACCCTATCCTACTCCTGGGTTTCCTGATTCTGATTATGTTAGGACTTAAAAATTATCTTTTGCCTCAACTGTTAGAGGGTGATGGTAAGGATAATTGGGCTGTACAGTTGGTTCAAATCTTTCCCCAGCTCTTCTTTGTGGGTTTGTGTGGACTTCTTGTATTAAGCTTAATTCTTTATCTATGGGTCAAACACCAGCCAGCCCTTGTCTTTTATCGACGAATGGCAAAAATCCCTTTCATAGGCCAAACTGTCAGGCTATATACGACCGCCTATTATGCTAGGGAATGGGGAAATCTCTTAGGACAAGGCATTGACCTGTTAGACTTGGTTTCTCTTATGCAAGAGCAAAAGTCCAAGCTCTTTCGTGAGCTGGGGGCTGATTTAGAAGAGGCCTTGATGCTAGGACAGAGTTTTCCTGACCGTATTGCTACTCACCCTTTTTTCACTAAGGAACTATCCTTGATTATTGCTTATGGAGAGGCTAATGCTAGGTTGGGCTATGAGTTAGAAGTCTATGCTGAAGAGGTTTGGCAGGCTTTCTTTAACCGTCTTAATAAGGCAACAACCTTTGTGCAACCCCTCATTTTTGTTATTGTTGCTGTCGTGATTGTAATGATCTATGCAGCCATGCTATTACCAATGTATCAAAATATGGAAGGAATGATATCATGAAAATGATGTTTAAAAAATTGAATGCCGTTAAACTACGAGCTTTTACGTTAATTGAAATGCTAGTCGTGCTTCTCATTATCAGTATTCTCCTCTTGCTTTTTGTTCCTAACTTGAGTAAGCAGAAGGATTCTGTTAAAGAGACTGGAAATGCGGCTGTGGTCAAGGTCGTGGATTCTCAAGCAGAACTTTATGAAATGAAGAATAACAAGACAGCTAGCTTAGCAGCTCTTGTTTCAGAAGGTCAAATCACGCAAAAACAGGCAGATTCATACAATGATTACTATGCGAAACATGGTGGCGAAAGCCGCTCAGTGGCCAATTAGAGCCTTCACCTTGTTGGAGAGTCTGGTGACACTAGCAGTGGTTGCCTTTCTCACTCTGAGTTTGTCAGGCTCAGTGACAGGTATTTTTCAACAGGTTGAAACTAACCTTTTTTATCTGCGCTTTGAGTACCTATACCGAGATAGTCAGCGCTTGGCAGCGGCAGAAGGGGCCAATGTTGAATTGCAGTTGACCAAGGATAAAATCAGTAACGGAAAATCCAGTCTGGTGATTCCTAAAAGTATTCATCTTGATAAGGGGCAGACGCTAATGTTTGATGCCAAAGGAGGCAACTCGAGCCTCACCAAGATTCGTTTTTCAAGTGATAAGGAGGTGGTGACCTATCAGCTTAACATGGGCAGTGGTAAATATAAAAAGACGGTCTCTTAGAGGCTATATTCTTATCGAAAGCCTGGTAGCAATGGCTGTCTTAGTGCTTGTCAGTGGTCTTATATTAGATCAAATCAATACCAATCGTAGGTTAATGGCTAGGAATCTCCACCAACAGGAGGTTTTGAGTGTGGCAACCATGGCAGTTCAGACCAAACAGGATCAGTTGACCTTAAATGGTATCACAGTGACAGTAAAACGTAGCAAGCAAGGTATCGCGGTTTATGAATCAGGAAAGGAGATTATTCATGTCTCTAAATAGTAAGGTCCGCGCCTTTACCCTCTTGGAATGTCTAGTAGCCTTGTTGGTGATTGCTGGTTCAATTCAAGTTTATCAAGGTCTGACCACAGTATTGGTGAGCAATGTTAAGCAGGTCAAGCAACAAGAAAACCAAGACTGGCTTCTATTTGTTCAACAAATGGAGGCAGAGTTAGAAGGTTGTCAGTTTGTAAAGGTAGAAGGGAACAAACTCTATGTTAAGCAGGATAATCAAGACCTGGCTTTTGGACTTTCAAGTGCTACTGATTTTCGAAAAACAAATGCTGACGGTCGAGGCTACCAACCAATGCTTTTCAATGTAAAATCTAGTACGATTAGTCAAAATAACCAGATAGTCACTATCCAAGTGACTCTTAAAAATGGGCTACAAAGGAGTTTTGTTTATGCTTTTGAAAAAACAGGTTAGGGGAGGCGTTCTCCTCTACGCTCTTTTTATGGCTGGCATTTTCACACTTCTTCTTCATGTTTATCTGGAGCGGGTGGTTGCTAGCTCTAGACAAAACCAAGCGCAAATGACTTCCAGTCAAAGTCATCTCATGGCAGAAATGACCATGGACTTGGCGGACAAGGAAGCTGGTGCTTTTAGTTTTTCTCAGGGAACTACGACTTATGAGGTTAAGGACAAACAAGTGATTGTTAGAGTTGCCAGTAAAGGCCAAATCAAGACCTATCGTTATATGAAGAAACAGGAGCAGAAATAGAAATTCTCTTCCCTTTTTGATATGATAGAAGGACGGAGGAAATCATGAATTTTGAAGCAATTGAGACAGCTTTTGAGCTATTGTTAGAAAATGTCCAAACCATTGAAAATGATCTTGGAACCCATGCTTACGATGCACTTATTGAGCAAAATTCCTATTATTTGGGGGCTGAGGTAGCTAATGAAGTCATCATCAAAAACAACGAGAAATTACGTGCTCTTGATCTAAGTAAAGAGGAGTGGCGTCGTGCTTTTCAGTTCTTGTTTATCAAACTAGGGCAATTGGAAGCTTTACAAGCCAATCACCAATTTACACCAGATGCTATTGGATTTATCATTCTTTACCTACTCGAAGGTTTGACCAAGGACGACCAATTAGATATTTTGGAGATTGGTTCAGGGACAGGAAACTTGGCTGAAACTCTTCTAAATAATAGTCAGAAAACCCTTAATTATATGGGAATGGAGGTTGACGATCTCCTTATCGATTTGTCAGCTAGTATTGCTGATGTGGTGAATTCAAGTGCAGTTTACATCCAAGAAGATGCTGTTCGACCACACATTCTCAAAGAGAGTGATGTTATTATCAGTGACCTACCTGTTGGGTATTACCCAAATGATGAGATTGCGAGTCGTTTCAAGGTTGCAGCAACTGGTGAACACACCTATGCCCATCACCTTCTCATGGAGCAATCACTCAAGTACCTGAAGAAAGATGGTATTGCTATTCTTTTGGCACCAACTAATCTTTTGACAAGCCCACAAAGTGACTTGCTTAAGAAATGGCTATCAGGATATGCTGATATTATTGCCGTTATCACTCTTCCAGAAGCAGCTTTTGGCAATAAACATAGCATGAAGTCTATCTTCGTGCTTAAAAAACAAACTGAAAATGCTCCAGAGACCTTCGTTTATCCACTTAGCGATTTGCAAAACCCAGAGATCCTCAAGGATTTTACAGATAATTTCCAAAAATGGAAATCAGATAATTCCATTTTCTAGCAAAACATGTTAGAATAGGACTATATTATTGAAAGCGTTTTACAAAGAGGTGGCTTATGACAAAAACAATAGCAATTAATGCAGGAAGCTCAAGCTTGAAATGGCAACTATATGAGATGCCAGATGAAGTTGTTCTTGCTAAGGGGTTGATTGAACGTATCGGCTTGAAGGATTCTGTTTCAACAGTAAAATTTGATGACCGTTCAGAATCGCAAACCCTAGATATTGCTGACCATGTTCAGGCAGTAAAAATCTTGCTTGATGATTTGATTCGTTTTGATATTATCAAGAGCTATGATGAAATTACAGGTGTTGGTCACCGTGTGGTTGCTGGTGGAGAATATTTCAAAGAATCAAGCTTGGTGGATGAAGATGCCTTGGCTAAGATTGAAGAATTGTCAGCCTTAGCACCTTTGCACAATCCAGGTGCAGCTTCAGGGATTCGGGCCTTTAAGGAGCTCCTCCCAGATATTACCAGTGTTGCTGTTTTTGATACAGCCTTCCATACATCTATGCCGGAAGTGGCCTACCGTTATCCAGTGCCTAATCGTTACTATACAGACTACCAAGTCCGTAAGTATGGAGCACACGGAACTAGCCACCAATATGTTTCTCAAGAAGCAGCTAAGTTGTTAGGTAAGCCAATTGAAGAAACTAAGATTATCACAGCCCATGTGGGAAATGGTGTTTCAATTACTGCCGTTGCTGGTGGTAAATCAGTAGACACGTCAATGGGGTTGACACCACTTGGTGGCGTTATGATGGGAACACGTACTGGGGATCTTGACCCTGCGATTATTCCATTTGTTATCGACCGTGAGCCTGAAATGGCAGATGCAGAGCGTATCCGTCACGTCTTTAATAAGGAATCAGGTCTCCTTGGTATTTCTGAAAAATCAAGTGATATGCGTGATATCATTGCTGGTAAGAATGCTGGCGATGAAAAATGTGCCTTGGCCTATAATCTTTATGTGGATCGTTTGCGTAAATACATTGCTCAATACTTCGGTGTGTTGAACGGAGCGGATGCTATCGTCTTTACAGCAGGTATTGGTGAAAACTCTGCAGAAGTTCGTGCTTCAGTCTTGGATGGTCTCACTTGGTTTGGTATTGAAGTGGATCCTGAAAAGAATGTCTTTGGACATGTAGGCGACATTACAACAGCAGAGTCAGCTGTTAAAGTATTTGTTATCCCAACAGATGAAGAGTTGGTGATTGCGCGTGATGTTGAGCGCCTTAAAACTAAATAAGTTATCAAAAATTTGATAAGACCAGAAAAGTTGGCTGAGTGATTGGCCAGCTTTTTTGAATGCTCTGAAAGAATCATTCGCCTATGTCTATATATGTGTAATTCAATAAGTAAAGAAAACTTTACAAAAAATGTAAAAAAGACTTTACAAGATATGTAAAGTAGACTATACTATAAATGTAAAGTTAACTTAACAAAGAAAAGTAAGGAGTTTAACTATTTGAAAATAAACGATAAGGTTGAGGTACCACATGGAAACAAAAATTCAGGAACTTCGTAAGGCTAATAAGATTAGTCAGGCAGACTTAGCAGATGAGATGGGGGTCACGAGACAGACCATCATTTCACTCGAAAAAGGTCGCTATAATGCGTCGTTGGAACTAGCTTTTAAAATTGCTAGGTATTTTGGAAAGACTATTGAAGAAGTCTTTATTTTTGAGGAAGATTAAGGAGAAAAGATATGTTTAAACAGGTAATGAAGAAAATTGGTGTTATTGTTTTAGCGCTCACTCTACTAATCTTAGATTTAACACTATTAGGTGCTTTCCCGCTACTTACTCAGGATGGTAAGTTTTCACTTGTGGAGCAAATAGGTTACGGTATTTGGGCATTAGGGAGTTTGGCTATTTTTATCGTGATTGCTTATAGATTTAAACTCTTATCGCTTAAAGAGATTAATTGGAGACGTCTCGTTGCGATTGCTTCTCTTAATCTCGTCATCTTTTTCCTAGGTGATCTTCTAGGGTATTTTGTTGGTCAGTTAACACACAATGCGACTATGGAAAATCAAGATGCTTTAAATAAGATATTTATTCACGTACCAACCTATCTTAAGTTTGCAGTAGTAGGTTTTATCGTTCCTATTATGGAAGAAATCATTTTTAGGGGACTCTTAGCCAAGGTGCTCTTTGGAAAATACTTTAAGACGGGTCTTGTTATTTCCAGTCTTCTCTTTATGGCTGGTCACTCAGCATTTACGCTTCAGACAATTGTCATCTATGGTATTATGTCAGCTGGCCTTGCGATAACATATTATAAGACTAAGCGTATCGAGTACAGTATGGGTGTTCATATCTTAAACAATAGCATAAGTGTACTACTCAGTCTTTTCGTTTAAGGTGAATAAGTGTTTAAAGTTGTCAGTGAAAAAAGTTATATTGCTCTTATAAAGGATAATAAAGGGAGTGTTAAGATATGTTAATAAAAATGTTAGTAGGAAAGAGAAAAACAGAGGATGAGTTTAAGAAATACATTACACGAGTAGCCTGTTCTCTTTTGTCTTTGGGTGTTTTGGGATTGTTTATTATTCGCTCTAACAGTCTTAGTGATTATGCTCTAGGCTTAGTTTTAGGACTTACCATTGGGGTTTATGTCTTGTCAATCTATTATTTTGCGACGCTTACTCATCCTAAACGTCTTCACCAGATGTATATTGCTGCCTATGATGAGCGAAATAAACAGATTTTAATGGCGACAGCAGTTGCAACTCTGATTTTAGAGTTTTTGCTTATCTTTGCTTTGATTGCTCTATATGCCTTTGTCAATATTCAGTTGCCATATGTTACAGTCTTATCAGTCTTGCTCTATGGCTTAGTATTGGGATTTGCTCTTATTCGTCTCATCCTATCTAAAATAGGATAAGAGCCTATATTATCTTGAAAAATTCACCTCTCGTTCTCTTTTTGTCTTGTCAAGTAAGTTTTGTTGTATTATAATAAAGATACAAATAAATGATGAAAAGAGGTGGATTCTCATGAACAAAGGGTCAATTCTCAAACGCTTTCTTTATTTTTTACTAGCTTTCCTAATACTAATTATTGATCAAGTTCCAACCATCTATTTAGGTGTCAAAGATACAAGGTTAGTCTGTCTCTTAATTTTTGTCTTGCTTCTTATGAGCGCAGGAGCTCTTTTCTTAGGAAAACGTCTTGGGCTTTTCGAAGGCTTTAAGGCCCTTTCTTCCCTGAAGGCCTGGGGTATGATTGGCTTGACCTACCTAGGTATTTATATCGTTACTAGGATTGGTTCTATGGTCATGATGATGGAAGGTGTTAGTAATAGCACCAATCAGGCAGCCATAGAAAATGCCCATATGAATCCCTTCCTCCTCATAACGTTTACGGTAATTATGGCACCGATTGTGGAAGAGCTGGTTTTTCGCGGGCTCCTCATGGGACGCGTCTTTAATCCAGATTCTATTGTTGGCTTGATTGTTAGTAGTTTACTTTTTGGCCTTGTTCATATGCCGAATAGTATCGGTGTTTGGATTGTATATGCAGGTATGGGTCTTGCCCTTGGAATAGCATATCGTAAGTTTCAAAAGTTAGAGTACTGTATCATGGCCCATATCATTAACAATAGCATTGCGGTTTCAATGTTGTTACTCTTACAATTTTTAGCGCCATATATCAAATAAAGCTCGGAATCTTCCGAGCTTTTTTCTTATAGTTTTTTGGCTTTAGCAATGGTTGTATCAATACTTGAAACTACACTATGGGTGAGGCCTGTACGCTCAAGGTCCATGAGACCGGCGATAGTAGTCCCACCAGGGCTACAGACCTTGTCAATAAGGTCATGTGGACTGTCGCTACCAAGACTGAGATTTTCAGCAGTAGCTAGAACCGTCTGTGTGGCAATGGTCAGAGCGACCTGCTTACTTAGGCCGTTTTTGACACCAGCCTTGGCTAGAGCCTCGATAAAGAGGGCGATGTAGGCAGGGCTAGAACCTGCTAAGGCAGTAAAGGTATCAAAGTCCTTCTCAGCCAATTCAACAGTGGTTCCAAAACTGTCTGTGATTTCCTTGGCAACTGCCAAAAGGTCCTCGGATACCTTATCATTAGTGCAAAGACCAGTAGTGCTTTTGAGAATTTGAGCATTAAGGTTCGGCATGATACGAATAAGAGGAAGGTCTGGACTGGTGAGGGAAGCAAGGCGTTCTAAGGTCACTCCAGCAGCCATACTTATGATAGGTTGATGGAAATTGAGATCGGCTAGTACCTTATCAAACATTTGAGGTTTGATACCAAGGATGACCAGGTCAGCATTATCCAACAATTCCTGATGGGAAGCAGCCGCTTCAACCTCTAGTTCCTCTGCAATCTGGCGTGAACGAGCCAAGGAAGACCCTGAAATAATGATACGATGTGAGCTTTTATTTAGGCCGTTGATAATGGCTGTAGCCATCTTTCCGACACCGATAAAACCTATAATCATGGGTTACTCCTTGTCTTAGTAGTTTTTAATTAAATCTACTGTTGAGCGATCCAACTTCTTAACAATAGCTTGTAAGAAGGCCTGTGCTTCTAGGAAGTCATCCATCGCATAAAGGGTTTGGTGCGAGTGAATGTAGCGGGCACAAACACCGATAGTTGTTGATGGAACACCAGCATTCTGCAAGTGAGCGGCACCAGCATCTGTTCCGCCCGCAGCACAGTAGTATTGGTATTTGATACCAGCTTCTTCAGCTGTAGTCAAAAGGAAATCTTTCATATTTGGCAACATGATGTGACCTGGATCGAAGAAACGAATAAGGGTACCATCGCCTACCTTACCTTGATTACCATAGATATCCCCTGCAGGAGAACAGTCCACTGCAAAGAAAACTTCAGGATCAAATTTAGTGGTAGAGACATGGGCACCACGTAAACCAACTTCTTCTTGAACATTGGCACCAGCAATTAGAGTATTGTTGAGTTCTTGATTCTTAACGTTTTCCAAGAGTTCACGAATCATGAGAACACCATAACGGTTATCCCAAGCTTTAGAAATGACATTCTTTTGATTGGCTGTGAGAATTGTTTCTGATTCAGGAATGATGACATCACCTGGGAAAACACCGTAGGCATTTGCTTCTTCTTGGTTGGCAAAACCAGCATCAAAGACGATATCAGAAACACTAGGAAGACTTGAAGCTCCGCCACTAGCACGTAAGAAATGAGGTGGAACTGAACCCGAGATGACAGGATAGACACGACCGTCACGAGTGTGTAGGGTGAAGCGTTGTGAGCTGACAACCAGTGGGTTCCAACCACCAAGTTCGACGACACGGAAAGTCCCGTCTGCCTTGATTTCCTTAATCATAAACCCAACTTCATCCATGTGGGCAGCCACAAGCACCTTAGGGGCATTTTCTGCTTGGCTATGCTTGATACCGAAAATACCACCGAGACCATCTGTTTGGACCTCATCTACAAGTGGGGTGATGTTTTTGCGAAGGTAGTCGCGTACAGGAGCTTCAAAGCCTGAAGTAGCACTGAGCTCGGTTACTTCTTTAATTTTGTCAAATAGGGTAGTCATAAAATCCTCCTTGAGTAGTACTTGCTACTATTTTAGCACGATTCTCAAGAGATAGGTAGCCTCTCCCCATTCGTCTAAAATTATGGTAAAATGTTTCTTATGAAACGTAAAACATTGGCCTTGTTTGCTGGAGGCGTAGGAGCTTTAGGTCTCTTGGCAATGGCAGAGAAGTATAGACAGTCACGTGCAGAAATGAAGAAGGCTGCATTAATCCAAGATATTAGACAAGAATTATCTCACTTGGGGACTATCGCAGTTCTTTATACAAATCCCACTGATAAGGAAAATCCAGGACTTACAGGAGGTATCGTCTTAGAGGATGGACGTTCCTATAGCTTTGTTTATGCAGAGGATATCTTGACCTATGAGGAGGAGCAGGCATGATTATTCCTAAGAATCTTGAAGAATTGGCTAGCTATGTTGAAAGTGATCAAAAGGTGGTTTTCTTTTTCACTGCTGATTGGTGTCCAGACTGCCAGTTCATCTATCCAGTTATGCCTGAAATTGAAGCCCTCCATCCAGATATGACCTTTGTGCGTGTTAACCGTGATGATTATATGGCTTTGGCACAAACTTGGAATATCTTTGGTATTCCAAGTTTTGTCGTGACTCAGAAAGGTCAGGAATTGGGACGCTTGGTCAATAAAGCTCGTAAAACCAAAGAAGAAATCAATGTCTTTTTGTCGGAGATTTAAAAGATGAAAATCAATCACTTTCCTAATATCTCTCTTGATATTTCAGAAACCAAAGAAAAGTATCTGACAGAAAAAAATGAGAGGATCATCGAAGAATTATGCCAAGTTTTAGTAGAGCATTCCAAAATTGAAAGTGATATCTTCCTAAAACACCAAGAAATAAACACCTACAAAAAGGAAAATAATCTTCCTACACATCAAACTATTCCTAGAGAAATGGAGTTATTTGATGAATTTAAAGAGAAGTTGACTCCTTTAGCTCAAAAACACTTGACTGATAACTGTTATAAAAGAGGTTTTTCAGCTTCTTTTGGTTCTCCAGGCACCTATGATTTTGTGTTAGAGCCTTGTCGAGTTAAGTTTATTATGAAGAGTAAGGCTAAGATGTTTCTCGAATTTTCTTATGGGAATGACTTTTGGTACCATAAACAATTTATCGTAAAATTAACAGAGAGTGACTGGAAAATTGACAAGATTAGTTATCGCTATGGTAGTAATGACGATTCTTGGCATGTCAGTCGATTTTAAAATCTATAAAAGAACTATTGAAGGAGAACCCATGATTTTTGCATACAATAAGGAACAAGTTGGTGACGTTTTGTTGGTTATCTTGGAAGATACTAAGGACATCAAACGTAGCGTAGAACGTAAAGGTAAAGTGGCGCGTGTCACAGCTGATGAAACAGGCAAGACTCTTGCTTGGAATATTTTTGAAGCGTCAAGCCTCATTGATATTGAAGGTAACGGTCAAGTTTTCTTGTCAGACCAAGATGTAGCTGTTTTGAACGAGGAATTGGCTAAAGAGGGCTTTGAAGAGCGTTTGGAAAATACACAAGGTCCAGTCTTTGTGGTTGGACAAATTGATGAAATGGTTGCACATCCAGACAGTGACCACCTTAACATCTGCCAAGTGAACATCGGTGATAAGAAGGTCCAAATCGTTGCAGGAGCACCAAACGCAGCCCTTGGTCTTAAAACTATCGTAGCTCTTCCTGGTGCTATGATGCCTAGCGGTGCCCTTATCTTCCCAGGAAAACTTCGTGGTGAAGATAGTTATGGTATGATGTGTGCCCCACGTGAGTTGGCACTTCCAAATGCCCCACAAAAACGTGGTATTATTGAACTTGATGATTCAGCAGTAGTCGGTGAG